>ERZ724527.1660-NODE-1660-length-10399-cov-3.489559_pt1 | contig 10399 bp, 11 predicted proteins | sample MGYA00376060_ERZ724527 | MGnify/ENA primary metagenome ERZ724527 (study PRJEB28724, sample SAMN07190886) | activated sludge metagenome | isolation source: activated sludge of sewage treatment plant in Hong Hong | place: USA: Christiansburg, Virginia | collected...
AGGTTCTCGGCGGGGCGCAGCCCCACCAGCGCCACCACCGACCAGGAGCCGTCGTCCTGCGCCTGAAAGGCCAGGGGGTGGTCGCGGGCGGCATCCAGCATCTCGGTGCCGGTCACCGGGATGGCGTGCACCCCGGCGGCAAAACGGTGATGATCGGGGCGCACGGCCAGGCGCAGGTCGCCATGCCGCTCAGGGCTCAGGGGCACGGGACGCTCGTAGAACAGCAATTGGGGCATGGCTCCTCCGGCCGGGTTCACAGCAACTGAGGGCGGTTTGCTGACAGCCAGGTTTTCACGTGCGTCATCAGGGCCTGCGCACTGTCCACGCATGCGGCCACGGTGGCGTCGGGCACCAGATCGCCCGAGTAATCAGAAAGGTTGCGTTGCTTGCGCAGCGCATCGAGCAAGATCACTTGGGGCTGTGGCAAACCCACGGTCAGCGTCAGGGTTTGAATGGCCGTTTGGTGGTGACCAGGTTTGCTGGACAAGGTGCGAAAGCCGTTGGCATGCAGTGCCACCATGGCCAACTGCATGATGGCTTTGTAGGCGGCGTCAAAGCGGTTCTCTGCGCTCAGACCCGCAAGCTGAGAATCGTCGATGTTGCGTTGTGCCGCAGCCAACAGTTTGCCCAACTGAGCTTTGTCTGGCGCAAGGGCATCAAGGCTGATGCCCAGCAAGTTCTGCAAGCTCATGCTCCCCCCCGATCAAGAATATTTTTGGTTTGGACAGCACCTCGCGCAAAAACGGATCAGAGGCCGATTTCTGTGCAAACTCGGCCACCGAAAATACCTTCGGGTTCACCTCACGGCCCAGGTCTGCCTGCACCGGGTAAAGCCATTGCACGGCCTGCCCAAAGCCCACGTCGCCAATCAGCATGAGATCAATGTCGCTGCCCGAGGTCTCGCGCGCCTGTGCCACCGAGCCAAACACAAAAGCCACGCGGATTTGGCCAGCAGCCGGGGCCAACGCCTGCGCCAGCACATCGGCCATGCCGGAGGTCTTGCGCAGCATGCTGGCCAGCTCAGTGAACACGGGACAGCTTTTGTCGGCACTGTAAAGTTGCTGGTTGCCGCGCTTTTCACGCCGCAGCAGCCCCACTTCAGCCAGTTTGGTCAGCTCCCGCGTGACAGTGCCCGCCGCCAGGCCCGTGCGGCGCGCGATTTCGCGGCCATGCAGCGCTTCTTCAGGGCGCAGCAACAACAGGCCGAGCACGCGTCGGCGGTATTCAGGCAGCAGGACGGAGGCGAGAGATTGATGCATTTTCGACATCAATTGTCGCTTAATTTGCATCGATTTGGCAAGCAGATCGTTTAGGATCGGCAACACCTTGCGTGCTTGGCGCACATGACTTTGTTGTGGACTTGCGCCAGCCAGGAATCGAGAAGATCAGGCTCATGCTGCGAGACGTCAACAACGGCGAATGCAGTTCACTTGCGCCGACGCGCGCCTTCCAGCTTCTGCCCAAGGATCACCAGTACCTGGATGCCCTCGGCCTCAAATGGGAAACCGTGATCGAGCACGATGCAGCCGCCGGCGCCACGCGACGCTGGTTGCTCATCCATGACTACCCCCTGCTGGAGGGCTTCTCGCAATCCAAGGTCCAATTGGCCCTGGAGATCGTGCTGGACTATCCAGCCGCCCAGATCGACATGTTCTATTTTCTGCCCTTTGTCTCACTGGCCAATGGCCAGGAGGTTCCCAGCACCCAAGTGCGGGCAACCATTAAGGGGGCGACGTTTCAGGGATGGTCGCGCCACCGCAATGGGGCGAGTGCATGGGATCCGAACTCAGACTGCGTGCAGACCCAGCTGGCTTTGGTTGAATCTTGCATGCTCAAGGAGCTGGGCGCATGACGCCCGCCACCACGCTGAGCCTGACGCAGGCAGCTCACCGGCAGCTGTTGGCTCACCTGTTCCCCGGTGATGGCAAGGAAGCCGCCGCCGTATTGGTGTGCACACGTGTACCCGAACCGCGTGTGAGGCTGTTGGTGAAAGACATCGTCTTGGTGCCGCATCAAGCCTGCAGCCGCCGTACGGAAAACGCTCTGACTTGGCCTGGCGCGTACATCGAGGCAGCAGTTGATCTGGCCGAATCTGCTGGGTTGAGCATCATCCTGCTGCATTCCCATCCAACGGGCTACCCGGACTTCTCTCGGGTCGACGATGAAAGTGACTCGGAGGTGATCCCGTGCCTTCAGGCTGCGGTCGCTGCGGATCATGGGTCAGCAGTGATGCTGCCCGATGGTCGGATCTTGGCGCGCATGTACAGCCGAAACGGCCAAGTGACATCGGTCGACCTTGTGTCGGTGGCGGGGGATGACCTGCGCTTCTGGTGGCGTGAACAGATTGCTTCACCCGCGTCGCGCCCAATGGCGTTCACCCCCGAAATGAGCAAGGAGCTTGGGCGTTTGACCGCTTGCGTCATTGGTGTTTCTGGCACGGGTTCCGTGACGGCTGAGCAGGTGTGTCGACTGGGTTTCGGACGTGTGATCGGCATCGACCATGATCACGTTGAAGAGAAGAACCTCAACCGGATACTGAACACCACGCTGGCTGATGCACAAGGCGCGAAGATCAAAGTCCACGTGTTTGCTGATCGCATCAACCTCTTGCGGGCAGAACCCTTTTTCTCGCCAGTTGACGCTGATGTGATGACCCGGCGTGCGGTGCTGACGGCGGCTCAAGCCGATGTCATCTTTTGTTGTGTCGACAAGCTTCGGGCACGGATGGTGGCAGACCGCCTGGCTGAGGCATTCCTGCTGCCATTGATCGACGTGGGTGTGGCCATCCCCACACGTATCACGCCGAATGGACTGGCCATTGCAGAAGTCACTGGGCGGGTAGACTATGTGTTCCCAGGTGGGAGCAGCCTGGCTGATCGAGGCGTTTACACCGCCGCAACTCTGCATGCTGAGGCCCTTGAGGAGGCAGATCCAGCGGCACATGCCGAGCAAGTCAAGGCGGGCTACATCGATGGCATGTCCGAACAAGGCCCCTCGGTGATTACGCTCAACATGCGTGCGTCTAGCGCATGCGTCATGGAGTTCATCGCCAGGGCATACCCATTTCGGCAACAGCCAAACTGCAGCTTCGCACGCACGCGCTTCATGCTCGCAGAGGCATTTGAAGAGCATGAGGCCGAATCGGCTTTCCCTGTGAGATCAACTCCCTTGTTGGGGATCGGTGCAACGGAGCCGTTGCTTGGACTGCCAGTACTTGGGCACCAGGAGCGCGCATGAGTCAGCTCAAAATTGCTTGGCTTAGGCTCGCGGAGTGGTGGGCCGGCCCTCGAAAATTGATTGAGGTACAGGGGGACTTGCCACCTGATCAGTTGCCGTCAAGAGATTTGGTGTTGCTGCGTGAGGGCGGCGAGGCATGGTCGATCATGATGCGCTGTCCTTGCGGGTGTGGCCAACCAGTGGAGCTTCCGCTGATTCGTGAGGCCCATCCTCGCTGGTCGCTTCAGGTGGATCAGCATGGTCATCCCACGCTGGCGCCCTCCATCTGGCGGCGCGAGGGATGCCGTGCACACTACTTTGTGAGGCGCGGCAAAGTGGTGTGGGCCTGACAAGCACGCATGGTGCAGGGTGATGGATAGACCCAGTATGAACTTGTGCCGACTCAGCCATAGTTACGGACTCTATTCCGGGGCGATGTCGGTCGAGTCGTCCATTCTTACGGACTCTATTCCATGGTTACTGACTCTATTCCGTTGAGCCAAATTCAGATCCAGGCGGCCATCATCGACCTCGACGGCACCCTGGTCGACACCCTGGGCGACTTTGTCGTCGTGCTCCAGCACACCCTGGCCGACCTGGGTTGCCACGCCATCGAGATCGCCCGGGTGGACCGTGCCTTCATCGAGCAAACGGTGGGCAAGGGCACCGAAGACCTGCTGCGCCGCAGCCTGGCGCACGCCTGGGGTGTGCCCTATGACGATGCCGAGGTGGCCGCCCACGTGCCGCAGGCCTGGACCCATTACCAGGCCCATTACACGCGCCTCAATGGCCAGCATTCGGCCGTCTACCCGGGTGTGGTCGAGGGTTTGAGGCAACTGGCCGATCTGGGCGTGCCGCTGGCCTGCCTGACCAACAAGCCCACGGCCTTTGCCGAGCAACTGCTGGCGGCCAAGGGCTTGCGGGGCTATTTTCTGCACGTGTTCGGGGGCGATGCCTTCGAGCGCAAAAAGCCCGATCCGTTGCCGCTGCTCAAGACCTGCGAGGCCCTGGGCACCCCGCCCGCCGCCACCGTGATGGTGGGGGACTCCAGCAACGACGCGCAGGCCGCGCGGGGGGCAGGGTGTCCGGTGGTGCTGGTGCGTTATGGCTACAACCACGGCCACCCGATCGACGCCGTGCCGGCCCTGGCGCACCTGGATCGGCTGGACCAGATGGACTGGTCAGCCCTGCTTGCTCAGCTTGCGGCTCACTCCAGCGCGTCGAGCACGGGTGGCGCGGTGTAATCGAGCAGCGCGTTCTTGAGGTCCACCGTGGTCGGGTTCTTGCCGATCCAGACCTTCAGCACGGCGTTGTAAAAATTCTGCTGGCCCATGGGCAGACCCGAGGGCTGGCCATTGAGGTAGAACACGGTGCCACGACCGGGCACCCATTCAATCGCCACGTTGTCGCCAGGGCCCAGGCGGCGCAGCTTGGAAAAGGTGCGCCCCATTTCCACGGCCGAGGGGATCAGTTGCAGGAACTCGTCGCGGGCGCTGTTGGACTCCATGCCACGGGCGATCAGCTTGCCCAGCTCGTCAATGCGCATGGGCACCAGCATCACGAACTTGAGCTGCTTGGGGCCTTCCATGCTCAGGATCTCTTCGGCCTTGCTGCTCTTGCGCTTGGTGTACAGGCCGATGGTGTAGACCTTCTGCAGGGCCTTGTAGCTCAAGCCGGAGCCATTGAGCTGCAGCACCTGCCCTTCCACCTGAACCGTGGGCTCATAGCGCACCCCGGCAATCTCGGTGTTGGTGGCCCGCACCGGGCTGGCGATGCAGGCCATCAGGGCCAGCGCGCTCGCGCAGCGCATCCACTGGCGTCGGGCCAGGGAGAAATGCGGCAGGAAAAGGGTACTCATGGGATCACTTCCGATGCGGGATGGCTGGGTGGCGGGCCGTTTGCCATCACTTGTATTACGTCGAGCGATGGTACCTGCCGGCGGCTGTCAGATCGTCAGTATGAACCCGATGCAAACGCGGGCCTGATACACTCAAATGCATGTTCATGCCGCGCAAATTCACCAAAGGTTCGCACGACCGGGGAGCTTGGCCCTGGCGTCGCTGCGCGTCGACCTCTTTCCAGCAGGTCTGCTGAAGCGCGAGCGCCCGTTCAGGGTCGCCCCGTTCAGCGGCCCCTGATCCCCCAGCGATCCGACCCCGTCACACCTCGGGTCGGACACGGAGCGCCAAGACATGATCACTCAAAGCCAATTCAATGCGCTGGCCGCCCAAGGCCACAACCGCATCCCGCTGGTCGCCCAGGCCCTGGCCGACCTTGACACCCCACTCTCCCTCTACCTCAAGCTCACGCAAGGCCAATCGCACAGCTTCTTGCTGGAGTCGGTCGTGGGCGGCGAGCGCTTCGGGCGTTACTCCTTTGTCGGCCTGCCGGCCCGCACCCTGCTGCGCGCCACCGGCCCGCACGTCGAGGTCGTGACCGACGGCCAGGTCGTCGAGACCTTCGAGGGCAACCCGCTGGACTTCATCGCCCAGTACCAGCAGCGCCTCAAGGTGGCCGTGCCCGAGGGCCTGCCCCGCTTCATTGGCGGGCTGGCGGGCTACTTCGGGTATGACACGGTGCGCTTCATCGAGCCGCGCCTGGCCAAGACCCGCAAGAGCGGCGGCATCGGCACGCCTGACCTGCTGCTCCTGCAGTGCGAAGAGCTGGCCATCATCGACAAGCTGTCCGACCGGCTCTACCTGATCGTCTACGCCGACCCCGGCCAGCCACACGCTTATCAGGCCGCGCAAACCCGCCTGGCCGAGCTGCAGGCTCGCCTGAGCGAGGCCATGGTCGTGCCCTCGACCGCGCCGTGTGAGGCCCACCCGATCGAGCGCCACCTGCCCAAGGAGGTGTTTGAAGCCTCCGTGCTCAAGGCCAAGGAGTACATCGCCGCGGGCGACTGCATGCAGGTGGTCATCGGCCAGCGCCTGCAAAAGCGCTTCACGGCCTCGCCGCTGAGCCTGTACCGCGCGCTGCGTTCGCTCAACCCCAGCCCCTACATGTACTACTACGACATGGGCGATCACCAGATCGTGGGCTCCAGCCCTGAGATCCTGGTGCGCCAGGAAAAGGTCGACGAGGGTCAGAAGATCACCATCCGCCCGATTGCCGGCACGCGCCCCCGCGGCGCCACGCCCGATCAGGACGTGGCCCATGAGCACGAGCTGCTGGCCGACCCCAAGGAGCGTGCCGAGCACGTCATGCTGATCGACCTGGCCCGAAACGACATTGGCCGCATTGCCAAGACCGGCACCGTCAAGGTGACCGAGGCCTTCGGCATCGAGCGTTACTCGCACGTCATGCACATCGTCAGCAATGTCGAGGGCATCCTCAAGGACGGCATGAGCGCCCTCGATGTGCTGCGTGCCAGCTTCCCGGCGGGCACGCTCAGTGGCGCCCCCAAGATCCGCGCCATGGAAATCATCGACGAGCTGGAGCCCGTGCAGCGCGGCATCTACGGCGGGGCCGTGGGTTACCTCAGCTTTGCAGGCGACATGGACGTGGCCATTGCCATTCGCACCGGCGTCATCAAGGACCAGGTCCTGTACGCACAGGCCGGGGCCGGCGTGGTGGCCGATTCGGTCCCTGAACTGGAGTGGAAAGAAACCGAGGCCAAGGCCCGCGCCGTGTTGCGCGCGGCCGAGATGGTCGAACAAGGTCTCTGACATCCACACCGCACAAGGAAACCGCCATGCTGCTCATGATCGACAACTACGACAGCTTCACCTTCAACCTGGTGCAGTACTTCTGCGAGCTGGGTGAGGAGGTCAAGGTCTACCGCAACGACGAAATCACGCTGGACGAGATCGCCGCACTCAAGCCCGATCGCCTCGTGCTCTCACCCGGCCCCTGCTCGCCGGCCGAGGCCGGCATCTGTGTGCCGGCCCTGCAGCGCTTCACAGGGCAGTTGCCCATCCTGGGCGTCTGCCTGGGCCACCAGAGCATCGGGGCCGCCCTGGGTGGCAAGGTCATCCGCGCCAAGGAGCAGATGCACGGCAAGACCAGCGTGATCACCACGGACCAAAAGGGCGTCTACCTGGGCCTGCCCAAAGAGTTCACCGTGATCCGGTACCACTCCCTGGCGATCGAGCGAGAGACCTTGCCCGATTGCCTGGAGATCACCGCCACCACGCCCGATGGCGAGATCATGGGCGTGCGCCACAAGGGGCCGCAGACGGACCCGGCCTTCGCACCCCTGGAGGGGGTGCAGTTCCACCCCGAGTCCATCCTGACCGAGCACGGCCACGCCATGCTGGCCAACTTCCTGAAGATGTGAGGGCGCGACCATGACCCAACTGACCGATCAGCAAGCCCTCCAGCGCGTCATCGAGCATCGCGAGATCTTCCATGACGAGATGCTGGGCCTCATGCGCCGCATCATGCAGGGCGAGATGTCGCCCGTCGTCATGGCGGCCCTGATCACCGGCCTGCGCGTCAAGAAAGAAACGGTGGGCGAGATCGCCGCGGCGGCCCAGGTCATGCGCGAGTTCGCCACCCCGGTCCATGTGTCTGACAAGGACCACCTGGTGGACCTGTGCGGCACGGGCGGCGATGGCCTGCACACCTTCAACATCTCCACCACGGCCATGTTTGTGGCCGCAGCCGGCGGGGCCCGGGTGGCCAAGCACGGCGGGCGCAGCGTGTCCTCCAGCTCCGGCAGTGCCGATGTGCTCGAAGCGCTGGGCGCCCACATCAACCTGCCGCCCGAGCAGGTGGCGCAATGCCTGAGCCAGACGGGTGTGGGCTTCATGTTTGCCCCCAACCACCACGGTGCCATGAAGCACGCCGCCCCGGTCCGCAAGGAGCTGGGGGTGCGCACCCTGTTCAACCTGCTGGGCCCGCTGACCAACCCGGCCGGCGCTCCCCATCAGCTCATGGGCGTGTTCCACCGTGATCTGGTCGGCATTCAGGCGCGTGTGCTGCAGCGCCTGGGCTCGACCCACGTGATGGTGGTCCACGGTTGTGATGGCCTGGACGAGCTCACCCTGGCAGGCGACTCCTTGGTGGCCGAGCTCAAGGACGGTCAGGTGACGGAGTACACCGTGCACCCCGAGCAGTTCGGCCTGGCCCAGCACGACGGCTCCGCCCTGCGCGTGACCAACCCACACGCATCGGTCGACATCGTGCGCCGTGTGCTGGACAACCAGCCCGGCCCGGCCCGCGACATCGTGCTGCTCAATGCGGGCGCCGCGCTGTACACCGCCAACGTGACCGGCTCGCTGGCCGAGGGCGTCGACCGCGCCCGTCAGGTGCTGGCCGAAGGCCGCGCCAGTGAGGCCCTGTTCACGTTCATCCAGTCGACTCAGGCGCTGGCCGCTTCGGCTGCTTGATCCACCCCACCCGAGGCCCCTCCATGTCCGACATCCTCCAACAGATCGTGGCCGTCAAGCACGAAGAAGTGGCCGCCGCCCAGGCCTTGCGCCCCCTGGCCACGGTGCGCGAGCAGGCCGAGCAACGCCACCGCGCCCAGGTCGACATGCGCGACTTCATCGGTGCCCTGATCGACCAGATCAAGGCGGGCCATGCCGGCGTCATCGCCGAAGTCAAGAAGGCCAGTCCCAGCAAGGGTGTCCTGCGCGAAGACTTCCAGCCCGCCCAGATCGCGGCCAGCTACGCCCAGCATGGTGCGGCCTGCCTGAGCGTGCTGACCGACGAGCGCTTTTTTCAGGGCAGCGCCGACTACCTGCGCCAGGCCCGTGCGGCCTGCAGCCTGCCGGTCTTGCGCAAGGACTTCATGGTGGGCGAGTACCAGATCTATGACGCCGCCGCCATGGGCGCCGATGCCATCTTGCTGATCGCCGCCTGCCTGAGCGACGCCCAGATGGCCGAGATGGAGGCCTGCGCCCACTCCCTGGGCCTGGCGGTGCTGGTCGAGGTGCACGATGGCGACGAGCTGGAGCGGGCGCTGCAACTGAGCACCCCGCTGGTCGGCATCAACAACCGCAACCTGCGCACCTTCGAGGTCACGCTGGACACCACCTTGGGCCTGCTCGACCGGGTGCCGCCCGGCCGCCTGCTGGTGACCGAGTCCGGCATCCAGGGGGTGGACGACGTGCGGCGCATGCGCGAAGCCGGTGTGCACGCCTTCCTGGTCGGTGAGGCCTTCATGCGTGCGCCCGATCCCGGTGCGGCCCTGGCCCACCTGTTTGCCTGAGCCTTCGGTGACAAGTCTGTTTCCGCCTGAGGGCGCCCTTTGCACCTCGGTGGCGTCCCAGTTTGATCAGGTCCCGCCGGATTGGCGCCCGCTGACCGACGCCTTTCGCGCCTCACCGACCGGTCAGGCCTTGATCGATCGGCTGGAGGCCCGCCGCCTGGCCGGCGCCACCATTTACCCGGCCGACCTCTTTGCGGCCTTGCGCGCCACGCCGCCGGGCGGTGTGCGCGTCGTCATCCTGGGACAGGACCCCTATCACGGGCCGGGTCAGGCCCACGGCCTGGCGTTCTCCGTACCTGCGGGACAAAAGATCCCGCCCAGCCTGCGCAACATCCACAAGGAGCTGGCGCGCAGCCTGGGGGTCACGCCGCCGGCCGGTGGCAACCTCATGCACTGGGCTCGCCAGGGCATCCTGTTGCTCAACACCAGCCTGAGCGTGGAAGACGGCGCACCCGGCAGCCACGCCGGCTGGGGCTGGGAGGGGCTGACCGATGCCATGGTGGCCCACCTGGCCTCGCACGGCGAGGGCATCGTCTTCATGCTCTGGGGTGCGCACGCGCAGCGCAAGCGCGCCCTCATTGATGCCACCCCGGGCCGGCATCACCTCATCCTGATGGCCAACCACCCTTCACCTTTGTCGGCCCTGCGCCCGCCGGCCCCGTTCATTGGCTGTGACCACTTTGCCCTGGCCGCTCGGCATTGGGCCGAGCGTGGCGTGACACTGAACTGGTGAGCCGCAGGTTCTTCAAAAAAATGGCAGCCACTTGAAATGCCCGGGCGATCTGTGCTACAGTCGCGGTCTTGCCCTGGAGGGGTGGCCGAGTGGTTAAAGGCAGCAGACTGTAAATCTGCCCGCTAACGCGTACACAGGTTCGAATCCTGTCCCCTCCACCAGGCATCCCATGATTCGAGCGATCGGGTCGCGGGGCTTTTGAATGCATCTGTGACGAGCGAATGGCTCCCGGGCGGGAGTAGTTCAATGGTAGAACCTTAGCCTTCCAAGCTAATGACGCGGGTTCGATTCCC
>ERZ724527.1663-NODE-1663-length-10390-cov-6.706918_pt1 | contig 10390 bp, 7 predicted proteins | sample MGYA00376060_ERZ724527 | MGnify/ENA primary metagenome ERZ724527 (study PRJEB28724, sample SAMN07190886) | activated sludge metagenome | isolation source: activated sludge of sewage treatment plant in Hong Hong | place: USA: Christiansburg, Virginia | collected...
GCCACACAGGCGCGAATATGTTGGTGGTGCTGAACGACAACAACATGTCGATCTCACACAACGTCGGCGGGCTGGCGACGTATTTTGCAAAACTCTGGGCGAGCAAGTTTTACACCACTGTGCGCAGCGGCGGCAAAAAAGTTCTCGCAAAAATTCCACCGGCTTTTACCCTGGCGCAGCGCACTGAAGAGCACATGAAGGGTATGGTTGCGCCCGCCTCGTTGTTTGAAGAACTTGGCTTCAATTACATCGGCCCTATCGACGGCCACAACCTGCATGACCTGGTGCATACGCTGAACAATTTGCGCGACCTGGAAGGCCCGCAATTACTGCACATCATTACCACCAAGGGCAAAGGGTTTGCACCGGCAGAAGCCGATCCCGTGGGCTATCACGCACTGTCAAAAATTGAAGCAGCCCCGAAAAAAATCCAGGCAGTGGATGACAAACCCAAAGGCAAGAAATACCAGGATATTTTTGGCGACTGGCTGTGTGACATGGCCACGGTAGACAAACAATTGATCGGCATTACACCTGCAATGGGCGAAGGTTCTGGCATGGTGACATTCAGCGAACGCTTTCCTGATCGCTTTCTCGATGTAGCGATTGCAGAACAGCACGCCGTCACCCTCGCAGCAGGTCTGGCCTGTGATGGCATGAAACCGGTTGTAGCCATTTATTCCACCTTCCTGCAGCGTGCATATGATCAGCTGATACACGATGTTGCCTTGCAAAATCTTGACGTACTGTTTGCGATTGATCGCGCCGGGTTGGTAGGTGAAGACGGCGCCACACACGCCGGCAGTTATGATCTCAGCTACTTGCGCTGTATTCCCAATATGCTGGTCATGGCACCTTCTGATGAAAACGAATGCAGGCAACTGCTATACACCGGCTATCAACACACAGGCCCCGCCGCTGTACGCTATCCCCGTGGTACCGGGCCAAACGCACTGGTTGCGCGCGAAATGACGGCATTGCCAATTGGCAAAGGTGTCATAAAAAAGGAAGGCAAACGCATTGCCATCCTGAATTTTGGCGCATTGATGCAACGCGCGCTAGGCGCAGCAGAAACGCTGGATGCCACAGTGGCCGATATGCGTTTTGTAAAACCGCTGGATGAAAAACTCGTTCTGCAGCTTGCGCAACAACACGAATTGCTGGTCACGCTGGAAGAGAACACATTGATGGGTGGCGCCGGCGCTGCCGTCAATGAATATCTGGCGGCACAAGGTATTGTGATGCCTGTGCTGAATCTGGGCTTGCCTGACACGTTCCTCAATCATGGCAAACACGGTGACTTGCTCGATGCCTGCGGACTCAGCAGCAGCGCAATAGCGCAGACAGTCCAGCAACGCATTGAAAAAATCAATGCACCATCTGCTCGTCCAACCGCTTTCTCATCATCAACCTGATACTGTCTTTTGCAGGATCAGCTGCCAGGTTACGCAGTTGCAGCGGATCCTGTTTCACATCGTACAATTCTTCAGGCGGCGCACTTTTTACAAAACAGAAAGCCTGGTCTTTCGTCAAACGCTTTTCCACAAAAGCCTGTTGCAATTCCTTGCCCATAGGCTGCACTTCCAGAATGCAATTGGTCTTGTTTTCGCCAATATTGTGGATGTATAGATAATCATTATTGCGCGCAGCCTGTTTGTTAACAGGAAAGCCATGGTCATGCTGTTCTGCAAACACCATATCGCGATGTGTGTTTTGTGGATTCGTGAGCAAGGTTGAAAATGGCAGCCCCTGCATGGTTTGCACTGTGCTGATTCCTGCCAGATCCAGTACAGTTGGCATCAAATCCAGCGCGCTGACCAGCGCATCGGATTTACTACCCGCTGCAATATGCGGCCCGCTGATAATCAACGGCGTCTTGATGCCCGCGTCGTACAATGTGGTTTTGGCGCGCGGCATTGGCGCACCATTGTCTGATAAAAAAATGATGTAGGTGTTATCCAGCAAACCTTGCCGCTTTAATTCACTGACAACCTTGCCCACATAGCCATCAAGACGGCTGATTTCTGTGTAGTACTGGGCAATGTTTTGCCTTGCGGCCGGGCCATCAAAATAGATCGGCAGGATAACGGCATCTGCAGGCTGATAAGGCCCATCTGCTGCAAGATCACTGTACGGGACATGCGGATCCCGGCTGGCAAACCAGAAAAAAAACGGTTTTTCGCCAGGTCTTTCTGCCAGGGCAGCAATCCAGCCTTCTGCACCACTTTCACCGGGTGGATCAACCGCCAGATCAAACTGGGATTTTACCTGCTCGCCGATATGCCACTTGCCAATGGCAGCCGTGTAATACCCCGCTTCGCGCAGGTAACTGCTGACCAGTTTACGGTCGGCAGGAATCGGCTGGTGCAGATTCGGCGCACCGCTACTGTGAGGGTACAACCCCGTGAGAATACTGGCACGGCTGGCGGTGCAGGATGACGTAGTGAGAAATGCATTGTTGAACTGGATGCCAGTTCTGGCGAGCTGGTCGATGTTGGGGGTTTTAACAACAGGATGCCCGAAAACACCCAGATCATTTGCACCAAGATCATCCGCAATGATCACGACAAAATTGGGTTTACTGGTTGCCGGCCCAGCCGCAAAGGCAGGTGAAAACAATATGCTGGCAGCCAGCAAACATAATTGCCAGACTGTTTTTTGCATGCTCACGACTGCGAACCCTGCTGATGACGCTGGAAAATTATCGCACCTGCAGGCACAGCTTTTATCCGCTCACGCAAATCAGCCAGAAAAGGCACACCGTACACATGCTCATACCATTTTGCATACGCGTTGTACTCTGAATGGAATGCATGGTCTTTTGGATAAGCAGATTTTTTCATGCAAGCAGAGCACATGGACGAAAGGTATTCGCTTTTGACAGCATGCTGCCGGATGGCTTGATACCCTGCATTATTCCATATCTCCGCAGCACTGGACTCTTGCAAATGCCCGATCCAGTGTTTGGTATCGGTAAAACAGCAGGTACGAGCGCGGCCATCAAACGTGGCGTAGAATGTTTTGAACGGCTCCAGACAAGGCACGCCTTTATGTACAAAAAAACTCTCTTCCCCTATATCCAACTCTTTGCGCTCACGCATCTCACGATTCTGGCTTAATACTTCTTTTTTCTGCTCTCTTTTAGGCGCAGACATGGCTATGCTTTTCATTTTTGACACTGGAACCCGCTCATCCAGGACCTTCCTGAACAAAGCTTCCCGCTCTTCATCAGGCATACTGTCAAATGCCCGCGTGAAATTTTTTGCATGCAGCTGGGTAGCTTCATAGGGCGCACTGGCCAGATGCACACCGTTAGCATCTGCCACAGCTTTTGCCTGCTGCACGATATGCGCTTCACGATCCGGATGCATATGCGACTCATGGTGCTTGAGTTCCGCAATTTTTTTGCCATATAAACGCAATGGCTTGACGTGGATTACATTTGCCCCCGCCTCTCCCATCAATTTTACAAAGTCCGGCAACTGCTCAATATGGTGCCTGAATGCCAGGCTGTTGATTTCAATTCTCGGATAAAGACTGCCAGCCTGTTCCTTGGCTTTGGCGAGACGGCGGATACCGCCCAGCACGCGCTCATAATCCCCGCCGATGTAGATATTTTCATATTCCTCAGCCGTTACACCGGAAAAACTGATGGATATACGGTGCACATGGCCCTGCACCAGAAATTGGCACAATTCATCATCAAGATGCATGCCATTGGTAAAAAAATCGATTAATGCCTCATAACGCGACAAGTGAACCAGCAGCTCTTTATATTGCGGGTGTATTGTCGGTTCGCCGTAACCACTGGCATGGATTATCAGTGCGTGCTTAAGTACTTCTTCAAGCGGCTCTGTGGCCGTGTCATAAGCAATCACACCGCGATCTTCACGCTTGAGCGCAAAAAAACGGTCTGCATTCAATGCAGAAAATGTCGGGCACATCGCGCACTGCAAGTCGCAGATATTGCTGACTTCCAGAAACACTTCCAAAGGCCAGCGCGGAAATTCCTCACCTTGCGAAAACCGCAGGAATGACTCAATCGCCTCGCGTTTCTGTTCAGTAAATTGCGCTGGCGATGTTGGCTGTTGCATTACCCCAGCACTGCCTGCCTGATGACAGCATGTTTTTTGGCAGGCAATCGCGGGCCATAACTGCTGACGACTTCCGCCGAAGCCCGGCTGGCCAGACGGCCTGCATCACGGTACGAATAGCCGTGCGTAATGGCGTACAGGAATGCACCGGCAAACATGTCGCCAGCACCATTGGTGTCAACTGCCTTCACTGCATGCGGCTCAATGGCATACATGTCGCTGCCGTCAAAGACCAGCGCACCATGGGCACCGCAAGTAATCGCAAACGTTGTTGCGTATTGTTTGAGTTTCTCCGCTGCGGCTTGTGTATTGTCTGTTCCGGTAAAACCTTGAGCTTCATGCTCGTTGCAGAACAACAGATCCACGCCATTGCCGAGCATTTCGCGCAGGCCGTCACCAAAAAATTCCACCATGCCGGGATCGGATAAAGACAGCGCGGTTTTCACACCATGTTTTTCTGCTGTCTCACGCAGCTCGATCGCGGCAGCCCTGCCTGTGGGGGATGTAACGAGATACCCTTCAATATACGCAAACTGTGACCGTGCAACTGTAGCATGATCGAGCGACCGCCGGCACAAGGTTTCACTGATGCCAAGATGCGTAAGCATGGTGCGTTCGGCATCCGGTGTAATCAGCACCAGACATTTTCCCGTACTGTTATTAACCGAATCGCCTACGCCTATATGGTCATAGAAATTGCAGGCCACACCAGCTGCTTGCATATCGTTCAGGTAAAAACTGCCGTTGTCGTCATTTGCCACTTTGCAGGAATAAAACGCGCGGGCTCCAAAATAACTGGCGGCGATAATTGTGTTGGCAGCACTGCCACCACTGGCACGCTTGGAATGCATCATGTGGCCAGCGAGATAATCCACCAGTTGCTGTTGCCGATCAGCGTCCACCAACGTCATGTGGCCTTTTGGTATATCCAGTTGTACAAGATCCTGATCAGACACGTCGATCTCTGTGTCCACCAATGCCGCGCCAATACCGTAGATGTGATAAGTCATTGTTGCCCTGTTCTGTTGTTATGACGAAGGCCTTCATTATCACTTACAAAAGCCTTGCCTGTAATGCCTGCCTGCGTACACTGTCGCGATGTCCAGACGTCGCCCCCCTTCTTCCACTGCAAAACCCAGACACCGCGCTGGCCGTAAAACCGGACGGTGGTGGAAATCCTTGCTGGTTTTCGGCCTCAAATGCCTGATTGTGATTATCCCGGCCATTCTGCTCGCTTCTGTTTACGTGGATTCGGTCGTCCGGAACAAATTTGAAGGCCGGAAATGGGCCATTCCCGCCAAAGTCTACGCCCGCCCGCTGGAGCTGTATCCAGGCCAACCCTTCACTGCCAAAGGAATGGCTGATGCACTGACAGTGCTGGGCTACCAACCCGCCGCTGCGGCAGGAAACGCCGGCCAATTCCGCCAGACCGGTAATAGCGTAGAGCTGAAGACGCGCGGTTTCGCCTTCGCGGACCAGCCAGAACCCTCACGCTGGGTGCGGCTGGACTTTGATGGCAAGGGCATCTCACGCGTCACCGACCAGCATGGCAAGGAGTTGGCGCTCCTCCGGCTGGAGCCCCTGATGATCGGCAGCCTCTACCCCGGCGAACATGAAGACCGGCTGTTGATCAAACTGGAAGAGATGCCTCCGGTCATGCTGGCCGGGCTTGTGGCAACGGAAGACCGCTACTTTATGGAGCATCACGGCATCTCACCGAGAGGCGTGGCGCGCGCCATGTGGACCAACATCGCGGCGGGCGGCCTGGTGCAGGGCGGCAGTACCATCACCCAACAGCTGGTCAAGAATTTTTACCTCACGTCAGAGCGCACCCTGTCACGCAAGGTGCTGGAAGTGTGGATGGCCATCCTGCTGGAAATCCATTACAGCAAACGTGAAATCCTGGAGACCTACCTCAACGAAGTCTATCTCGGGCAGGAAGGTGGGCGTTCCATCCACGGCTTCGGCCTCGCTAGCCAGCAATTCTTCCGCCAACCCCTGGGCGAGCTGAAGCTGCACCAGATGGCACTGTTGATTGGCATGGTCAAAGGCCCCTCCTACTATGATCCATGGCGCAAGCCGGAACGCGCGACCGAAAGACGCCGGGTGGTGCTGGGAACAATGCTGGACCAGGGCATCATCAGCAAAGCGGAATACGATTGGGCCAATGCCCAGCCCCTCGGTGTTGGCGAGGGCAGCAAGACACGCATCGGCGTTTACCCGGCCTTTCTGGAGCTGGTGCGGCGGCAACTGAAATCGGATTACAAAGACGAGGACCTGCTCTCTGAAGGCCTGCAGGTATTCACGACGATTGACCCCCAAGTGCAGTGGCTGGCAGAACAATCACTGAAAGAGGGTGTCGCCAAACTCGAAAAAGCCTACAAATCACTGGCTGACAAACAATTACAAGGCGCTGTGGTCGTCACCAATCCTGCCAATGGTGAAGTGCTGGCACTGGTGGGCGACAGGTACACCAAATACCACGGCTTTAACCGCGCTATCGATGCCAACCGGCCTGTCGGCTCCCTGCTGAAACCGTTTGTTTTCCTGGCTGCACTGGAGAGTGGCAATTATTCATTGGCTACGCAGGTGGATGACTCTTCCCTCAAGTGGCGCAACGCCAATGGCAGCTGGTGGCAACCGCAAAACTACGACCACAAACAGCACGGCAAGGTCGCTATCCTCGATGCGCTGGCACATTCCTATAATCTGGTGACTGCCCGGGTAGGCCTGCAAGTGGGCGTGAAGAAACTGATCAACATCATTCGCCGTGCAGGCGTAAAAGCGCCGCTGGATGAAGTACCTTCGTTGCTACTGGGTGCAGGAGGGATGTCACCGCTGGAAGTGGCCCAACTGTACCAATCCATACCGGCTGACGGCTTTACCCTGCCGCTACGTGCCATCCGGGATGTCAGCACCGCAGACGGCAAACCCCTCAAGCGTTACGGGCTGGAGATGGAGCAGACTTTTGATACTGCACACATGCAACAGATTGCCTGGGCAATGCAGGCCGTTCTACGCGAAGGCACGGCACAAGCAGCATACGGGCGCTTCCCGTTTGGCGTGCGGCTGGCAGGCAAGACCGGCACAACGGATGACCAGCGCGACAGCTGGTTCGGCGGATTTTCTGCCAACTACAACGCCGTGGTGTGGCTGGGACGCGACGACAACAGCAAGATGCCACTCACCGGCGCAACCGGGGCACTCACTGTCTGGGCCAGCCTGATGTCTGCCCTGCCCAACCAGTCATTGCCTGAACCGTCGCACAGCAATATCGAGTGGCAGTGGATTGACCGTGCAACGGGCAACCGTACCGATGAAGGATGCGGCGGTGCCCGCCGCATGCCGATTGACCGGCGCGGCCCCCAACCGGCTTATGTACCTTGTGGCGGGCGTACACCCGCAAACTGGCTCAACAATATGATCGGGAATTAATATGAAAAAGCATCTGTTAACCCGTTTGTCCTTCGGCATTTTTTTACTGGGTAGCTGGGTTGTGCTGGGCGGTTGTGCTGCCAGCCACCAGTCAAGCCAGGTGTATTCGTCGGAAAATGGGCAACCTGCGCCCATTACTGATCTGGGATCAAGGCAAAAGCCCCAGCAACCTGCACCCTCGCACACCACTTCCAATAACCAACCGGATACTGCCGAGCAGGTTCAGGCCAATACCGCCGTTGTCGGTTTGTTACAGCAAGCGGCACAAGCACGTGCTGCAGGTGATTATGCACGCGCCCAGAGTCTGGCCGAACGCGCGCAAACACTGGCACCGCATGAAGCACGCAGTTATCTCGAATTGTCACGCATTTATCAGGACAGGGGCGACAGGGCTCGCTCACGCCAGATGGCATTGCGTGGCCTCTCTGTTGTGAGCAACGACCCGCACACAGAATATGAATTACAGTTGTTGAGCAGCCCCTGAGCGGTTCATACTGGGGACGCTTACCGGTAGAGTGATGATGGATATCCCTGGCGCAAATACCAGCAAATCGATGTCAGCCTTGTGGCGTTTCTGCTGCGTTGTCACTGCAATGTCTTTGCTATCCCTGTCGAATGCTGATGAGACACGACAACAGCAAATTGACCAGCTGGGAAAATCACTCACGCCGATGGGGGGCAAATCCTAAAGGCAATGCAGACAATACTATCCCACCTTATACAGCCACCATTCTCGGCGCGCCTGCTTTTGTCCAGTACGATGGCACGGGCACGTTCTATCCTTCGGCATACGCCAATGAAAAACTGCTGTTCATCATCACTGCAAAAAATTATCGCGAGCACACCGAACACTTGACCGAGGGGCAGGTTGCGCTGTTTGAAACGTATCCGGAGACATTCCGCATGCCGGTTTACCCGAGCAAGCGCGACACACGCTACAGTGATTTCATCCATAAAAACGTCAAACTCAATGCGCTGTCTGCAAAACTGGTTGAGGGTGGCAATGGTGTGACAGGCACATTTGGTGCAGTACCGTTCCCGTTTCCTGCCAACGGCCAGGAGCTGATCTGGAACAGCCAGTTTGCACCCATGCTCGCAGCCACGGCCGGCGAGATAAACATTGCCACTGTTTACCCGAGCGGGGAAACACAACTGTGGGCGCGTCAGGAAGACCGTTATTTTGAAATATTCGATGAAAAAATATCGCGTGAAAAATTTTCAGGCACCACTGCAGAAGTGATGTTGCTGTTCACCGCACCTGCGCGTGAAAGAGGCAAGGCAGTATTGGTGCATGAGTATGCAGATTTGTCGCACTCACCCCGTAATGCGTGGCAATACATGCCCGGCACCCGCCGTGTAAGGCGCGCACCGACTATCGCCTACGACTTCCCGGATGGCCCGGGAGGGCTGCGTACCGTAGATGACGCATTGATGTTTATCGGCGCCACCGACCGCTTTACCTGGAAAATGGAAGAACAGCGCGAAATTTATGTGCCGTATAACAACAATGCGCTGGATGATCCATCCATGAAATATGCGCAGCTGCTCACGCCATACCACCTGAACCCGGATGCCATGCGTTATGAATTGCACCGTTGCTGGGTACTGGTCGGCATACTCAAACCGGGTGAAAGGCATATCTATGGCAAACGCCGACTGTATATGGATGAAGACAGCTGGGCAGGATTACTGGCAGACAATTATGACCGGCAGGAAAAATTGTTCCGCACCAATATGCGCAGTTTTGTGAATCTTTACGACATGCCAGGCATGGGGCCGCGCGTAGAGATCTACCATGACTTGCGCCAGAAAGCCTATCAAGCCAACAACCTCGTCAATGAAATGAAAGGCCCGCCGCGCTTGATGAGTGAGGGTTGGCCAGAGGGTTATTTCTCCCCTTCCAATTTACGTGCCATTGGCAAATAAACACCGCGTGACCATGCCGTTTTCCCTGTCTCAATCCTCTGCCAAACGCTTTTTGCGCCTTGCCATCCGCTGCATGTTTATATTCTTGCTGGCGAGCAGTGGGCTGGTATTGCTGCTGCGTTTCGCGCCACCACTAACATCCGGCCTGATGATAGAACGTCGGCTCCAATCGCTTTTTGCCGATGGCGAATACCAGCGCCGCTACCAGTGGGTGCCGCTGGAACAGATTGCCCCTGCCATGGGCGTGGCTGTTGTGGCCGCTGAAGATCAACTGTTTGCTGATCATGCCGGCTTTGACTGGAATGCCATTGAAAAAGCCGTGATCTACAACCAGAAACACAAAAAAACCCGTGGCGCTTCCACCATTTCTCAACAAACGGCCAAGAATCTTTTTTTGTGGAGTGGTCGAAACTGGTTTCGCAAAGGCATGGAAACCTACTTCACGGTGTTGATTGAAACACTCTGGTCGAAAGAACGCATTCTTGAGGTCTATCTCAATATTGTTGAATTGGGCGATGGCGTATTTGGTGTAGAAGCTGCTGCCCAATATTATTTCAAGAAGCCGGCAGCGCGCCTCAGTGCCAATGAAGCAGCACTGCTGGCTGCTGTACTGCCCAATCCACACATTTATCAGGCGAACAAACCCAGCGGATATGTGCGTGGCAGGCAAAGGTGGATATTACTTAATATGGGGCGCTTGGGCGGGAAGCAATATCTGGATACATTAGGCGAATAGCAAAACAAAAAATCACAATGCGAGCATCCCTATGAAAATCAGCATCTGCCTCCCTTATATGAAAACCACCATCACCCGCCAGACAATACTGGACTGGTGTGCGCGTATCGAACAAGGCCCTTTCCACAGCTTGTCATGCGGTGAACGTATCCCCGGTTACACGCGGGAAATGAGCAATACACTCCCCTTTGCCGCTGCG
>ERZ724527.1667-NODE-1667-length-10382-cov-12.092476_pt1 | contig 10382 bp, 8 predicted proteins | sample MGYA00376060_ERZ724527 | MGnify/ENA primary metagenome ERZ724527 (study PRJEB28724, sample SAMN07190886) | activated sludge metagenome | isolation source: activated sludge of sewage treatment plant in Hong Hong | place: USA: Christiansburg, Virginia | collected...
GTAATCAGTAATCAGTAATCAGTAATCAGTAATCAGTAATCAGTAATCAGTAATGGCTAGTTGATGTAACACCTTATGGTTGCCGAATCACGCAATTATATTTCTAGCACTAAATTTTAATCAAAGATTAATATCCCTCTGACACCTCTCTTTAGTTCCGGGATAAATTAAAATTGAATAAAGCCATTCTCATTTGACGATCTATACTTCTATATCTCCCCAATATACTTCCCCTCTATGAAATCACTTTCAAATTTAGAAAACAAATAAATTAATAAACCTTTGTCTGCCTCACTTTAGTTCAAGAATTCTCGAATAAACTTATTCACCTCATCCGCCTTTTCCCATTGTACAAAGTGTCCGGCTTTGGGAATCATGACTAATTTCCCATTGGGAAATTGTGCGATACCTTTTTCTGCAAAATCTTTGGTACGTCCGCCATTCAGGTAGCGGTTCGGAATCAGGTTATCATTCTCACCATAGATGGCCAATACAGGTTGCTTGATCTGAGGCATGAAATCAAAGATCGGCTGATCAACCATCCCCTGTACATTCTTGGTAATCATGTAGCAGTATGGAATAAAATCATCCGCCGATCGTATTGCAATGCGGTCATTGACCATAAACTCCGCATCCTTCGGCATATTGTAAAAATTGTACGCATAGTTATTACGGATCTGCTCCACTGTGGTGAGGCGCACACCATCCACGGTCATTACATCGCGAAACCATTGCCGCTGACCTTTATTGAAAACTTCAAAGCCGGCAGGTGCGAGTAAGATCAACTTATCCACCAGTTCGGGATATTGCAATGCCATGGTCATGGCGATCTGTCCTCCCATGGAGTGACCTGCTACGACGATGTGCCGGATCCCTTTTTTCTCAAGAAATTCTTTCAGCACTCCTGCATAAAAGGTCATAGACCCTTCATAATTGCCCTTCGATGAGTGGCCATAACCCGGCAAGTCCACTGCGATACAATCATAATGATCAGAGAGCGTCGCCACGTTCTTGTTCCATGCAGGCAAATAACTGCCGAGTCCATGGATAAATAAAAGCGGAGTTCCACTACCCTTCTGAGTATAAGCTATCTCTATGTCATCTGATAGCGACATTCGTTGCACTTCTGTACCGTATTTGAGTTGATCCATGGAGGTTACCTTGGGAAGTTTAGTGGTTTTACAGGCGGATATTAAGAGCGCAATGATTGCGACGGATATTAATCTGTTCATGTGTTAGCTTATTAAAAAATTAACCATTTAAAGCAAGTAAAAGCTGTCCAGGGATTGACCGGACGGCTCGACTTATTGCCATTTACTGAAGGGCTGTCATAGAAATTGCCGAGTGCAAGATAAGCACCATGAGCTTCGATACTCATGAATGGCCCCAGGTCATAACTCAATTTGGCATTACCCTCATACCCAATAATATTTCCGCCTTTGGCAGGTGTGATGTTTGACAAACCAAAAGCACCACCCACTTTAGCGTGCAGTTTGTTTGGAATGAGGTCTTTGGATACATTGATGGTGCCACCAGTGATACCATATCCCACATTAGACAGGTCGGTAACTGCAGCCATGAAACGATTGACTACATTGCCGTGCGGAAATAGAAGATAGGCACCATGACCTATAAAGATTCCTCCCGGGCTCCCCCAGGTATTGCCGGTCATGACACCTGTATATTTGCCATCCGAGATGCCGTCTTTATTGCCTGAGGTATAAACTACATCCGCCGTGATAGCATCTCCTGTAGTCTGTCCATAGCGATATCCACTGCGAATATTCGCAGCTATTCCATTGATGGAAACTGTTTTTTTATAGTTTGTTTCACCTACTGCTTTTTGAGTAATTGAGCCGAGATTCGCATTTACAAATCCTGTGGTGAACCATCTGTCGAGCATCATATCTTCATTTCGACCGAAGAAGCCTCCGAGCCAGACCACGTCGCAGTGAAATGGATCCGGTGATAGTGGAAAACGATAGGTACCGTTATAGGTGGCTAACTGGCTTGCCGGACCTTGTCCAAGTATACTGATTCCTCCCTTTCCATTGGATCGGTCGCGCACATAATAAGCAGAAGCACCTGCATTCCATTTCGGAGAAAGGTTGTATTGCCCTGAAAGCTCCATCAATGTGACATCATCATTGAGCTCTACATTATTTTCATATAGTTTATAATAACCGCCTTTGATCTTGTACAGATCTGCATCCTTACGCACTGACACTCCGACTCCGTCTGTACCCCAATAGGCCAGTCTGTATGCTGTCGTAGTAAATTTATCAAAGAGAGTCCGGTAAGGATCATTTGGTGTGTCAAACATCCGCTGAAGGCCGGCATTGATCGCCCAGCCATTGCCCGGTCTATATTCGACCTCAAGGTTCTGGGTCTGAAGGTTAACCTGATCACCAGATATAGCTGAACCCGCATTGCCACCGACACCATAATTTACATCGCCCCAGGTCCAGTCGATTTCGAATGAGGCTCGAATTATTGCTTTGCCATCAAATATTTTTGGTGTATACACGAAGAAAGGAATGGCGCGCTGCTCTGCATACATAGAAGTTAGTGAATCTGAGGTTTGTGTTGTATTGCCGCCGAAGAGCCGCCCTACAATCTGTCCCTTTAGAAAATCACTTTCAGGGTAGTAATTCTGCGCCACGAATTGTTGGTACGCGTAGATATATACCTGTAGGTCTTTATTGGCCTTGGCCGGGGTTGTTTTGTCGAATGGGGTATTGTTTATCCCCACATTCTGCCCAAAGGTCTTCAATGTCAGGCAAAAAACAGTAAAAATCAAGACTAAACGTGTCATAGTGAGTCACAAATTAGTTAAAGTGATAATTTCGAAAATAAAATAAATAAAAGGCCGGCCACCATAGTTTCCGACCTTTTATTATTACTTGTATTACTTAGCAGTGTAATTCTGAACGTTAGCCTGACCGAAGGCACCACCTGAAGTAGAACCCAATCCGCCGACTGCTGTCGGAGGTGTTACACCTGCAATAGGTGGAGTGGTCTGTGCCACTTCATATTTCATTGACTTGCGATCTGCTGATACTTCAAAAATACCTTCTGAAGTTAAAGTAGAAGGAGAAGTTTGATTTACTGTAATTGTCCAGATATTACCAACACCTGAAGCAGTTTGTACATAAGTACCTACAAGATCTGTAGCTAGTCCATCTTTGTAAGATTTTACCAAATAGGTACTGTTGGTCTTAAATTCTGCAACAATTGAATCAGCAAAAGAAGTCAGAATAGGAGCCACAGGATAAGATTTCCATTTGCCCTGAAGTCCTACGATACATGCCTGGCATGCGCCACCGCAGTCGATATCGGTCTCATCCTGGTTTTTGATACCATCGCTGCAAGTACCATTGTTTTCATCTTTTCCACAAGAAGTCAACATCAATGTTGCTGAAATCATCAGCATTCCAAATAACTTAAAAAATTTCATCTGATTAATAATTTTAGATTTATAATAAATATTATGAATAAAGTTTTTTCAATTTAGCCCGGTCCAGTTTGCCCGCATCATTCTTGGGCAACTCTTCCAATGACATAAAATATTTAGGTATTTTAAACTTTGCCAACTGAGTGGCAATATTGTCCCTTATCCTTTCATCTGACGGAATATTTGCTCCAGGTTTCCAGACAATGATGGCCTTTCCGACTTCGCCCCATTTCTCATCCTTGACCCCAATGACCACACTTTCGGAAACATCTTCTATTGTATTAATTACTCTTTCTATCTCTGCCGGATAAACATTTTCGCCACCGCTGATGTACATATTTTTAAGCCGGTCTACCACAAAGATGTAACCTTCGTCATCTCTGCGCACCAGATCTCCGCTTTTAAACCATTGACCATCAGGAGAAAATGCCATTTCTGTCAATTCCTTATTATTCCAATATGCCGGCATCACCATCGGTCCTTTGAGCCATAATTCTCCGGTTTCATCTATATTAGCATCCGTGCCATCATCTTTGACGACCCGAATATCTACATAGAAATTTGGCCAACCTATCGAGCCTTTTTTACGTATCGCATCTTGCTCTGGTAGTGAAGTCAGATTGGGGCCCACTTCGGTCATTCCATAACCCTGACGAATGGCTACTCCTAGCACATCATACTGTTCGATCAGCGGTATGGGCATCGGCTCCCCACCCACGATGATGTAGAGCAATGTGTCAAAATTTGAATGAGTAAAATTCTCTTGCTGCGCCATCATATGGAGCATTGTAGGCACGCCCATAAAGACAGTTACTGACTCACTGCTCATCAATTCATTGACCAGATAAGGGTCGAATTTTTTCACCATACAAACATAGCCGCCATGATGAAGAATGGGAGCCAATAGCACGTTCCATCCACCCGTATGAAAAGGCGGCATCACGTTGACAGTATGTGTATTGGAGTTGATGACGAGCGACATAGCCGTATTGATACTGTTCCAAAAGGTCATTTTGTGAGTATACAGCACTCCTTTTGGCAGTCCGGAAGAACCGGAAGTATATAAAATCAGCAAGGCATCATCTTCCACTACATCTCCGTTAAAGGCCGGAATCAGTTCATCAAAATTCCAATGATTTCTGATGTCCGTCAGCGGCTTGATCTTTTCCTTATATATTAAAAGATGGCTAAATTTATCTTCATATAAAATGCATCCGGGCTGAGCTTCCCCCAAAATATATTCCAACTCAGTCGCAGACAGCCGGTAGTTTAATGGTACCAGCACTATTCCTGATTTCTGTGCAGCCGCATATAAAGCTATGTATTCCAGGCAAAATTCTGCCAATACTGCGATCCGATCGCCTTTCTTGTATCCTAGTGACTCAAACCATAGCGCCAGGTGGTTTCCAGAGTTATTCAGTTGCCTGTAGTTCAATACCTCACCTGTCTGCTGATCCTTGATCGCAGGCTTCTCGGGACGATATATCGCCCACTTTGTAAACCAGTCTAATCTATATTGCGACATGATAATTAATTGAATGTTACATTCTAAACAATGCGGCTCCAAAGGCCAACCCTCCGCCTGAACCCATGAATACTGCCAACTCACCTCTTTTGATCTCCTGCTTACTGAATCGAGAGTCGAATGCCATGGGTATGGCTGCCGAACCCGTATATCCATATTCGTGCATCACTGTTGCTGCCCGCTCTCGCGGCACCTCTAGTGCATCCAGCGTCTGCCAGATGGTATTGATATTGATCTGTGTGAAAAAGAAATGGCTTACGTCTTTCACGTTGATACCCTCTCTATCACACAATGTTCTGATCATTTGTTCCCAACGTGCAGGATTTATTTCAGTAGGTATTTTCTTTACAAATTGCAGTTTTTCACCACCTGCCTCCAATACCTCACGAGTCACCGGCTGCGCACTGCCACCGGCATATATACCCATCCAACTATTATATTCGCCCAAAGCTGACAACTGACTTTGGAGCAACCCTCTACCGTCTGTTTCCGCCTTTAATATGACAGCGGCTGCACCATCTGCAAACAGGGTGGCGGTCTTCTTATCTTTTACATCGAGGTAACGGCTCATGGCATATGCGCCTACCACCATTACATTGTGATACTGGCTGTCGGCCTGAATGTATTTACTGGCTGTATCCAGTGCGGCGACAAATCCGGAACAGGCGGCATTCAGGTCGAAAGTGCCCGCGTTGACCAACTTTAATCGATCCTGAATGACCGATGCGGTAGCGGGAGAAACGTATTCAGGAGTATCTGTCGCTATGATGAGCAGATCGATCTCCTCAGCTTTTATATTACCACGTTCCATAGCCTGTAGGCAGGCAGTTTCTATGAGATCCGCCATAGATTCACCATCACTAAGCCACCTTCTATTATAGATCTGTACATTATTTCTCAGCCAGGTATCCACATCCTCTCCGAGTAACTCATTAAAGTAACTGTTAGGTACGATCCGGTCAGGTACTGCCATTCCGGAAGCAATTATAGCTCCATTGCGCTTAAACTCAAGCATTTATTATCTTTTGACTATTGATATTGGTTTTATTTCGGGTAAAGAGGTACATAATCCCTGCAGCCAATATTGCGGCTAATATAGCATACGTGCCAGCCACAGCCGGATTGCGTATTACTCCGGTAGTATAAAAGCTCAGTTGTCCATAGTACGTAGAGAAATATACCACTACTGCTATTATAGTAGATGTAATAGGTACTGATTTGTGAATATTTTTGGTGAAAATACCCAATAGTACAGGCATGAAGGCTGCTGAGAAGAAGGCATATACACCATTTTGACCAAGAATTGCCACACTTAGATTTGGGCTTACCAATTGACGATAGCTGACAGTTATTGCAATAACTCCGAGTAGCGTAATTACTGCGCGATTGATCAATTTTTTACGATCCTCAGATATCTCTGATTTAAAGGAGGGAAGTATGATATCATTAGTAACAGTAGTACTGACCGACTGGACCAAACCTTCGAGCGTAGATAATCCTGCAGACAACAAACCAAATATGACCAATAAGCCGACACCTGTATCGAATCGCTCGAGCACATAAGCAGACATAATTCCATCCATGGGCAATTTCTTACCTGCAAGTGTGAGATCAGGCATGTCCAATCGGGCAAATAAGCCTACAAACAAAACCATGAAAAACAACATTTCCACTACGATTGCAATCGCCAGGTATTTGTTGATATCTTTCGATGAACGTAACATTAGAGATCGGGTGATGATATGCGGTTGACAAACTATTGCTAGACCTATAATAAAATTACAAAAAATCACTTCAAAGAAATCACGGAATATCGGACTGGTAGGATTGAATGTTTTAGAAAGCATTGGATCTATTTGGTTCAGCTTTCCCCAAAAAGCACTTAAGCCACCATCAAAATGACCTGTTCCAGAGAAAATAAGGATCAGTGCGACTACACCCATCACAATGGCCTGAAAGGCATTGGTATAAGCCATAGAATTAGCACCGCCAAACATAGTATATCCAAATACGAAGACCACCAATCCTATCAATACATATAGTTCACTTGCTTGCAACGCTGGGGCTATGACCTTCACCATTCCCACACATATTAACACTATAAATGTGATCAAGAGCAGGGAAAGCACCGCCATCAATCTGCCGTAGGCGGGACTATTGTATCTTTTATTTACCCACTGAGCCAAACTAATCGCCTTGAAGGCTGATCCGTGCTTCTGAAAACTTCTGCTCAATATGATCAAGGAAATCATCAAGCCCAGAGGCACCATTACAGACATGGCTATGAAGGCACTAAGTCCAAACATAGCCACAAATCCAGGATTGATGATAAAGGTAGCGGCACTGGTAATATTGGCAGCTAGTGACAAACCAACTACAAGTGGTGAAAATCCGTTACCGATAGCGAAATCAGTCATAGAGCGGGTGCGAAGTGCCCCTCGCACTACAAAAAATATCATCACCGCCGCATAAGCGATGAGCAAAATCCTGGTCGCAATTACTATATCTATATTCACCTTTTTCTAAATGTCGAGTGAAATTAGATAAGATTTGTCTGAAAAAAAATGATAGATTTATGTTAAATATCTATGACAATTAGCATATATAATTCTTATTTACCTGTATATCACTTAATTATATTGATTTAATTAGCTTAAGACAATTCATTTAATTTACTAAATTTATACCAAAATAAATACAAAGAGATACGGCGCGTGATATTACATTTGTTTGGTTAAGCACATTTTTTAAAAATAAATATTTTGTAAATGGAATTATTACTAGATAAAATAGCAATTGTAACGGGTGGGGCTAATGGTATAGGAAAGGCTACCGTAAGAAAATTTGTGGCAGAGGGCGCGAAAGTCGCTATTTGGGATCTATCTGATTCCGCCGGCAATGAACTACAAGCTGAATTGGCTGCTGGGGGTGCAGAAGTTATATATCAGCATGTAGATACCACCCGGCCGGAAGAGATAGCAATAGCGGTAGCCGATGTCAAGTCAAAGTTTGGCAATATCGATATTCTCATTAATAATGCCGGAATCACGCGTGATGCGACCCTACTCAAGATGACCGACGAACAGTGGCAGACAGTAATCGACGTCAACCTCACCGGCGTATTTAATTGTATCAAAGCTGTTGCTCCAGTCATGGTGGAGGGTGGAAGTGGATGTATTGTCAATGCCTCCTCAGTAGTGGGCCTCTATGGCAATTTTGGCCAGGCTAATTACTCAGCCACCAAAGGCGGGTTGATCGCTATGACAAAGACTCTTAGCAAGGAACTCGGCAAAAAGGGAGTTCGTGTAAATGCTGTAGCCCCGGGTTTCATTCTAACGGATATGGTGAGTGCGATGCCACCTGAGGTGCTTGATAAAATGGCCGCAAAGGTGCCACTCAGCCGCCTAGGCAAGCCTGACGATATCGCCAATGTCTATGTGTTCCTATGTTCGGATATGGCTGCCTACATCAATGGTGCCACGATTTCAGTAGATGGAGGTATCACTCTTTAAGTTATGACTACCCGGCTCAATAAGTTTATTCTTTTTGCCAATTCGTTGTTTCCGCATGAGACCGCTTATTTGATGAATATTCAGCGATTTGAGGATGAGGAAAAATTAAATATTCTTAAGTTATTGCACAGTAATGCCACTCATGCAGCACCTGAAGTCAAGTTTGATGAGAGCCTCGACCGTCGGAAATACTCCTATATGATGACTTGGTGCCAAGATCAATTAGCACGTATCGATGTGGACAATATTTTCAGCAAGTTGTGTGATTATGACCGGATGATCATGACCGACAATATTGACTTAAAGATCGAACGCAATATTTTAAAATTATTTCGTCAGGCGGGTACTGACTATTATAGTTTCTTGAAGTTGTATGATATTGGTAGGTCTTATCGACATTTTCTTCAGATCAGAATGCGGCACCATGCTTTTCAAGTAGTAGATCAATTTCTCAGGAAACACCGCACCAGCTATGAATATGCTCGCATGGTGAATGACAAGATGCATACGGTGACGGAAGATATTATCGAGCAGTACAAGTCAAAGCATGGTGATACCATGGTGTATGAACAATGGCTCGATTCTGTCTATAAAGACGAAGGGCTCGATGGATACAATCGGGTGTTGGCATGGATCAGGATTCTATTCATCGCACACAATTATCGCATGATTGACCGCCTGTCTGAGAAATTCGATTACTTCGAGACAATGATCAACAACTCTAAGTTTTATTCGAGGCGCATTTTGGCTAATTTCTACAGTCAAAAATTGCTCTATTTCGCCAGTCAAAACAAACTTGACAAGGCAATTGAATTTGGCTATCTTTCAATACGTGAAAGGAACAATGATTATTTATATTACATCAATAATTTAGCGGCTGTGTTGTTACGAGCCGGAAGACACGAAGAGGCGCTCCGAATACTGCTGCTGGCTACCGAGGACACACGCCGCGACAGCAACTATCACAATAAGATCAGTCACGCCGCTTATCTGATCATGTCCAGGATAGAGAATAAGCTATATAAGCAGGCAGAAAGCAGTGGGGATGTATTCTTTAATGCGTATAAGGCAGAAATATTTGAACACCGCTGGCATCTATTCATGACTTATTATCTCAGAGCAATCTTACTATTAAAAAATTACAAGAAAATCATTCGTATTGTTCGTCAAACCCGACTTATGGAGCGGGATCGAACTTACATGGATAGCCCTAACTATACCACTGTGATCCCTTGGATATACAATGTTGCAAACTACCACGACGGCCTCATAACACAAGAAGAATTTGACACTCACACACGAGAATTACTATTACATCCACTGACCGGTGAAGCATTTCCTGAAGCAGTTGTTTCCAGCCTAAAGAAAATGGGAAGCTCAATCTAAATAGAATAATCGTCCTCCTTTTAAATTTAATGTAAATACTGTCAATCTCACCGTTATTCGACAATTCCTTCAAAATGTCACTACCTTCAAGTTCTGATTGACCCGCAATTTTTATTTTATATAAAAATGACAACCCCGTCTCTTTAGTCAGGAAAGCCTTCAGGTTTTACTCTACAATCTTTTGTATACTTAATTCCAGAGACTAAAAATAATACCGAATGGAAATTCGTAATAGTCCAAATAAATTTGAACAAACGGCTTTCAGCTCGGTATTATACGGCAAAATATTGGTCAATTATATAATTCCGTTTCCTATAACATCAAGGATTTTCTTCTAGGAACTTTGCTCATCACCCTATCACCCTATCACCCTATCACCTTCTCACCCTATCACCCTATCACCCTATCACCTTCTCACCTCCTCACTTTCTCACTTTCTCACCTTCTTTACCTACCTTCGCCCCTCCATGCAACAGCAAGATCCAAAATCCAAATTCTTAACTTT
>ERZ724527.1669-NODE-1669-length-10375-cov-4.112016_pt1 | contig 10375 bp, 10 predicted proteins | sample MGYA00376060_ERZ724527 | MGnify/ENA primary metagenome ERZ724527 (study PRJEB28724, sample SAMN07190886) | activated sludge metagenome | isolation source: activated sludge of sewage treatment plant in Hong Hong | place: USA: Christiansburg, Virginia | collected...
ATAACCCTGTATCATGTTTGTTTTACCTTTTATATCAATATTATTATTAGGTATCTTTCTCGCATTTCTTTATACTGCGTTTAATGCAATAATATACACGTATAGAAGTAATAAAGTTGAACTTTATGCTTATATGATTATCCTTGCTGTCTTTTTGTTGCTACCATTTCCAAAAGAATTTAAAATATTAATTACCTTTCTCCTACTTTGTTCTGTAATTGCTAAACATAAGATATATTTATCTAGTCAAAACTAATTTAAACAAAATTGTATTATCACTTAAAAATAGAAAACCGTAAAATATATTGAACGGATACTTGCTTTTTTCATTTATTTATAGCATATTTGATATACTAAAAACCCCTACCAATGATTTTATTAATTATTATAGTGTTTATGCACTTCATTTTTGTTTGGTATAAACATACACCAACAAGCAACGTATTAGCAGTTCCAGCTTACGCCCCAAAGAAACGTTTCCCAAAGAAGCGCCCTTTATATTTACCACATGATAATGCTATATTTTACTTATAATCTTCATATTATTTTTTAGTTGTTGTAAACGAGAAATGGCTAAGCATTGCGCTTAGCCATTCACTATTTATCAAAATGAGAATTACTTAATGTTTTAAATTGATAGTATATTCTTTACCATTATCTAAAGTAACTGTAGCTACATCATCACAATCACCATTTCCAAAGTCAATAGTTGCAAAACGTTCACGATTTCCAATGCGAATAATTTTTACTTGACCACTTACAATCTCGTGGCAACTTACTTTGCGAATTAATGGCGTGATAGTATTGGCATCATATAAAGTACCTGCTCGGGAAGTATGTGTTGCAGTACCTGTAATACTATATACATCATCTGAAAAAATATGAGGGGTATCTGCTCCTGCAATCCACTCGCGTACTTTATCAGAGGTGCTGTTGCTAGATAAACCATCTGGGTATGTTACGTGTCTTGCAGAATGAATGGTAAATGTATAAAAACCACTGCCATTGAGCCCGTTATTCGTAATTGTTCTATCTATCTCTACTTTGTTGTTATTTACATAATAATTTTCTGTTGTAATATGAATTTTTGTACCAGTGTCTCTATATTTTCCCGTATAGGAAACTATTACTTTTCCTTTGCGAGTTACGCCATTGCCATTGGTGCAACCAGAACCAAAATCAATCGTGATAACCCTTGGAGTGGAAATAGTATCCCTTGTAATGGTAGCACATGCAGTAATTAAATCAACCGACGAATTATCAACCGGTGCTGTACGTAAGTTTATGGCACCTTCCGATTGTGCTTGATCTGCCATCGTCTGAGTATTTTCATCTTCTACTTCAGCCAAGTTGTAGCTTTGTGCTGCTAGTGCATCCGTAGTTTCTGTGGTTTCCTTTTTACAGGAAGTAAATCCTAAAATCAAAGTACTTGCGATTAGAATTGATTTAAAAGAAATTAGTTGTGTTTTCATTGTTTTTATTTTATTATTAAATAGACTTGAAAAACAACGCAGGGTTTAATATAGGATTGTTAAAAATTAATTTTAATGAAAATAATATTCTTTGTAACCACCAAATATTTTTTTGTTGCCTTTTAATAGTTTGGATTTTGTTTGAATTTTCTGGCTAAAGTACTTAATGCATCTTGCACTATCTTTGTATTGAGTTGGTGCAAAATAAAACCGGTAAAAGGAATCCATGGTTCAAATTCTATTACATATTCTAATCTTGTTTTAGTTTCTGAAATTTTTATAAAAGTCATTTTTCCAATATGATTTTTAAATGGACTGCCCGCAGTAATTTTATATTCCAAATATGTAGGTTCTGTATAATTGGTGATGGTTTCTTGAATAATCATCGGCAAACTTACTATGATACGCGCAGAACCGACATCATTGCAATTTCTAGGATTAGGAGCGTCCATAATTCGACGAATAAATGCCGGGTAAATTTCTCCCAAACGATTGTGCTCACTGAAAAAGGAAAATACATTATAAATAGGAGCATCAAAATCTTGTAGAAAATGCAATCGTTGTTTGGTTTGCCCCTTCTGCGTTTGTTGTTCTTTTTGTATGGAATATATTTTGAGCATTATTGATACCTTTCAGCTAAATTTTTCAATCCATGTGAAATAATAGTTTTCAAAATAAATAAAATACCATTATCGATAAATGGAAATTTAGTTTCCAAGTCAATCGTGTAAATCAATTGTGTTTTGCCTTCTTCAAGAGTTGTAAACTCTAATCTACCTTGATGAAAATTAATAGGAGCCTTGCTGGTAATCTCATATACTATATAATCAGGTGCTTCAAAATCCGTAACAGTTTCTTGTAATATCTCAATACCCATGCGAATACTGCGCACAGAGCCAATGCCATTTAGATTGTCTTCTTCAGCATCTTTAATGCGAGTAATATTTGCATGTAATAATTTACCTAAATTATTATGATTACTCAAAAATTCAAAAATTTCCTCCTGAGGAGCATTAAAAATTTGTGACATATAAATGCTTTGCATACTTTTTTATTTTCCCTAAAAATACTTAATTTTTTGTATCTGATTTTAATTATTGTATTCGATTTGTATATTTATATCCTATTTATTACTCACCTTTAAAAAATCAATACGATATGTCTTTAAGATTAGGAGATGAAGCACCTGACTTCACCGCACAAACTACCTCAGGAACAATTAATTTTCACGAATGGCTGGGCAATAGCTGGGGTGTTCTGTTTTCACATCCTGCAGATTATACACCAGTGTGTACGACAGAATTAGGTTACACAGCAAAATTAAAAGGCGAATTTGAAAAACGTGGTGTAAAAGTATTAGCATTGAGTGTAGATGATTTAGCATCACACAATGGATGGATAAAAGATATTGAAGAAACACAACACGTCAATATGAATTTTCCAATAATTGCAGACCCAGACAAAAAAGTTGCAACTCTATACGATATGATGCATCCGAATGCATCCGAAAAATTTACCGTTCGTAGCGTATTTGTTATCGGACCCGACAAAAAAATAAAATTAACCATCACCTATCCAGCATCTACTGGTAGAAATTTTGATGAAATTTTACGTGTAATTGACTCATTGCAACTTACAGCCAATTATAGCGTTGCCACTCCTGTTAACTGGAAAGAAGGTGAAGAGGTAGTTATTGCGCCAGCTATTACTGATGAAGAAGCTGCCATAAAATTCCCCAAAGGATTTAAACGAATTAAACCCTATTTACGGTTAACGCCACAACCCAATAAATAAATATTCTCAATAATATTGACAATAAAAGAGGCTGATTTTTAAATTAGCCTTTTTCTTTTGTATAAAATATAGAATTGATTAAATGCAATTTATTGTCTATATTCAATTAAATATTTTTATGCTTAAATCTAAAGCACTTCGCAACATCGAAAAACTAAACCCCCAAAAAGATGCTTGGGAAATAGTTCGTTTATCGATGCATTATGAATTTCCATGGGATTTTAATCGAGCATTAGAATTGTCTTTGTATAAAACGTATGCAGTTCCTTCTATAGCAAAAACATTAAGTACAACCAACGAATTAACCAAACGAACTCAAAAAAGATACGACGATACGGATTTAATATTGAGTGAAATTATTGAATACGGTATAGAAGACAAAAATGGCAGAGGCTGGCGTGCTTTACAACAGATGAATTTTATACATTCAAAATTTAATATTTCTAATGATGATTATCTGTATGTTTTAGGCACTTTTATTTTTGGAATTTATGATTGGATAAATCTATATGGATACAGAAAATTAATTCCCAGCGAAGAGTTAGCAGGTTTTTATGTTTGGAAAGAAATAGGAGAGCAAATGTTTATTAAAGATATACCAGATAGTTTTGATGAATTTAGAAAATTCTATGATGAATATGAAATAAAAAATTTTAAATATACACCTCAAGGAGCTTCCATAGCTCATGCTACGGAAAATTTAATGCTTAGTTGGGTGTTGCCAAACAAACACCTGTATGAATCTGGCAGACCATTTTTACACGCAGCAATGCCACCTCATTTATTAAAAGCATTTAACCATAAAGAACCCGGAACCGCATTAAGAACCTTGGTAACACAATTTTTACGCACCAGAAGTAAAACAGCCAATTTATTGTTTAGAGATAAACCTTATATAAGAACTAGAGATCATTATTATCCAACTTATCCAAATGGATATGACATTGAAAAATTGGGGCCAACTAAGTTAATCGATACGATAGAAGAGAATAAAAAAAAGTATAAATAATTTTTTTTAGAAGAATACAAAAAAATAATTAGAGTATCTTCGTTAAATGAATGAAAACACCATTCCAGTAAAATTATCATTTACTAGGAAAATTGCCTTCGCACTCGGTCAAACAGGTTGGAGTTTGGCAGTTTTTGGATTTACAGAATTAATTTATTTTTTCTATTTACCACCAGATAATGGGAAGCCATTATTTAAAGCATTTGTATATCAAGGAGCAGTTTTAAAAATTTTTACTATTGTTGGTATTTTATCAGCCATAGGTTATGTTATCAGTGCGTTTATGGAGCCTATTGTCGGTAGCTTGAGTGATAGAAGTACCTTTAAATTTGGAAAGCGAAAAACATTTATGGCAGCAGCCGTTATCCCATTTGCCGCAGTAGGTATATTGGTCTTTTTTCCAATAACGAATGGAATAAGTGCCATCAATACGGCATGGTTGTCAGCAACGGTTATTGTCGCTTTTATGATTAAATGTTTTTACACAACACCCTATAATGCTATGATAAATGAAATATCAGCAGATGAAAAAGATCGCTTACATATTATCATGCTATTGTCAGTAACGTATGCCATTGGTATTGGTATCGGACAAACTATAAATATTTCTATGAAGTATTTTGAAAATATTTTTACAAACGAACAAATTTTTCAATACAGTATTTTTGCGTATGCCACTATTGCCTTGTTGTTAATGTTATCCCCAATTTTATTTGTAAAAGACCATTCTGGTGAGCACATCTCCTCTCAAGAACTTACTTATGACAAATGGCACAGTGGCATTTTTGACAATATGCGGGAAGTATGGAGTGATAAAAATTTTAGAATATTTGCCATTGTAGAATTGATTTATTGGTTTCCATCAAAAATATTTACAACAGCAGTTCCTTATTATGTTGCCTCCTTAATGCGCTTAGACAATGTTTATACCTCTATTATTTTATACATTTCGGGTATTGGCTCCTTTTTGCTCTATCCCTTAATAGATAAATTAGTAGAAAAATATGGCAAACGTAAAGTATTATTATCAGCATTTATTTTTTTAGTAATTGCAAGCATCTATACAGCATTAATGGGGTTGTTTAAAATGCCAGTCAATTTGATGATTGGTTTATATATATTATTTAATATTTATCCAGTAGCTGTATTAGGTATTTTGCCAATGGCATTAACCGGTGATAATGCAGAACATAATGCAAAGGAAACCGGTGTGTCAAAAAATGCCTCTTATTTTGCATTGAAAACTTTTATGATGAAAATAGGAGTAGCTTTAACAAGCCTTATTTTCCCGTCATTATTATTATTAGGCAAAACGCCAGATAACCCTTTCGGTGTTCGGATGGTTTCTATAAGTTGCATGATTGCATGTGTTTTGGCATATATAGTCATGAGGAAATATAAAGATGTTTAACCGGTTTTAAAAAGTATAAAACATAGATACTAAACTCATTTTTAAATACTACATTTGTTTTTATATATTTCATAAATATTGTACTTTGTTCATCTAAATTATTTTTTATGAATTTCATCATTCGTTTTCTAATAAAAATTGCAACGGTCATTGCACTTTCTTATGTATTGCCGATGCTTTGGACAGGATTTGGAAACCCTATCGTAGATACTCCAATGGATGCAGTTAAAGTAGCTTTAGTATTAAGTATATTAAATACGTTTGTAAAACCAATTTTACAATTTTTTGCATTGCCTATTACTTGCCTTACGATGGGATTATTCTCCCTAGTAATCAGCGCAGCCATTGTGTTGATGGCGCAACAATTAGTTACCGGATTTCATGTTGGCGGATGGATAGCTGCCTTGTTGTTTAGTTTGTCTTTTTCCTTTGTAAGTGCTACTGTCGAAAGACTCATCGTAGAGGAAGATTAAACTGTAAAAATTACATATTTTATTATATTTATCTGACATTCTTTCCGTTTTTTGAAAGAAAAAAGAACCTTTTGTCATCTTGCATGTTTTTTGATATAGATTCAATGTGAATTAATTTTGGAATAAAAAAGAAACCTCCAAAAATTCATTTTTTAATCATCAAAATAAAAGATATGAACCCAAATAATTATACCATCAAATCACAAGAAACCATTGCTGCAGCGCAACAATTAGCTTTTGATTTTAAACATCCGTCTATGGATACTTTTCATTTATTGAAAGCTATCTTAGATACGGATACAGACGTCACACCTTATTTATTTAAAAAATCGGGGGCAGACATTCAGAAAATAAATACTGAATTAGATGCATTATTACAAAAGCAACCTACTGTTTCAGGCGATAGTATGAAATATCCTTCGCAGGCATTAGGGCAAGTATTATTGAAAGCAAATTCTTATTTAAAAGAATTTAATGATGAGTACGTATCCATCGAACATTTATTGTTGGCATTGCTGAGTGCCAATGATGTTACAGCAGATTTATTAAAGAAAAATAATCTTTCAGAAAAGAATTTAAAACAAGCCATTAAAGAACTTAGAAAAGGACAAACCGTGAACAATCCAAGCGCAGACACTACTTACAATTCATTGGATAAATATGCCAAAAATTTAAATGAATTAGCCCAAGCAAATAAACTCGATCCAGTTATAGGAAGAGATGAAGAAATTAGACGTGTATTACATATTTTATCGCGTCGTACTAAAAATAATCCGATTTTAGTAGGCGAGCCTGGCGTAGGTAAAACTGCCATTGCAGAAGGAATTGCACATCGTATTATTTCTGGTGATGTTCCTGAAAATCTAAAATCCAAAATTATTTACTCGCTAGATATGGGTGCTTTAATTGCAGGTGCAAAATATAAAGGTGAATTTGAAGAACGATTAAAAGCAGTTATCAAAGAAGTGACTTCTTCGGATGGGCAAATTATTCTTTTTATAGATGAAATTCATACTTTAGTAGGTGCCGGTGGTGGTGGCGATGGCGCTATGGATGCCGCCAATATTTTAAAACCTGCTTTGGCAAGAGGTGAGTTGCGGGCTATTGGCGCAACTACATTAAACGAGTACCAAAAATTCTTTGAAAAAGATAAAGCCTTAGAGCGTCGTTTCCAAAAAGTAATGGTGCAAGAACCCAGCGTGGAAGATACTGTTTCTATTTTGCGAGGCTTAAAAGAACGTTATGAAACGCATCACAAAGTAACGATTAAAGACGAGGCTATTATTGCTGCCGCAGAATTATCCAATAGATATATAACAAATCGTTTTTTGCCAGATAAAGCTATCGACTTGATAGATGAAGCCGCCGCAAAATTGCGCTTGGAAATGGATTCTGTTCCCGAAGAATTAGATGAATTAGAAAGAAAAATTCGTCAGTTGGAAATAGAACGAGAAGCCATTAAGCGAGAAAATGACGAAGCCAAAGTAAGAGATTTATCAGAAACCATAGCAGACCTTTCTGAAAAGCGCAATGCAATGAAAGCAAAATGGGAAGGCGAAAAAACAATCGTGGATAGAATTTCTGCTGAAAAAAATAATATTGAAACTTTAAAAGCAGAGGCAGAACGTGCAGAACGAAATGGTGATTATGCTAAAGTAGCAGAAATTCGTTATGGTAAAATTAAAGATGCGGAGCAAAAATTAGTGGCATTTGAAAATGAATTAGATGAAATAAAACAAGGTAGCCGCTTAATGAAAGAGGAAGTAACTGGAGAAGATATTGCAGAAGTAGTATCTAAATGGACAGGTATCCCGGTGAATAAAATGATGCAAGCAGAGAAAGAAAAATTATTGCATTTGGAAGATTATTTGCATGCCCGAGTTATTGGTCAAGATGAAGCAATTATCGCAGTAGCAGATGCCATTAGAAGAAGCCGCGCAGGATTGCAAGACCCGAAAAAACCATTAGGCTCATTCTTATTTATTGGTACCACCGGCGTTGGAAAAACAGAATTAGCAAAAGCATTAGCTGAGTTATTGTTCGACGATGAAAAAGCAATGGTGCGCATTGATATGAGTGAATACATGGAAAAACATTCCGTGTCACGTTTAATTGGTTCACCTCCAGGATATGTGGGCTATGATGAGGGCGGACAATTAACGGAAGCTGTGCGCAATCACCCATATTCAGTAGTGTTATTAGATGAAATAGAAAAAGCACACCCCGATGTATTTAATGTTTTGTTGCAAGTATTAGAAGATGGTCGTTTGACAGATAACAAAGGTCGTGTGGTAGATTTTAAAAATACTATTATCATTATGACTTCCAATATCGGCTCTCATTTAATACAACAAAATTTTGAAAACGTAAAAACAGAAAGTGAAATTTTTACAGCTACGGAAACTTCTAAAGCACAAATTTTTGATGCATTAAAACGAGTGTTAAAACCGGAGTTTTTCAATCGTATTGACGAAGTGATAATGTTCAAACCTTTATTGCAAAATGATATCCGAGATATTGTAAAAATCCAATTGAATAATTTGAAAAATCAATTGACAGATATGGATATTGATTTAGAATATACAGAGGAATTGACCGATTATTTTGCTAAAGAAGGCTATGAACCACAATATGGAGCAAGACCATTGAAGCGATTAATCAATAAGGAACTTATCAACGAATTATCCAAGATGATTTTAGCCGATAAAATCGATAAAAACAAAAAAGTAATTGCCGATAGTTTTGAAAATAAAATTGTTTTTAGAAATGAATAAATGGTAGAATATTCTTAGAATAGAGGTGTTTTTTTGCAATTGCGTAGTCTGTTTTTGAAAGAAGGGATGTAGAATTTGAGTAGTGTGGTGTTTGATTTTAGAAAATTGGAACATTCATATTTTAGTGCCTTGCTACATTCCCAAAGCTATCTATTTTTTTACACAAACCGCAAATGAAACATTTGCGACATATCGAATATTTTATTCATCAACATAGCTGATTTAGTTTGCACTTTTGGGTTTGCAGTTGCAGGCATATCTTTGAAAAATTTATAAGTTTTCACTAATTCGATATGCCTGCTCCAATCCGTTACTGTTTTAGGTTTTAAAACACCCCATTCTAAATTGGCTTCTTTCATGCCACTTTGTTTGATGCCGATATTTACAAAGAATTTTCCAAACTCCGAAATTACATCAAACATGATTTCCGCTCCTTTTAATTTTGGTGCAATGTGTGTTAGCAATGCTTTTACATCCTTTTCTTTAAAATAAGGCAATACACCCGGAATAAGAATAAATAACCCATCTTTAATATTTCCAATATCATCTATCCATGTATAATCAAACATAGATTTTGCAATATAAGTAACCCGTTTATTAGGTGGAGGTAATAATTTATTGCGTAATTCCATAGAATCTGGCAAGTCTAAATCATACCAAATTGCAGTGCCATTATCACAGCGATAATAAGTAGTATCCAAGCCAGCGCCAATACTTAGTATTTTTCCTTTAGGATGTCTTTTTAGAAATTTTCTAACAACAACATCCATTTTATAAGCACGATAGCATAAACCGTAAATACCAATTTCGCGCATGTTGCGCTGTAATTTTTTATAATTTACGTCCAGCTGATTTAGTATTTCAACAGATTTTTTATCGTTTAAAATCGGATGTTTAAACGTTGTTTCTGTTGCTCTTGATACTAAAGGCAATAAAAGTGTTTCTTGTACTCTGCCTAATGTTGTTTTTAATTTCTCTGTCATATTTTTTTATTCAGGATGATAAATTCGTTCTTTTTCTCGTATAATTTCATCATAATTCATGCTTACTTTTTTACATTTTTGTTGTACAAATAAATCCATTTGATCATCATAATGTTTGTTGCCTTCTACGTTACTCGCTCCATAAGGAGAAATGCTTTCAATAATGGGACCATTTGGAGTAAATTGTGCCAGTTCTATATACGATTCTCCCGCATCTGCTTTGTACAATCCGTTCTGGTGTTTTTTCATCCACATGGCAGCATTTACATCTGGAATACCACCAATAGGAAGTTCTTTTTTACCCCGAACTAAATGCTGCAAATCGCCTAATGGAATTTCTAATTTTCCATAATTCTTTTTTAAATATTTTTGTGCATCTTCCACACATTGAACTAAAAACCATTCTTTTATTCTTGTTTTAACAGCAGGAAAATTTCCTTCATCAATAATTTTTTTTAT
>ERZ724527.1674-NODE-1674-length-10363-cov-4.896973_pt1 | contig 10363 bp, 9 predicted proteins | sample MGYA00376060_ERZ724527 | MGnify/ENA primary metagenome ERZ724527 (study PRJEB28724, sample SAMN07190886) | activated sludge metagenome | isolation source: activated sludge of sewage treatment plant in Hong Hong | place: USA: Christiansburg, Virginia | collected...
TTTATTGGTAATTCCAGGATAAGAATTTTGTTCTTGGATAAATATTTTTACACCTAACAAAGCTGCAATAAATAAAACTGGACCACTTGCATAACCACCAACGCCAATACAAGCATCTGGTTTAAAATTCCTAATTACAGAAAATGCTTGAAATAAACTTTTTAATAATTTTATAGGAAATAATAAATTTTTAAGTGTTAAGCTTCTTTGCAATCCTACCACTTCTAACCCAACTATTTTATATCCTGCTTGCGGTACTTTTTCCATTTCCATTCTGCCACTTGCACCCACAAACAATATCTCACAATCTGGCTGTTGCTGTTTCAAAGCATCTGCAATAGCGATAGCGGGGAAGATATGTCCTCCGGTGCCACCACCTGCTATGATGTATCGCTGATTGCTATGATTTGTTTGATTGACCATTATTAATCTTTATCCGTGAATTTCATCTACTATTTTTTGTTTTTCTTTTTTACTTGATTTTGCAACAATGGTTCGTTCTTCAGTATGCCGGCTAACGCTTAAAATAATACCAAGTGCCATGGCGTTAAACCAAATACTACTTCCGCCCCAACTTACCAATGGCAGTGTAATACCGGTATTGGGCAATAAATGCACATTAACGCCCATGTGTATGATGGCTTGTAATACCATGCTTACACCAAGCCCGACCGCCATCAAAGCACCAAATGCGCGCGGGCTTTTCTTTACCAGCATGATTAAACGCCACATAAAAAGAAGGTATAAAAATAAAATCATAGCACCTCCTACTAATCCATATTCTTCTATGAGCGTTGCAAAAATAAAATCGGAAAAGGCATCTGGTAAAAAATTACTTTGAGTGCTTTTCCCAGGAGCAATTCTAAAAATTCCTCCCTTAGCAATGGCAATATTTGCTTGTTTTTGTTGATAATAATCATCTCCATTTACATTGGGTTCCCACCAGTTTTGGACACGTTTAATCCACATATCCGCCCGTCCATGATCTTTCTCAAAAAACCATGAAAAAGCAAATATTAAACTTGCAGCAACAATTCCCCCTCCGATAATGGCGAAAATAAACTTTGTGCTGACTCGTCCGATAAATAACACAACGATACATGTCATAAAAAGAATCATGGCAGAAGATAAATTATCCAACATAATCAATCCGCAAATAACCACAATCGGAAGCATGATATGAATAGACACTTCTTTCATGTCTTTTATCACACCTGCTTTTTTAGCCAACATTCTTGAAGTGTACATAATTAATGCTAACCTTGCAAAATCAGATGATTGAAAAGTAAGCCCAACTCCCGGAATACGAATTCACCTGCTTGCATCATTTACTCTCACCCCAAAAAATTTAGTATATAATAATAATGGTACAGAGAGTATCAACATCATTTGTGCCACACGAGAAAAATAGCGATGGTCTATTCTATGAATAAAAAAAATAATAAAAAGACCGACCCCTAAAATAATTCCTTGTCGAAGTAAATAATACTCTGTATCGCCTTGTGTATTTCGATATGCTAATGATCGGGTAGAACTATATACTAACAACAAAGAAATGGCACTCAATATGGATATGATGTACCAAATATACTTGTCGCCTTTTATGTTGTCTATAATTCTACTTAACATGATTTATCTTTTACAGACTTAATACATTCCTTTTAAATTGTTTTCCTCTGTCTTCATAATTCACAAACAAATCAAAGCTGGCGCAACAAGGTGATAGTAAGACTGTATCGCCTTTATCAGCAATGTTATAAGCCATTTGAACCGCTTGCTCCATACTTTGAGTATCTACGATATAACCTACTTCGGAGGCAAATGCTGCATGTAATTTATCGTTGTCTTTCCCTAAGCAAATGATTGCTTTCACTCTTTTGTTAACTAAATCTTTAATAAGGGTGTAGTCGTTTCCTTTATCTACTCCTCCCACTATGAGTACAGTTGGTTTGGTCATAGATTCTAATGCATACCAAGTTGAATTTACATTAGTAGCTTTGGAATCATTAATAAAATCTACGCCTTTAATAGTGGCAACAAATTCAAGACGGTGTTCAAGGTTTTGAAAATCCTCCAAGCTTTCTCGGATTTTTTCATTACGTACACCGACTAATTTTGCAGAGATGGCAGCTGCCATAGAGTTGTAGGAATTATGAATTCCGTGAATAGAAAGTTCGCTGATTGGCATGGTGAAATTGTTTTTATTTAGTTGGATAATTAATTCTTGATTTTCTATATATGCTCCATTTGCTACCTGATGGTAATAGGAGAAAGGTATTTTCTGAACCATGGTATTGACCGTTGGTAAATATTGCATAGTAATAGCATCATCATCACAATAGAGGAAGTAATCCTGCTCATCTTGATTTTTTGTAATGCTTAATTTTGATTGGATATAATTTTCAAATTTGTAATTATATCTGTCTAAATGGTCTTCTGTGATATTGCAAAGTATAGCAATATGTGGTTTAAACGAAACGCAATTATCTAATTGGAAACTGCTAATTTCCAACACAAAATACTCTTTATCACCTTCTGCTACTTGACGTGCAAAGGAAGTTCCTATATTGCCACCAAGCCCAACATCTAATCCTGCTTTTTGTAAAATATGAAAGGTTAAAGCAGTAGTAGTTGTTTTTCCGTTAGTACCCGTTATGGCTATAATTTTTGCTTTAGAAAAGCGATACCCAAATTCTATTTCTGAAATAATTGGAATATTTTTTTCTTTTATTTTTTGGATGATAGGTGCTTTATCTGGAATGCCCGGACTTTTTATTATGGTAGTTGCAGCTAAAATGATTTCTTCTGTATGTTGTCCTTCTTCGAAAGATATATTTAGCTTTAATAACTCATCTTTATAGGATTGTTTTATTTTGCCAGAATCGGATACAAATACTTCCATGCCTTGCTTTTGCGCAAGAATGGCAGCACCTACACCGCTTTCGCCACTTCCGAGTATTACTATGGAATGTTTAATGTTCAATGTTTAGTGTTTAATATTTTTTGAGATGTTTTTACAATAGAAGTCAATAACCGAATTGATTCTTGACAATCTGTTCTTGGTGCCTCATAATTGTATTCTACCAATTTTGAATGTTCTAATAATTTTATCCAATACAAACTTTCTCTGGCTTCTTTAGATGCTATGCTCATTTTTGCTGTAAAATCTTTTTTAGAAATTCCGGCATCAGCTTCTTCTATATTTGAGCCTATGCTTGTAGCACTTTTTAATAATTGTTTTGACAATACATATTCATTGCTTTGAATCATCTTTTTATACAACTCTATTGCAGATAATGCAAACTGAAACGATTTATTTTTTACTATATTCTCTCTCATTTATTTATCATTAAACATTAATCATTCAACATTTTATTATCTGATTTTAAGAGTTATGAAAGTAATGACTGCTAATAAGATGCTGACAATCCAAAAGCGTAATACAATCTTTGCTTCGTGGTATCCTGATTTTTGGAAATGATGATGCAGTGGAGCCATTTTAAAAATTCTCTTTCCTTCACCATATTTTTTCTTAGTGTATTTGAAATAACTTACCTGTATCATTACAGAAAGATTCTCTACGACGAAGATGCCACACAATACAGGAATTAATAATTCTTTTCTTACAATAAGTGATACAGTTGCAATAACACCGCCCAACATTAAGCTGCCTGTGTCTCCCATAAATACTGTTGCCGGAAATGAATTGTACCAAAGAAAACCAATAGTAGCACCAATAAGTGCAGCACAAACAATTACTACTTCGCCGGAATTAGGAATATATAAAACATCTAAATAATCTGCTATTTTGATATTACCAGAAACATAAGCAAAGATGGCTAAAGTAACCAGGATAATTACTGAAACTCCTGCGGCTAATCCATCAATACCATCAGTTAAGTTGGCAGCATTGGACACAGCGGTTATTATAAAAATTACAAACGGAATAAATATAATCCAGCCCCATTTTTGATAATCATTTGTAAAAGGTTTTAAGAAATAAGAATAATCCAGTAGATTATTTTTAAAGAAAGGAACATTCGTTTTTAGTGCTTTTGTTTCATGCGATAAGAATTTATCACCAACTATTATTCCTTTGTCTTCATACATTACATTAGCAGAAGAAAAAACTTTTATCGGATTATCCCAATCAACCGTTCCATCTTTTTTTATTTGATATTCAAATACATTATCAAAATCGCGTACTTTAACGGATGGATGAAAATACAATACACATCCAACCACTAAGCCTAATACTACTTGTGCGATTATTTTAAACTTACCTCTTAATCCTTCTTTATCTTTTTTAAATACTTTAATATAATCGTCTAAGAAGCCAATACCGCCCATCCAAAGGGTAGATATTAATAACAGAATCACATAAATATTATCTAATCGTGCGAACAATAAAGTAGGAATTACGATGGCAGCAATAATAATTACGCCGCCCATAGTTGGGGTGCCTTTCTTTTCTACTTGTCCTTGCAAACCAAGGTCACGTACAGATTCTCCGATTTGCATTTTGCGCAACCATTCAATTACTCGTCTTCCAATTAGCATAGAAATAATAAGCGACAAAATGATGGCTAAAGAGGCACGAAACGTAATATACTGGAACAAGCGAGAGCCGCTTAGCCCGAAGGTGTCATGCAAGTATTTGAAAAGATAGTACAGCATTATTTATTCATTTCTAAAAATGTTTCCTGCAATATTGCTTTATCATCAAATGGAAATTTTTCTCCATTTATTTCTTGATATTTTTCGTGTCCTTTTCCGGCAAGCAGAATAATGTCTTTTGGGCTTGCGAGGCTGCAAGCAACGCGAATGGCTTCTCTGCGATCCACAATAGTCAGTACTTTATTGTAATTTTGAGGAGGCACACCAACTTTCATTTCTTTTATAATATCTTCTGGCATTTCATCTCTCGGATTATCGGAAGTAAGAATAGTTTTATCTGATAATTCACTGGCAATGTGCGCCATGTCTGGTCGTTTTGCTTTGTCTCTGTGTCCGCCGCATCCTATTATGGTTATAACTTGCTCGTTGTGTGTGCGAATTTCATTAATGGTATCCAGTACATTTTTCAGGGCATCTGGTGTGTGCGCATAATCTACAATACCTACTGTTTTTTGTTTAGCAGAAACCATTACATCGAACCTGCCTTCAGCTCCTTTTAAAGTAGAAATAGCGCTCAATGCTTCTTCATTTTCCATTCCTAATAATATGCATGTAGCATAAATTGCTAATAAATTATAGGCATTGAAACGTCCAATCATTTGTAAATGCACCTCAATGTTTTCCGATTCAATTATTAATCCTGCGAAAGAATTTTCTAAAATTTTAAATCGAAAATCCGCAATGCTTTTTATTGCATAAGAATATTTTTTTGCTTTAGTATTTTGCAACATTACTTCTCCACGCTTGTCATCTATGTTTGTTAATGCAAATGCAGTAGCCGGTAATTGGTCAAAAAATTTCTTCTTTGCGTAAATATATTCTTGAAATGTTTTGTGATAATCTAAATGATCATGTGTGATATTGGTAAAAATAGCTCCGACAAATTCTAATCCATAAATTCTGTCTTGGTCAGCAGCATGAGAACTCACTTCCATAAATGCATATTCACATCCTTCATTAGCCATCTTGTTTAAAAGTGCATTGATAGCAATCGGATCGGGAGTGGTATGTGTGGAAGGAATTTCCTCGTGTTGAATTTTATTTACAATCGTAGAAAGCAATCCTGATTTTATTTTTTTATCAGAATATATTTGATGCAATAAAGTAGCAATAGAAGTTTTGCCATTGGTGCCTGTTACGCCTACTAACTTTAATTTTTTAGATGGATGTTCAAAAAAATTGCAAGCCATGACAGCAGAGGTTCTTCTGGCGTCTTGCACTTGAATATAAATTGTACCTGCGTTTATTTCTTTAGGTAATTTTTCACATACGATAACTGCTGCGCCTTGTTCAATTACTTTAGATATAAAAGTGTGACCATCAGTAGTAATACCTTTTATTGCAAAAAAGACATCTCCCTGTTGTACTTTTCTTGAATCTAATTTTAATTCATTAATATGAACAGCCGTATCTCCGATAATTTTTATCGCACTAACATTGGTCAATATATCTTTTAATATCTTCATTAATTTAAATAGAGTTGTATTAAACTACCTTTCACTATAGGGGTTCCAGCTGCTATCGTTTGTGTTATTATTTTTCCTTTTCCAAAAAAGGCTACTTTCAATCCTTCATTTTCCAATAATGCAATAGCATCATCTAACAACATTCCTTTTACGTTTGGTACTACTTTGTCTTTTGTCTCCACTCGACCTATAAAGAATTTATTAGAGCTATCACTTCTTACAGATGCATATTCCCAGTCTTCTTTAAAGTCAAATTTTAATTTGAATCTATTATTGATTTCATTGATACCATTTTTTGTTCCTATTGCCAATGGAACAGGTTGATTGGAGATTGTGGAATCTTTATTAATTGCTTTTTCAGATTTTATATTAGAAGTAATAATTTTATCTGCCATTGCTCTAAAAACAGGAGCAGACACTGCGCCACCTGTAGTAAATAAACCTTGCGGACCACCTACCACAACGATGCAAGAATACTGAGGAGCATCTGCTGGAAAAAATCCAACGAATGAAGATAAGTTTTCACCGGTATATCCTTTTTTACCGCCACTAATTTTTGCAGTACCTGTTTTCCCTGCTATTCTGTAATGTGGTGTTCTGATGCCTCTTGCTGTTCCTTTTTCATCTTCCAAGGGGCGTAAAGCCATTTGCGTAGCTAAGTTTGCTGCTTCAGCACTGCATATTTTTACATTTGAAGATTGTGGTTTATACTCCCGCACTATTTTGCCATTATCCACTACTTTTTGAATTAAATATGGTTTTACTCGAATACCTCCATTGGCGATTGCATTATAAAAGGACAATAATTGCAGGGGTGTAAACTTTACTTCATAACCATGACCTATCCATGCCAACGACATTCCACTCCATTTGTCAGGCTTATTGATATAAGGATTCTGTTCGCCCTTTAAATCAATATAAGTAGGATGTGTCAATCCAAATTGTTGTAATTTTTGATAGAATTTCTCTTTCTTTCCACTATAATATTTTGATAGCCAACTGGCGATAGCGACATTAGATGAAATAGCAAATGCTTTGCCAGGAGTTAGAAATGTATATTGCGTATTATGTCCGTCATCGGTTAATACTTTTCCCCCAAATACGGCTGATGCATGATTGGTATTAATAGAGTCATTGAGCGTGATAAAACCATCGTCGAATAAAGCCAGATAGCCTGCCATTTTGAAAACAGAACCTGGCTCGTTGCTCATTCCTATAGCATAATTGTAGTTTTCACTATAAATTCCATTTTTATTTCTGCCTATATTTGCAATGGCTTTTATGGCACCTGTTTTCACTTCCATAAGGATTGCGCATCCAAATGCTGCTTGATATTGTGTAACTGCTTGTAACAAAGTGGACTCTGTTATATCTTGTAAGTTGATGTCAATAGTGGTGACAATATCATAGCCATCTTTAGGTTCTATTTGTCCGGCACTTTTAAATGGCACCCATTCTCCGCCTGCAATCTTTTGTTTTAATATTTTGCCATTTATACCGTGTAACAAAGAATCTGCGGACTCTTCTAATCCGATATCTTTTGCATTAACCCTCTTTAATCCGATAGTACGTAGTGCTAAATCTCCAAATGGGTTTATTCTTTTTTGGTGTCTTTCTATAATTAAACCGCCTTTAAATTTTCCTTCTCTGAATAATGGCCATTTTTTTATTTCTTTCATTAAAATATAATCAGCCTTAGCATAAAACGGAAAATATCTTCTTCCTATTTTTTTAGCTTTTTTTAATTGTTGAGAATATTCTTGAACAGAATTCTTATTGAAATATTTCCACATATAGAATGCAAGTGAATCTACATTGCGATCAAATATTTCTTGCGACATTGCTTTCGAACCAAAGTCAACATATAAATCAAAATAAGGTACAGATGTGGCTAATAATTTGTCATCTGCTGAGAAAATATTTCCACGCTCTGCCGTTACATCAAATAATTTTGTGGTTAAGCTATCTGCTAATGTCTTCCAATGATGATTGTCATCCGTTTGTATTTGATATACTTTTCCTAATACAGCTACGCCAAATATTAGGCACAGTGCGCCAATTAAATAAATTCTAAATAATATGTTTGATTTTACGTTCAAGATGTTGGTTGGTTATTTAGATTTATGATTTATTTTTCTATAATTTCTTTTTTTACTTCTATTTTTTTTGGTGGTTCTTGCAATGGTTTCAATCCATAAGGCGCTAATATTTTCTGTAATTCAGACTGGTTAGTTTTTTGATTCATTTCTGTTTTTATATTCATATATTCCCAGCGTAACTCTCTAATCAATTCCTGTTTTTTACTTATTTCTCTATTTAATCGTACAGAAAGATGTGAGTTAAAAATTTCAATAACACCAATGAATACAATGGCTACCACAAAAAAGAAATTATGCAACACCTGAGCATACGTAATAAATTCCTCTATACCGAAAACTTGCAAGATGCTTTCCACTATTCGCTGGAATTTATTCTGCTGTTTTACTTCTTCTTCGATATGTATTGCCTCGTCGTCCATTATTTCTTTTCTGCAATTCTTAATTTTGCACTTCTCGCTCTTGAGTTTATTTTTAATTCTTCAGCACTTGCTTCTATTGGTTTTTTGGTCACTACTTTCAAATGATGTTCAAATCTGCCGAATACATCTTTTTCTGGCTCACCATCAAACACCCCATTTTTCATAAAATTTTTAGTCAATCTATCTTCTAATGAGTGATAACTCATGATAACTAATCTGCCTTCTTTGTCTAATACTTCTTCGCTTTGTTGTAAAAAATCTTTGATGGCATTTAATTCATCGTTTACTTCAATTCTTATTGCTTGAAAAACTTGTGATAAATATTTTACTTCAATTCCTTTACTTACGGTTTTGCAAACTTCTACCAATTCCTTTGTTGTTTCTATCGGCTGTATGGCACGCTGTTCTATAATTTTATTGGCTAATGTTTTGGCATTGATTACTTCACCATAAAATCCTAAAACATTTTGCAGTTGCTCTGCCGAATAATTATTCACGACTTCTTTTGCACTAATGCCTTCTTTGGTATTCATGCGCATATCCAATGGTGCATCAAAGCGAGTAGCAAAGCCGCGAGAGGGTTCATCTATTTGATGAGATGAAATTCCAAAATCTGCCAAAATGCCTTGTACTGTTGTTACTCCGTGCAATTTTAAAAATCGTTTTAAGTGTCTGTAATTTGCTTGTATTAAAGTGAAACGCTTGTCATTCGGGATGTTTTGCTTTGCATCTTCATCCACATCGAAGGCAAATAATTTCCCTTTATCGCTCAAGTGTTTCAAAATTTCTTTTGAATGTCCGCCGCCACCAAAAGTCACATCTACATAGATTCCGTTTGGTTTTATTTGCAAACCTTCGATACATTCGTTCAGCATTACCGGAATATGATACATGAATTTTTCTCTTTTTTATTTTAAAGAACTATTTATTAGCGTTTAGTTTCGACCAGACTTCGTCTGCCATGTCTGCAAAATTTTCAGGTTCTGTAATTGTTGCAGCATATGTTTTACTATCCCAGATTTCAATTACATCGTGAAAAGCAGTAATAACTACTTCGTCAGCAATTCCTACCGTTTCCATCAAGCGTTTTGATAAAAGAATTCTATCATTTGCGTCTACCTCAACTTGAGTAGCTAATTGATAAAATGCGCGTAGGAAATTGCGTTCGTCTGTTTTAAAGTAGCTGAATTTGCTCATTTCCTGCGTTACAGAATCCCATTGTGCTTTTGGAAATAAGCGTAAACATTTTCCCATTCCTTTGTTGAGCACGTATTGTTTGTTGGTGATTTCTGGAAGTTGTTGCAAAAGATTAGTCGGCAAGCGCAATCTGCCCTTGCTATCTACTTTTACCTCATAATTTCCAGTTAAACCTATCATTTTTTACTCTTATTCCATTTGGTAAACAAAAATAGAACAAAAGTTACACAAATTCCCACTTTCCACCACTTTTTACCATTGACAATCATGTTAATAACTCAGAAAATGTGCATATCTGCCGTAATTTTGTGCATTAAGTGTGGATTTTATATTTAATTAATTGATTTACAAGTAATTTTTATAAACATGTACTTATAAACAATTGGAGAATTGTGAAAAAATGAGTGGGAATTTTTTCTCTTTTTTAAAGAAATGGAGCGACTGGGTAGTTGGTATTCTACCAAAAAAAAAAAAAAAATATTTTTATAGTATTAAATAGGAAATG
>ERZ724527.1676-NODE-1676-length-10354-cov-3.812409_pt1 | contig 10354 bp, 8 predicted proteins | sample MGYA00376060_ERZ724527 | MGnify/ENA primary metagenome ERZ724527 (study PRJEB28724, sample SAMN07190886) | activated sludge metagenome | isolation source: activated sludge of sewage treatment plant in Hong Hong | place: USA: Christiansburg, Virginia | collected...
ACCGAGGTTCCGATAACCTCCTCCACTGGCAGCCATTCCAAGCGAAGATGCACCTTGCCCGACTCCACCCGGGCCAAGTCCAGCAGATTGTTGACCATGGCGCCCATGCGACGCGCAGAACCCGCAATGGACTGCGCGATGCTCGCTTGCTGAAGCGATGGCGATGGCCGCGTGAGTGCGAGCGATTCGGCCAAGCCCACCAGCGAAGCCAGCGGTGTACGAAGGTCATGTGAAATACCCGACAACAGCACATTGCGCAGGCGCTCGCCTTCGATTTCGACGGCACTGTCGCGAGCCACTTCAATGTAGTGAATGCGCTCCAAGGCGCTGCCAATAAGCGCAGCGCAAGCATCGATCAGGCGTCGTTCACTGTCGCGCCAGGACGGCTCCTGGGGGCGCTGAAGGACCATGGCACCGCGAATTGCCATTGGGCCTTGGAGGGCGATGACGAGTGCCCCACCGTCACGCAACTCAACGGGTTGCTGGCCCCCTTGCTGCATCACCTCTGCAGCCCTCGCTTCCAGTGTTTCCGACACTGGCGATGGCGTCACGCGTGCGGCGCTGGGGTTGCGAGCCCACAAGCTCACTTGCGCCGCCAACTGCGCGCGCATGAATTGCCGGGCTACTTCGTCAACCTGCTGTACCGTGAGCGCCGTGCCGAGTTCGCGCGAAATGTCATACAGACGGCGAACGAGTCGCTCGCCATCGGATGCCGCGCGGGCTTGCGCCCGCAAGGAAGCCGTGAGGTGCCCGACGATGAGTCCCACCAGAAGCATCATCCCCAGCGTAAACACCAGCCGCTCGTCGGCCACGGCCAGGGAAAAACGGGGCTCCACGAACACCACGTTGAAGAGCAGCACCGAAAGGCAAGCTGCAAGCACTGCGGGGCCGCGACCAAATCGTGCGCCCGACAACACCACCGCGAGCATGAACAACAAAACCAGGCTGGCTGCGTCCAGTGAGCCGGCCAGGGGCAGGCCGATCAACGTCGCCGCCACGCAGATGGTGATCGCGCCCAGCCATGCGCCCGCACCTGTCGTTCTGGTACGACTCGCAGGGGACTGGCTGTTTTTCTTCGGGGCTGGATTTGTCACACAGTGACTGTAGGCCAAAGCAGGCGCCTGTGGGCGTGGCGAGCCCCCCACACCGTATCAAGGGCGCATCAAGACTGGCGGTGCCGGCATCAAGATCGCATCAAGATGCGGTCGAGCAGGCAGACATTGCTGGCAAGCAGATCAAAAATTCAGCTCCGAACGTGAATCTCTGCTCATGCGCAGCCACCTGCCAAACCCCAGTCGGGCCGTTGCCCTCTTGTTTCTGTTGCTGATCGCGGCCGGTACGGTGCTGCTCACGCTGCCCGTGTCGCACGCCGCAGGTGAATCGGCACCGCTGCTTGTCGCCTTGTTCACTGCCGTCTCGGCCGTCTGCGTAACCGGATTGGTCGTGGTGGACACCGGCACCTACTGGTCACCCTTAGGGCAGGTGATCGTCATGGCTCTGTTCCAGATGGGGGGCTTCGGCCTGATGACCGCTGCCGCGCTGCTGGGTTTGCTAGTCAACCGATCCCTGCGCCTGCGCACGAGACTGCTGACCCAAGCAGAGTCCCACACCATCGGGCTGGGTGAGGTAACCAGCGTGGCCCGCGTGGTGCTTGTCGTCACGGTGGCTTGCGAACTGGTGCTCACGGCCATTCTGTCGACACGGTTGGCCATGGCATACGCCATGCCCTGGGGCGAAGCGCTGTGGAGCGGCCTGTTCCATGCTGTGTCGGCATTCAACAATGCCGGCTTTTCTCTGTATGGCGACAGTCTCATGCGTTTTCAGAGCGACGTCTGGGTGCTGCTGCCGGTGATGCTGGCCATCTTCATTGGCGGCATCGGTTTCCCTGTGCTGCAAGACATCCGAGGGCGCTGGCGGGACCCGCATCACTGGTCGCTACACACCAAACTCACGCTGTCTGGCAGCGCACTTCTGCTGATGCTGGGAATGGGGGGAATGCTGGTATTTGAATGGTCCAACACCCGCACATTGGGTGTCATGAGCCTTGACGACAAGTTGCTGAACGCTGCGTTTGCATCGATATCGGCCAGAACCGCCGGCTTCAATGCGGTGGACATTGGCGCGCTCGCACAGGAAAGTTGGGCGCTGCATTACTTGCTGATGTTCGTGGGCGGTGGCAGCGCGGGCACGGCCGGTGGGGTGAAAGTGACCACCGCTGCCATCCTGCTGTTGCTGGTGATTGCCGAAGTGCGGGGGCGTCCGGACAGCGAGGCCTTTGGCCGACGCGTCTGCCAGCCAGCTCAGCGCCAGGCCATCACCGTGCTGGTGCTCGGCAGCGCCATGGTGGTGCTGGGCACGCTGGTGATCCTGCGCGTAACCGATCTGCCCACCGACAAGGTGATCTTCGAAGTCATCTCGGCCTTCGGCACGGTGGGGCTGTCCACTGGCATCACCGCTGAACTGCCGCCCATGGGGCAGTTCATGCTGATCCTGCTGATGTACGTGGGGCGGGTAGGAAGCATCACGCTGGCCACGTCGCTCGCAATGGGCGAGCGGCGCATGCCCTGGCGTTTACCTGAGGAGCATCCGATTGTTGGGTAAATTATTCACAGAGCAGTTTTCGTTTTCCGCCGGCGATTCGGTGGTGGTCATCGGCCTGGGGCGCTTTGGCGGCGCGGTCGCGCAGTCGCTGGTGAGCATGGGGCACGACGTCATGGGCATCGACTACAACGCCGAGCCCGTGCAGGCTTGGGCTGACCGCCTCACCCATGCAGTGCAGGTCGACGCGACCAACGCCATGGCCATGCGGCAACTGGGGGTGGCGGACTTCCGCCACGCCATCGTGGGCATAGGCGACAACCTGGCGGCCAGCCTTATGACCCTGATGGCCCTGACCGAACTGGGTATCCCGGACATCTGGGTCAAGGCACTGACCGAGGACCACGGCCGCATCGCCCAGCGCATGGGCGCGCACCACGTGGTGTATCCAGAGGCCGACATGGGCGAGCGGGTGGCCCACCTGATCTCGGGCCGCCTGATGGACTACATCGAGTTCGACGACGGCTTTGCCATTGCCAAGATCCATGCGCCGGTGGCCACTCACGGAAAAACACTGGCGGAGTCTACGGTGCGCGAGCGGCACGGCGTGACGGTGGTCGGCATCAAAAGGGCCAAGAAGGATTTCCAGCATGCCACGCCCGATACCCGAGTGGAGGCTGGCGACCTGTTGATCGTCTCAGGACCGACGCAAAAGGTCGAACACTTTGCGGGGCAGAAATCGAAACCTTGAGCGGGCGTCAATCTGTGTTCAAGACGCCGCAGGCCTACCCAAGCCTCTACCTCTGACCGCATCAGGAAGTCGGTGAACGCATGGCTGCATTTGCAACTTCAGCGGCGATTCAAGTGCCCCCGGGTCTGTTCAAATTTCAATGAATGATTTCCATCAACGACCACACCACCATCGGTCAAGCCTTCTTCGAGGCCTGTGCACGCTACAAGGGCGCCAGCCTCCTGGCGGTACCAGCCAACCCCGCACGCAGTAATGACCCTGCTGGCCGCGAGATCAGCTACAGCAGCGCCGCCGCCGAAGTGCGAACACTGATGGCGGCCTACCGCTCAGCCGGTTACGGCCTGGGTCACCGCGTGGGCCTGTTCCTGGAGAGCCGGCCCGAACACATGCTGCACAAGCTCGCGCTCAATGCGTTGGGGGTGTGTATCGTGCCGATCAACCCGGACCACCGGCCGCGTGAGCTGGCCTATGTCGTAGACCACGCCCGGCTGGACCTGATCGTGGTGCTGGCCTCGCGGGCCGATGCGGTGCGCGAGGCGTTGGCCTTGGCCCGCCATCAGCCCCATGTGGCCTGGCTGGAAAGCCTGGCCTCGCGGCCCCTGCCTGCGCCGCCCGCCGCAGCCCTGCGGGGTGAGCCGGTGGGCGACACGCCCGCCAGCATCCTCTACACATCGGGCACCACGGGCCAGCCCAAGGGCTGCGTGCTCTCGCACACCTACGAGTTGGCCGCCGGCCATTGGTACGCCACCCAAGGCGGCTTGGGTGCGGTGCGTGAGGGCGTCGAACGCCTGTACAACCCCCTGCCGCTGTTCCATGTGAATGCGTCCATCCTGTCGTTTTATTGCATGCTGCTCAGCGGCGGCTGCCAGGTGCAAACTGACCGCTTTCAGCCCAGTCGGTGGTGGACAGAAGTGGTTGAGAGCCGTGCCACCATCGTGCATTACCTCGGCGTGGTGGTGCCCATGCTGCTCAACCAGCCCGAGAGCGATTTGGAGCGCGCGCACCAAGTGCGTTTTGGCTACGGCGCCGGTGTCGAGCCCCAACTGCACGCGACATTCGAGGCGCGCTATGGCTTCCCGTTGCTCGAACTCTGGGGCATGACCGAGATGGTGCGTCCGCTATGCGATTGCCATGAGCCCAGGCAGGTCGGTACACGGGCCTTCGGCCGCGCACGCGCGGGCCTGGATGCCTGCGTGATGGACGATGCCGGCCAGGTTCTGCCCGACGGTACGCCGGGCGAATTGGTGGTCCGCCACTCCGAAACCACGCCCCGACGGCACTTTTTTAGCGGTTACCTCGACAACCCCCAGGCCACCGCCGAGGCCTGGCGCGGCGGCTGGTTCCACACTGGCGACATCGTGATCCGGGGCAAAGACGGCATGCTCCATTTCATGGACCGCCGCAAAAACATCATCCGCCGTTCGGGCGAAAACATCGCTGCCGCCGAGGTCGAGGCGTTGCTGCTTACCCACCCGTGGGTTGCCAACGTGGCCGTCATGGCGCTGCCCGACGATGTGCGCGAAGAAGAAGTGCTTGCCTGCGTGGTACTTAAAGAGCGGGCCGCCCACGAAACGGCCGATGCGGCGCGCGCGCTCTTCGATTTTTGCCACCAGCAACTGGCCTACTACAAAGCGCCCGGCTGGCTTTGGTTTGCCGCCGAGATCCCCACCACCGGCACCCAGAAGATTCAGAAGCACCGCATCTTTCCCGAAGGCACCGACCCGCGCACGCTGCCCGGCATGCACGATCTGCGGTCGTTCAAGAAACGCCACTGAACCCGGAGCCCACCCCATGATCGTTTTGCACCACTGCGTCAGCGCGCGGTCTTTGCGCCCCCTATGGATGCTTGAGGAGCTGGGCTTGACCTACGACTTGCGCATGCTGCCCTTTCCGCCGCGCGTGCACGCCCGACCCTACCTTGACCTGAACCCGCTGGGTACCGTACCACTGCTGGAAGACGGCGCTACCCGCATGACCGAATCGGCCGCGATGTGTGAGTACCTCGCCGCGCGCTACAGTTCAGGCAAGCTCGATGTGCGACCCGACGATCCGGCCTTTGGTGCCTACCTGAACTGGCTGCACATGAGCGACGCCACGCTCACATTCCCACAAACGCTGGTACTGCGCTACACCCACTTCGAGCCGCCCGAACGCCTGCAACCCCAGGTGGCGGCTGACTACGCGCGCTGGTTCTTGGCCCGGCTGCGGGCGGTGGACGCCACAGTGCAGCACCACGAATACCTGTGCGCCGGCCCCTTCACCGCCGCCGATGTGGCCGTGGGCTACGCGCTGGTATTGGCGCAACACCTTGGCCTGCACGCCCAGTTCCCACCCGCAGTGGCCGCCTACTGGCAACGCATCCAGGCCCGCCCCGCCTTCCAGCGGGCCCTGCAGGTGGAGCACGAAGCGGCACTGGACCAGCAGGTAGACCCCACGCCCTCACCCGACCTGCGGCTGTGATGGCCGTCAGCAAAAGCTAAAAAACCCCCGCTCCTCCAGTCCTCACAATGTGAAGTCATACCCCATCGTGATGGGCGCATGGTCCGAGAACTTCTCGTCCTTGTAGATCGCCTCGGTGCGCGCCAATGCGGCCAATGCAGGCGTGGCCAGGTGGTAGTCCAAACGCCACCCCACATTGTTGGCATAGGCCTGGCCCCGGTTGCTCCACCAGGTGTAGGCGGTGTCGGTGGCGGTGGGCTGGAGCTGGCGGTACACATCAACCAAGCCCACGCTGCCCAGCAGCATGGTCATCCAGGCGCGCTCTTCGGGGGTGAAGCCGCTGTTCTTCTGGTTGCTGCGCCAGTTCTTGAGATCGATTTCCTTGTGGGCGATGTTGATATCGCCGCACAGGATGAATTCGCGCTCTTGCTTGAGTTGGGCCAAGTGCGGCGCCATCTGCGCCAGAAACCGGAACTTGGCCGCCTGGCGTTCTTCGCCCGACGAGCCGCTGGGGAAGTAAGAGCTGATGATGGAGCGCTTGGCCTTGGGCGTATCAAAACGCAGCTCCACATAGCGCCCTTCGGCATCAAATTCCGGCGAGCCAAAGCCCACAATCACATCACTGGGCGCATGGCGGGTGTACACGCCCACGCCTGAATAGCCCTTTTTTTCGGCAAAGTGAAAATACCCCTTCATTTCCGCTATCGCTTCAAAGCGGTTGGCCACATCGGCCGCCTGGGCCTTGACCTCCTGGACGCAAATACAATCGGGTTGGGTCTTGGCTATCCAGGGCTCCACCCCTTTGGAGCTGGCCGAACGAATGCCGTTAAGGTTGAGGCTGGTGAGTTTGAACAAGGATTTCCCCCATGACGGTTAATGCAGCCACAGACACGCTGGCCCAGGACTTTGTGCAGTTTGCGGTCGAAGCCGGTGTGCTGCGATTTGGTGAATTCAAGACCAAGGCGGGGCGCATGTCGCCTTACTTCTTCAACGCCGGTCTGTTTGATGATGGCGCCAAGTTGGGGCGCCTTGCGCAATTCTATGCACGCCGGCTGATGGCCAGTGGCATCGAGTTCGACATGATCTTCGGCCCCGCCTACAAGGGCATCCCGCTGGCTGCTGCGGTGGCCATCGAATTGGCTCGGCTGGGGCGCAATGTGCCCTATGCCTACAACCGCAAGGAGGCCAAGGACCATGGCGAAGGCGGCACCCTGGTGGGCGCCCCAGTCAAGGGCCGCGTGCTGATCGTGGACGACGTGATGTCCGCTGGCACGGCCGCCCGCGAATCCATCGCCATCATTCAGGCAGCAGGTGCCACGCCGCACGCGGTGGCGATTGCGCTGGACCGGCAAGAAATGGCGACCGAGAATGGGCAGGACGTGAGCCACAGCGCTGTGCAGTACGTGCGCAACCAGTTGGGCCTGCAGGTTTGCGCGATTGCACAGCTGTCAGATTTGCTCCAGTATCTGGCAGGTGAGCGCAATAACGGCTTGGGTGAATCCCATGCCAAAGTTCTCGCGTACAGAGAGAAGTATGGCGTGAGCGACTGAAAAGGAATGACTGTGGTGGAGAAACTTGAATTTATTGGAGTCACCCGCTGGGCTGTCTGTCTGGCCGCCGGCCTGGCAACTTCGGCCTGGGGCCAAGGTGGCATTTACACCTGCGTGGACGACAAAGGGCGCAGGCTCACCTCGGACCGCCCCATCGCCGCGTGCACAGATCGCACGCAAAAGGAGCTCAATCCCAGCGGCACAGTCAAGCGCCAGTTGGGGCCCACCTTGACCGGCGAAGAGCGTCTCAGGCGAATAGAGGCTGCGCGCAAGGCCGAGGAGGATCAAGTCCGCCAGGCAGAACTCCGCAAGCGTGACCGCGCCCTGCTGTCGCGCTACCCCACTCCCGCAGCGCATGACAAAGAGCGCAATGAAGCGGTCGAGAAGGTGGAAGAGTCCATCCGCACCGCCAAGCGGCGCTTGGAGGACTTGGCACTGCAGCGGCAAAAAATGGTGGCCGACAACGCCAAGTACAAAAAGGAAGGTACGCGCCCGCCCGCCTCACTCAAACATGACCTGGACGAAAACAGCGCGCTGTCGTCCGCCCAACACCGCTTTATTTCGGACAAGGAAGCCGAGAAGCGCCGCGTGCATGCGCGCTTCGATGACGAACTGGCCCTGCTGCGCCCACAGTGGGAGCAGAAGGGGCAATAGGTTCTAGGCGGCCTGCAGCTTGGCGCGCAACATGTCGTTGACCTGCTGCGGGTTGGCCTTGCCCTTGGTGGCCTTCATGGCCTGACCCACCAGGGCGTTGAAGGCCTTGTCTTTGCCCGCCTTGAACTGGGTGACGTTGTCGGGGTTGGCGGCAATCACTTCGTCGATGATGGCCTCCAACGCGCCGCTGTCGTTCATTTGTTTGAGGCCTTTGGCGTCGATGATGGCGTCCACATCGGCCCCCTCACCGCTCCACAGTGCATCAAACACTTGGCGCGCCGCGCTGTTGGACACCGTGTTGTCTGCAATGCGCGCAATCAGCGCACCCAGATGCGTGGGCGTCACAGGGGCATCGGCCAAATCGATATCACCCGCGTTCAGCCGACGCGACACCTCGCCCATGATCCAGTTGCTGGCCAGCTTGGGTTGCTTGCAGGCGGCTGCCGTGGCTTCAAAGTAGGCGGCAATCGCTTTGCTTTGCGTCAGCGTATCCGCGTCGTACTCGGGTAAGCCGTAGTCACGCACGAAGCGGGCGGCCATCACACGCGGTAATTCAGCCATCTCGCTACGCACCTGCTCCACCCACTCAGGAGCCACCACCAGGGGGGGCAGGTCGGGGTCGGGGAAATAGCGGTAATCGGCCGCGTCTTCCTTGGTGCGCATGGCGCGTGTCTCGCCGGTGTCGGGGTCGAACAACACGGTGGCCTGCTGGATAGCGCGGCCGTCTTCAATTTCTTCAATTTGCCAGCGGATCTCGTAATCGATCGCCTGCTGCATGAACTTGAAGCTGTTGAGGTTTTTGATTTCGCGGCGTGTGCCCAGCGGTTGGCCCGGCTTGCGCACCGACACGTTGGCGTCGCAACGAAAGCTGCCCTCTTGCATGTTGCCGTCGCAAATGCCTACCCAGGTCACAATTTTGTGCAGCTCTTTGGCGTAGGCCACGGCCTCGGCGGTGGAGCGCATGTCGGGCTCGGTGACGATCTCCAGCAGCGGCGTGCCCGCTCGGTTAAGGTCAATACCGCTTTGGCCACCGCCGCCTAGGCTTGCATCTTCGTGCAACGACTTGCCCGCGTCTTCTTCAAGGTGGGCGCGCACCAGGCGCACCAATTTTTTCTCGCGCACCGCATCGGCGCCTTTGCCGGTTTCCAGGAAAAACTCGACCACCCCCCCCTGCACCACAGGGATCTCGTACTGGCTGATCTGGTAGCCCTTGGGCAGGTCGGGGTAGAAGTAATTTTTGCGGGCAAAAATGCTTTGCGGCGCGATGGTGGCATTGACGGCCAAGCCGAACTCGATAGCACGCGCCACGGCCCCTTTGTTCATCACCGGCAAGGTGCCGGGCAAGGCCAGGTCCACCGGGCAAGCCTGGGTGTTGGCCTCGGCGCCGAAGGCGACGGCTGCGCGGCTGAAAATTTTGCTTTGCGTGGACAACTGGGCATGGGTCTCGAAGCCAAGGATGACTTCATAGCCCCGCACCAGAGGGCCCGTGGGGCGGCCGAGTTGCGCCTGCTCGAAGGGGTTCAGGGTGTCGCTCATCTCAAATGCCCTCCGGGGCGCGCTGGTGCCAATCGGTGGCCTGCTGCAAGCGGTGCGCCATGTTCAACAGGCGCGACTCACCAAAATAATTGCCAATGAGCTGCAGGCCCACAGGCATGCCGCCCTCGCCAAAACCGGCAGGCACGCTCATGCCCGGCAGGCCCGCCAGCGAAGCGGGCAAAGTGAACACGTCTGCCAGGTAATCGGCCAATGGGTCGCTGCCATGCCCGCCCAGCTTCCAGGCCACGGTGGGCGCCACGGGCCCCGCAATCACGTCGCAGTCTTTGAAGGCTTGCTGGAAGTCGTCGGCAATCATGCGGCGGATCTTTTGGGCCTGCAGGTAGTAGGCGTCGTAGTAGCCGTGGCTGAGCACATAGGTGCCCACCATGATGCGGCGCTTGACTTCATCGCCAAAGCCCTCGGCGCGCGACTTTTTGTACATGTCGAGCAGGTCGGTGTACTGGCTGGCGCGGTGGCCAAACTTCACGCCGTCAAAGCGGCTGAGGTTGGACGAAGCCTCGGCGGGCGCAATGATGTAGTAAACCGGGATGGACAGCTCGGTGCGCGGCAAGCTGATGCTCACCAGGCGGGCGCCCAGTTTTTCGTATTCTTTGAGCGCGGCGTCCACTGCTGCACGTACATCGGCCGACAGGCCTGGCCCGAAAAATTCTTGGGGCACGCCAATGCGCAGGCCCTCGAGCGAATCGTTCAGGTGGCGGCTGTAATCTTCGGCGGGCACATCCAGCGACGTAGAGTCGCGGTCGGGGTCGGGGCCGCACAGGGCGCTGAGCAGCAAGGCGCAGTCTTCGGCCGTGCGGGCCATGGGGCCGGCTTGGTCCAGGCTGGAGGCAAAGGCCACCATGCCATAGCGCGAGGCGCGGCCATA
>ERZ724527.1681-NODE-1681-length-10343-cov-6.566680_pt1 | contig 10343 bp, 8 predicted proteins | sample MGYA00376060_ERZ724527 | MGnify/ENA primary metagenome ERZ724527 (study PRJEB28724, sample SAMN07190886) | activated sludge metagenome | isolation source: activated sludge of sewage treatment plant in Hong Hong | place: USA: Christiansburg, Virginia | collected...
GACTTGGTGTTCATGTTTGGGACGTGGATGGAAAACAATATTATGATTTCTTATCGGCTTACAGCGCGGTAAATCAAGGGCATTGCCATCCAAAAATTACTCAAACTTTAATTGAGCAATCACAAAAATTAGCTTTAACCTCTCGTGCATTTCATAATAATGTATTGGGAGAATATGAAAAATTTATTACCGGTATTTTTGGTTTTGATAAAGTATTACCAATGAATACAGGAGCTGAAGGAGTTGAGACTGCGTTAAAATTAGCTCGCAAATGGGGTTATGAGAAAAAAGGTGTAGCTGAAAACTCTGCTAAAATTATTGTATGCGAAGGTAATTTTCACGGTAGAACCATTTCAATTGTTTCTGCAAGTACAGATCCTGATGCTCGTCAAAATTTCGGTCCTTTTACACCAGGCTATGTAACAATTCCTTATAATAATGTATCTGCTTTAGCAGAAGCTTTAAAAGATAATACAGTGGTTGGCTTCTTAGTAGAGCCAATTCAAGGCGAAGCAGGTGTTTATGTGCCAAATGATGGTTACTTGAAAACGTGTTCAGAAATGTGTAAAGCAGCAAATGTGTTATTTATTGCTGATGAAGTTCAAACAGGTATTGCGCGTACTGGCAAAATGTTGGCTTGCGATCATGAAGGCGTGAAACCTGATATGTTGATTTTAGGAAAAGCTTTATCTGGTGGTATGTATCCTGTATCTGCTGTGTTTGCAAATAACGATATTATGATGTGCATTAAACCTGGTCAGCATGGGTCAACATATGGCGGAAATCCACTAGGTTGCAAAATAGCGATGACAGCTATGCAAGTGGTGTTAGATGAAAAATTAGCAGAAAATGCTGAAACATTAGGAGAGGTTTTAAGAACTGAATTAAGAGCTATTAAATCTGATAGAATTACAACGGTTCGTGGAAAAGGATTGTTGAATGCCATTATCATTAAAGAAAAAGATGGTATTTCTGCATGGGATGTGTGTTTGAAATTAGCAGAAAATGGATTATTAGCTAAACCAACTCATGGTGATATCATTCGTTTTGCACCACCTTTAGTGATTACTAAAGAACAGATTTTAGATTGCGCAGCGATTATCAAAAAAACAATTGAATCATATAACTAATTGTTATTTCTTTTTGATGAGCGTTTTTGGATAATGTAATTCAGGAATTTTGTTTTCAAAAATATTGGCGTAAAATTGTTTCAAATAGGGTTTTTGAATTAACACTGTTTGCATTAAAAAATAATTGTGTTCAATACTTAGTACTTCTGAAAAATCAACATAGTTTACATTTTTACAAAATTCTGGTTGCGGACTTTCCCCTAATTGTCGAGCTTTAAAAAGAATTCGGGCGCCCCTTAAGTTTCTATCTTTATCATTAATTGTTAAGTATATAATATTTGAAAAAGATAATTTATCTAACCATAATTTATGATTTTTTTGATTCACGCAAGCAGCATTTACAATAACATTATTGAATAGATTTGAATGAATGTTTTTTAAATAATCATTTTGTAAATCATACATTAGTAATAAATTTCCCATGCTATGATTCAGTAGAGTTGTTGTTTTAAATTTTTCGGAGTGTTCTGCTTTATAATTTTGAAAATCTTCTATAAATGCAGCAAATGGTTTGGCAATTTCAGGAGCTTCAATGCAAGTTATTTTTATGTTTTTACCAGGTTTCAAATATGGCTTTTCCGTTGGCCAATCAAAAAAGATTTCATCTACGTTGTAAAGTCTCATTAACTGAGTCGCCCTGTCGACGCCAGATGTAAATGTTTTACCTAGACCTTCAGTAAAGACAACTAAATTCTTAAATTCTTTTTTAGTGCTTAATAATTCTGTTAATGAATTATATGGAACGACTATCCATTGATTATGATTAAAATACACGGCAAAGTATTTTAACGTGCCAGTGCTATCGTAATCATAATCTACAAATTCTTTGAGGGTATCATTATAATTTCGTGTTGAAACTACAAATAAACAGGTGTCGTTTTCTGTTGGAACATAGCCTTTGTTTAAGCTTGTATTTGTCCAATTGCAATAAGAGTAGGGGACACCAAATTTGCTATCTTTTTGCGACAAGATTGTAATTTGGACGAATAGTAATAGTGCTAAAAGCCTTAGATGCATATTTAATTAACAATCTATTATTTTTTTTTTTTATCTAAAGGTAATTAAGAAAATTATATTAATTTAGTTAAATAAACTAGATAAATATGGCAAACGATTTTAGTGAAAAAACTGCAGATACAGGTAATACCATTAAGTGTAAGGATTGCGGCGGAAATTTGAAATACTTACCAGGTACTCCTTTTTTGAATTGTGAATATTGCGGCGCTAAGAATGATATTGCGTCTGAAAAAACGGCTGAAGTTGTAGAACATGATTTTGAAAGTTTTTTAAATGAGAAAGCACATTTAGAAGACAAACAAGAAATTAGTACCGTAAAATGCACTAACTGTGCGGCCTCTACTACATTGAAGCCAAACGTGACATCGTCTAACTGTCCGTATTGCGATACGCCTTTAGTGGTGCAAAATGCATCAACGTCTTCTATTATTAAACCATCACATTTGTTGCCATTTAAAATTGATAGGAAGAAATCAACAGAGTTGTTTATTAATTGGGCGGGTGGATTATGGTTTGCTCCTAGTAAAATCAAAGACTATGCGCAACATTCTGCGGAAAAGTTAAATGGTATTTATATGCCATATTGGACTTATGATACAAATACAGTTTCTAGCTACACAGGTATGCGTGGAACTTATTATTATGTAACAGAAACATACACAGATAGTCAAGGAAAATCTCAAACACGTCAGGTGCGAAAAACGAGTTGGTTTCCTGCAAGCGGAACAGTGTATAATGATTTTGATGATGTATTAGTGGTTTCTTCTAAATCTTTACCAGAAAAATTAGCAAATGAATTAGAGCCTTGGGATTTACATGAGTTAACAGCCTATAATGATAACTACTTGAGTGGATTTGTTACCGAAAGCTATCAGGTGAATTTGAAAGAAGGTTTCGAAAAAGCGAAAGATAGAATGCAGGATAAAATATACTCTACTGTAAGAGCAGATATTGGAGGAGATGAGCAGCAAGTAACTTCAGTAAATTCTATTTATAACGATATTACCTTTAAGCATATTTTATTGCCGGTTTGGTTGAGTTCTTATAAGTATAAAGATAAAGTATATCGTTTTTTGGTTAATGCACGAACTGGCGAAGTACAAGGTGAACGTCCTTATTCAGCAATTAAAATTGCTTTATTAGTAATTAGTATTGTAGCTGTTGTAGGTGTAATTATATACTTTGCAAGTCAAAAACAATAGCCGATAGTATTAAAATATTGAAAATAAAAAAAGGCTTAAGAAATTAAGCCTTTTTTACCTTAACTGGCTTGATGCCAAGTTTTTTCATGTTGCGTTTATTTTGTCTTTTATAATCACGCTTCATTTTTTTTGCCCCCCTTTTTTCTTCTCGAGCCGCTATTGAACTTGGCTTATCTTTTTTCTTTTTATCTAAGTAAGGATTATATGCTTCTCTGGCTTTATGTCTTTTGGCGGATTTTCTCCACATCTTTTTACGCTCTTTACTTTCTGTAAATTGCGCTTTTATGGGTAATTGACCCATAAAAAACAGAAATAATGCTATCGAAATGAGGTTCTTCACTTTACAAATAACGGCTTTATCTTAAAAAGATACTGAACAAATGAGATAATTTACTAACAGTTTTTTCAATAATAAGTTTTTGTGGTTTGTGGCTTTTAGCTTAAATTTGTTAGAATTAGAAAAGATACCATGGCTATTAAAGATTGGACAAAAGAAGAAATTTTAGAGGTGTATAATACACCCTTAATGGAATTAATATATAAAGCAGCGGAAGTTCATAAGCAACATCATACCGTTGGTGAGGTACAAGTAAGTTCTTTACTTTCTATTAAAACTGGTGGATGTCCTGAAGATTGCTCGTATTGCCCTCAAGCAGCTCGTTATCATACAGAAGTAAAGGTTCATAAATTAATGAGCGTTCCTGAAGTTGATGAAGCAGCTAATAATGCAAAAGCAGGTGGTGCAAGCCGTATGTGTTTAGGGGCAGCTTGGCGAGAAGTGCGTGATAACAAAGATTTTGATACTGTGTTGGATATGGTTAAAACCATTAACAGCAAAGGCTTAGAAGTTTGTGCGACTTTAGGCATGGTAACCGAAGATCAAGCAAAACGTTTAGCAGAAGCTGGACTGTACGCATACAATCATAATATTGATACGAGTGAAGAGAACTATGAAAATATTATTTCTACTCGTAAATTTGATGATCGTTTAAATACAATTAATAATGTTCGTAAGGCAGGCTTAACGGTTTGTTCAGGTGGAATTATTGGTATGGGCGAAAAAATAGAAGATAGAGTAGGGATGTTATATACTTTAAGTTTGCTACGTCCTCAACCAGAATCTGTTCCAATTAATGCGTTAGTGGCTGTAGAAGGAACTCCAATGGAAGATCAACCGCCTGTGCCAATTTGGGATATGGTTCGTATGATTGCAACTGCCCGTATTGTGTTACCAAGAACAGCAGTACGTTTATCAGCAGGCCGTTTAAGTATGAGTATGGAAGGACAAGCTTTATGTTTTATGGCTGGAGCAAATTCAATTTTTGCAGGCGAAAAACTATTAACCACTCCAAATCCATTATATAATCAGGATATGGAAATGTTCAAGATTTTAGGATTAAACACAAAGAAAGCATTTGTTGACAAATTGAAAAAAGAGGAATTAGTTTAATTATACATCTTTAAATTTTGCCCTAAATGAAAATATATAAAATATTCATTTAGGGCTTTTTTATAAAAACACATGGCTTCTTTTCCTCATAAATTATCTCATAAATTAATTCAGGCAAAAGAAAAGTTTCTCTTTCGTTCACTTAAAACCAACTATCCTAGTGTTGATTTTTCGAGTAACGATTATTTGGGTTTCTCTACCCAAGGATATTTACATCAAGAAATTCCATCACTCGAGCCATCAATAAAAATGGGGTCTACAGGCTCTCGTTTAATTAGTGGTAACTCGGTTTTATTTAATGAAATAGAAAAAGATATTGCAAACTTTCATGAAGCAGAAACGGCTTTGATTTTCAATTCGGGTTATGATGCTAATTTAGGATTGCTTTCAAGTGTTCCTCAAAAAGGAGATTTGATTTTGAGTGATGAATTGATTCACGCTTCCTTAATTGATGGTATTCGATTAAGCCACGCCACTCATTATAAATTTTCGCATAATGATATTGCTTCTTTATTGGATTTAGTAAAGCGACATAAAGAAACTTTTCAAGAAATTTATGTGGTTGTGGAAAGTGTGTATTCTATGGACGGCGATTGTGCGCCATTAATTGAATTAGTTAATACCTGCAAACAATATAATTTGCATTTAATAGTTGACGAAGCACATGGCATTGGTGTGTTTGGGCCGCAAGGAAAAGGATTGTGTCAGGAATTAAACATACATAATGATTGTTTTGCAAGAATTTACACATACGGAAAAGCCATGGGTTGTCATGGAGCCGCTGTTTTAGGAAGTGAAGAGTTAAAGCAGTATTTAATTAATTTTTCTCGTTCCTTTATTTATACTACGGCGATGCCTGAACATAGTCTATTAGCTATTAAAGCCGCATATCATTTATTAGCAAAGACAAATGAAATTGAAAAGTTGAGAAATAATATTCACTATTTTAATAGTAAAACAAATTCTGACAATTCATTTATAAAAAGTACTAGTTCATTGCATTGCAAAGTGATTGCAGGAAATAAGCAAGTTCAAGATTTAGAAGAGCGATTGTCTCAATCAAACCTTTTTGTAAAATCCATCAAAAGCCCTACGGTTAAAGAAGGACAGGAACGTATCCGTATTTGTTTACATTCTTTTAATACTTATGAAGAGATTGATTTGTTGGTTAATTTATTGTCAGATAATTAGAGATAATATCGAAGTTTGTCAGGCTGAGCGGAGTCGAAGCCTAACTATTCCCTTTATTTTTAACCACACAAACACATCTAAACCCTAACCAGGCTGTTGGTTTTGTGTATTGAGCATCTTTACCAATTCTACATTCTTCCAAATTATTTCTCCAACCTCCACCTTTGCTAATGCCTTTTTCATAAACCATTTCAGCAACATTTCCAAGCATATTAAATAAACCAAAGCTGTTTTTTTGATAAGAATACGCAGGTGCAGTTACGTCCGAGCTTTTATAAGGAGTCCCTTTTAAGAAAGTTGTATCGGTGTATACGCAGTTTAACTGGTGTAAACCTTTTTCACTTTTGCCATTATTTGAAAAAATATTAATGGAAGTAAGCGCTAATTTTTCCCATTCAGCTTTAGTCGGTAATCTATACTCGAAGTTTTGATTTTTAAAATTCCTTTTTGTAGTTAGAACTGTTTTTACTCGTTCTGTCCTCCATTTACAATATGCAATAGCTTGTTCATAGCTTACGCCAACAATTGGATATTCTTTATAGGCAGGGTGTCTGTAATAATATTGAACATAGGGTTCATTGTATGAGCTCTTCTCTCTCCACACTAAAGTATCTGGTAGGGTAGCTAAATGTTCTTTTGAGTTTTTTCCATAGATAGATGCTGTCCAAAATTCATATTCTTGCCAAGCAATATTTGTAATTTCTGTTTCATCAGCAAATAAAGTGTCGTTAATTTGAACTGTACCCGGAGGAGTAAAAGGTTTTTCTTTTGTGAAAGATAGGCATAGGAAAGCCATAGCAGTTGCAGCTAGTAGTAATTTTGTCATAAGGTTTTAATTTAGTGGTTATTATATTCCAATTGCTTTTTTAAAATCCAGCATGTCTCCAGAACTCTCAGCCATTTCTGTAAGAGGAATCTTATTTTGATTTGCAGTAATTATTTCAGTGAATTTTTCTTTACTACATAAATAAACTCTTTCTTTTATGATGACACATAAACTGTATTTTTCTTTAGGATCGTATGGTAATTGACCATATGGTAAATTATAAACTAAATTTTTTGAATGGCAAATCAAATAAATTGTACTTGGTCTCATGTGTGATTTGTCATTACTAACATAAATCGGATCCATTTTAGCACCTTTTGGTAAATTATTAGGGCAATCAGAATTGTAAATATTAAAACTACTGATATTGAATATTCTCGTGACTTTCATGTCATTATTCATTGAGTTAAATTCCTCAAATTGTTTAGACTCTCGTTCTTTCCAAAGCCTCACTTTTTCCTTTACCAATTCATCCGAAAGATTTTTTTGTTCAGCAATATAAGCAGCTTGTTTGGCTTCAAATTCTTCTTTTAGTTTTTTCTCATCTGCCTCACGTTTGATTACTGCCGTTTTGTAATCATTAAATTTACTTTCGTATGTTTTTAACGCTTTGTCGTAATCCGCACCTGTTAGGGCAGGATAAACGATTAGTTTTTCAACTCGCTCTCTTAATTTCAATGTCAATATATAATTCTTTCCTTTCACAGGACCTTCCGAAACTTCCGCACTGCTCCATGTCACATCTGCTAACTTAGAGTTATAATTTTTATTTTCGGTACCTACTTCAAAAATTGCATTTTTAAATGCTTCAAGTTCTGGAAATTCTTTATAACTAACATCTAATTCAAATTGTGGTCTTCCTGCAGTTGCTTTCGTTGGCTTTGTTGGCGTTGTAACTTTTGGTAATTGAGTTACTTTTTTAGAATACACTACTTTTTCCGCCTCTATTTTTGGTGGAATAGCATCCAGTTGTTTTTGCAAGTTTTCTGTTTTGGGCGACGCTATCGTTTCTTGAGTTACATCGGAGGTTTTGCTCGCTGAGGTTACTGAAGCTGCTTGTTTTTTTTGTCCCTTTAAAGAATTATCTCTACCAACGTACACCCAATTTTTGGCAACTGTATCTAATACATACATATTATATCTATCTGCTGTATGCTCCGATTGAAATTCAACCGTTATTTGTTTTTTAGGATTGATATAAACCGGTTCTCCATTTTGGTAACCTCTAATATCAAGCATGCCAGCACTTTCTAAGGTTGATTGAACTCCCGCACTATCATAAGTCATAGGAATTCCGCTCGCAATGATATCGGCTTGGTTATGAAATTCTCGGTAGGTGATTTCTACATCGCCAATAATATCCTGTCCTTGTTTATTTACGAAGGCTTTTTTAGGAATAATAATTTTTGAATTGGATTTGTGTTTTAACGTTCCGCCTTGTTCGGCTTTTACTTTATAGGAAGTGTAAGGAACGTTTAGTTTGGGGATGGGAGGTGCGATAAAAGCTCTATTAAGCTTGGTATTTGGGGTATTCGTATTATTTTGTTGTGAAGTAACTATTTTATCATTGTTGGTTTCTTTTGGTGGTTCTTTTTTAAATACGGAGAAATAGGTAACGGTACAAATAACGGCGACGCCTGCGATGATTGCCGAATAAGTTGCTTTTTTATTTTTTAAAAAGCTAGCATCACTTCGGGCTTTCTCGATGCTTTGCTTTTTAAATTTGTTGACCAATTCGCCAAAATCTTTGTGTGAATTAATTTCTTCGTCTGGTACCGGCTGTCTGTTAAGATTAAATTTTGTCGCCATTATTTTGATTTTTTAGTCAATGTTTTTTTTACTCGCTCAAGTATTCTATATAATTTAACTTTTGCGTTTGTTTCTGTTAAGTTTAGTATTTCAGCAATTTCTTTAAACGCTCTCTTTTCAAAAAAACGTAATTCTATTAATTGCAATTCATCCTCAGGTAAATCTTTAATGACTGTCATTAAAATACCTTTGTATTGTTCCATGTATTCTTCTTCAACTTCTTCGCAAATATTTCTTAAGTCGCTGATATCTGCATTAACAGTTCTAAGCTTACTATTGTTTCTAAATAGTTGCATCACTTCGCTATGAGCAATACGATATAACCAGCTTGCAAAAGGCACACCTTTGTATTCGTATTTTTCAATATTGGTCAATGCTTTTAAAAACACCTGGGCTGTTAAATCAAAGGCAGTGTCCTTATCGTCCATACGTTGGTATACGTAGCCAAAAATTTGTTTGTAATATTTGTCGTACAAAGGCCCAAAATGTTCAGGGTTTTGTTTCGCAGCCTCAATGATCATTTGCTCATCAAGCAACATGTCGGCGGTATGGTGATAACGGGGTGAAAATTCCATATGAACTGCGTCTAAAAGCATTACAGGTTTATAATACAAAAGCAGTACAATAGTTACAGTGAAAAGTGAAATAAATTCCCTGTAAAACTTAAGTGCCTGAAAATCAAACCTATTATTTTTAGTTTCACTGAGTGAAAATATGTTTTAAATGGGTGAAATACACTTTTGAATGAGTGAGTGGAATTTTGGAAAGATGAAATTTGAGGGAGAAATGTTAAAAATGAGTATAGAAATCACTCTGATGTGAATTCTATACTCAAATTACGTTCCAAAAATTGAACTAAAACAATGCTTTCGCTTTTTCTATAGCAGCACTTAAGCCTTCCAATTTACTTCCGCCAGCTTGCGCATAAAAAGGTTGACCGCCACCACCGCCATTAATTTCTTTCGCTAAATCACGAATGATGTTACCAGCGTTTAAGTTTTTATCTTTCACTAAATTATCATCAATAATTACGGAGATACTTGGTTTACCTTTTACTTCGGCACCAATTACGCATACGCAATTTTCAATTTGGTTGCGAATTTCAAATAAGATGTTTTTTATTTCTTCGGCACTATCAAATGAAATTTGTTCTACAATGACATTAATGCCGTTTTTCGCAATGACTTTTGATAATAACGTTTGTTTAATGCTTTGTGCTTTTTCTTTTAGTAAAGATTGTAATTGCTTTTGTAAGTCGTTATTTTCTTCTACTAAATTGCTCAAGCTTTTTATGACATCTTTATTGTTTTTTAATAAAGCTTTCACTTCATTTAAAGTAGCCGTTTGTTCATTGAAAAACTCTTCTGCTTTAACAGAAGTAACTGCTTCAATACGACGAATACCAGCTGCTACAGCACTTTCGGAAGTGATTTTAAAATAACCAATTTGTCCGGTTGCTTTTACATGAGTTCCTCCGCATAATTCAATTGAGTAGTTTTTATCAAACTCTACCACACGAACAACATCGCCGTATTTTTCGCCAAACAATGCCATGGCACCAGTTTTCTTAGCATCATCAATGGTCATTTGTTGAATGTTACTGAATATATTTTCGCGAACTTTTGTGTTGACAATTTTTTCTATTTGGGCTAATTCTTCATCCGTAATTTTTGAGAAGTGAGAAAAGTCAAAACGTAAATACTCTTCGTTTACTAAAC
>ERZ724527.1682-NODE-1682-length-10340-cov-11.044920_pt1 | contig 10340 bp, 5 predicted proteins | sample MGYA00376060_ERZ724527 | MGnify/ENA primary metagenome ERZ724527 (study PRJEB28724, sample SAMN07190886) | activated sludge metagenome | isolation source: activated sludge of sewage treatment plant in Hong Hong | place: USA: Christiansburg, Virginia | collected...
CAGTTTCTTGGTTCCGGAAAGTCGTGGACGAAGCGAACATGAAAACCAAGCAGGATCTTGCAGTAGCAACGCAGCAAGCCAAGGTCACTGGCAAAATGCCAAACAAAGATGCTGTGTTCAAAGCAAACATGGATATCATCCAAGAGCGATTCCGGGGCGAAGCCAATGATATGAGTACCGCTTCTGCTAGCAACCCACTCAAGCTGGACATGGTTGCTGCTAGCAAAAACCCGGCACTGGCAAAGAATCCTGTCGCTGTCTTTGTCAACACTTACGGTCCAGGTTCTGCCAATCCAGTGCTCTTACAGCTGGACGAGAAGAAACTCTTCGATCGCTTCACTGCTGCTGTCACTAATGGAGCAATGACACCAGTGCAAGCGGCCCAAGCATTGCATGAGTTCTACACTGTTGGCTCGCAAGAGCAAGCAATGGCTACGAAGTATGGCCTCTTTGGAATTGAAAAGCCGAAGGATTACACAGTAGTATTACCGAATCCTGGGATGTTCAGTTTTAGTCGCCAACCAGGAGGAACAGTGGATATGCTGAAACTCAGTAGCATTGAGCAATATCTCACAAAGAGTATTGCTGTGGATGCTGGAAAGAATTTCCGGTTCAATCAGCGGAATTCTGATCTTGAAAGTCAGGTCAAACATCAACAACAACTCAATACTCCAGCACCATGAGCCTATTCTCTGAATCTCTCGCTGACGCTGCTCGCACTACTGCCACTCAAGGTGGCGATTTCACCTTTGGTGAGAAGGCTGGTGGTGTAGTTGCTGGTGCCATTATCTCTGGACTTGGCAGTATTTACAATACTGGCGTCGCTGGAGCTAATGCTCTTGGTGCAGACCTCGAACAGATTGACACCTACAACGCACTCCGTGGCTATGACGAGCAGTGGGCAAACTACTACAAAGACAATGCTACAGCGATTGATGTTGCTGGATTTATTGCAGGTTCGATAGTTCCAGGAGGCTTGGCCGTCAAAGGTCTTAATGCTCTCCGCGCCGGAGAAGCTACAGGAGCATTCAGTCGTACTCTCAATTTTGCTCGCACACGGCAGAGCGAAGCTCTCAGTGCTGCAATGAAGGAACTGGGCCAAGAAGGTGGTAGTGCTTTCACCCGCATCAACAAGAACAAACTGGCAGTGATGGGCTGGGAAACTGCAGATCAGGCATTGCAAGCTGCGGTGTTTGAAACTGCTGTTGCTCTCACCATGAAGCAATCTCCACTGCTTGCAGACGATAGCTGGTGGGACATCGGTAAAGGTATCGTTACTGGTGCTGCTCTTGGTGGCACGATTGGTGGCGGCATCATGTCTCTTGGAATCAACAAAGGTTTCAAGGATGCTGTTCGTGCAGTTGATCTGCGTAGCAACACATACACTGCCGTTAGTGGTTTGGAGAAGCTGAATCTTTCTCATGGAGACAAGGCCTTCGGAATCATTGATTCTGTTCTTGCTATCCCTGATAGTGTTCTGGCAGCCGACAAGGATCTGCTACTCTCGTTCAGTCTTGGTTCTGGCACTGTCAAGAAGAGCATTGACATCAGCACCATCCTTTCCAATACTGCGAAGGCTAGCACCAAGCGTGCTATGGAAGACTTCGAACTGGCGATCAGGAAGATCGTCAATGGTTCTGGTGCTGGTTCCGCGGAGACAGCAGCAAGCAAGACTGTTGAACCTGAGACTGCGGAAGCTCTTGCTGGCTGGGTTCTTGGAAGATACAAGAAACTCAAGGATGCAAATGCTTCGCCGCAGGAGATTAAGGATTCTCTCGGTGATGTTCTTTTCGGACTCAACAGCGTCAAGGCTGCTACTGCGGATGATGTGATTCGCAGCGCCGATGACATGATATACTTTAAAAAGGTGTTGACGCCAGAAGAGCGAGCAGCGATCACTGACGTGAAAGACTACGAGTCTGCGGCAACACGAAATACTCCTTTCGGAAAAGATGCTCAAGCTTATCAGAAGCCTTACATCTTCCTGGGAAATGCTGAGGATCGCGCACGTCAGATTCCAGCAATCATCGGTCACGAAGGTGAACACGGTTTCATTACGCAAGATGCAGCATGGAAGGCAGGATATTCTATTGCTATCAACAAAGACGGGGCGCTCCGGGTTAACCCAAATTCGCCGCTATGGAAGCAAGTTACTGACCCTGTTAAGGACCCTCGGCGTTACATTAATGTCCGCACTGGTGCTTTCACTGATGATACCGTGCTTACTGCTGCTGATCGTGTTGTTGGTGGTAAGCGATTGGCTGTGGACGCTCGGGGAGTTTCTTTCGAAACTGCATCAGGGCCTAAAAGAGCGAATATGATGGATGGCTTCAAGCCTGGTCAGACAGTAGAATACGTTACTGCTCGTCATGCCTGGGCTTCAAAACTTGCAGATGATGCGATTCCAAGAGTTATTGATTCTCGGGACATCAGTCTGCTGGAACGCTTGAAAGCAGTGCCTCCACAACTCAAGGGAGAATTCTCTATTCGTAGCGAAGCTGGGGATGCTGTCTCTGGTCTCAGCGTGGAAGGTGCATTGCTTCGTGCTAAGATGAAGGGGATTCAAGACGCTTTCACTGGTGCTTCTCCTGACATTCGGGAAGTAGCGTATCGCTTCTCGGCTCCTGAATCTTGGGTGGAAGACCTTATTGCCAAGGAGTTCGGCACCGGGATGGTTAATCCTAGCGAGCTTGCAAATGGCATGAGTAGAGACATTGCAGGATTCTTGAATCGGGAGAATCTGCTGGCAACATACAAGACTCCAGAACAATTCTCTGCGGTTGCTGCTACTAGTGGACTTCCATGGAACGAGCGAGCAAAAGCAATCATTGAGCAGGCTGCTGCAAATGGTGGCCAGTTTGTTACTGGAGAACTTGCATACGTGTATCGCGTACAGGGAGCAGTGAAGGCTACACAGAATGCAGCTGCTGCAGTGCTTGGTGCTGAGAAGATTGCGATGCTGGTCAAGTTGGATCAGACTGCTGCAAAGCTTGCAGACTCAGTTGGTTCTGGTGCCAGCTTCCTTGGCGCGGCGAATGCTTCTTACGGAGAGACTCTGAAACTTGCAGTGCAAGACGTGGGCAAGCATGTTCATGGTTGGATCAAAGAGGCGAGTGATGGAGTTGTTAGCGCCCTGAATACTTCCATGCAGAAGCTGATCCTGAATCCCAAGGCTGGTGCTGAGCTTGGCATCGTTACGAACATCTTGCGGAATGATGCAGGTAAGTTCGTGGAACTCGCTGGTCTTGTTCCTGGAGAGAGCAAGACTCTGATTCTTCGGGAGCTTGCAGCAATCAAAGATCCAATCAAGTTTGCTGCCAAGGAAAGTGAGTTGCTTGCTGCTGGTCGCAGGACTCGCATCGACATTCAAGAACAAGACACGATGGACTTCTTGCGGCAGCATCAGAGTCTTAATGCTACTCGGGTTGAGAAGAATACTGTGTTGACGAATGCTCGTGGTTTCCAGACGAACAAAGATCCCGCAGTCTTTTACGCTCCCCCAATTGATACGAATTACTTCCAACACTTCGCCTTCGTACGGCCAGTGCAAGGAAAAGCTTTTAGTACCAGCGAAGTCTCAATGGTATTCGGAAGAAACGCCGAAGAACTACAGAAGCGGATGGCGCTGATTGATCGTCAACAGTTCGATGTTATCACAAAGGATGCAGGTGAACGCTATAGAAAAGCCAAAGGCGACTATGACTTTGACCAGACGATTAACGAACGCAGCATTGATTCTGAGCTTCAACGTACTGGTGCACTTGCCAACTTCTTCCCAGAGACTCGTACTCAGAATACTCTGGAGGATTATCTTCGTTGGCATCAGAATCAAGAGAGCCGTCTTGTCAGGAATGCAGTAGAGAGCAACTACGCGCAGCAGGTGCAAGAGCTTCGCAGTTTGGGAAACAGCTACGCTGAAGAAGCAACCAGTAAGTTTTCAGGAACGCTGCGCTCTGCTAAGAGTGAGATCACGAACCCATACGAAGATTACATCAAGACGATGCTGGACGTCAGCAAGCGTAGTGAGTACACATTCTTCCATCAAGCGAATGAGTTTGTTGATGCTCTTGGAACTCGTGCTTACCAGATGCTCAGTGATGTTACTGGCAAGGCGCAGAAAGGTTTGATTCCTTGGGAAGAAGCAAATGCTATTGCTGAGAAGCATGGCATCAAAGGAATGTATCAAGGTCCGCAAGACTACTTTGCAAGCAACGTTCCTCGTGATAGGAACTTGGTGAAAGAGTACGTCGCTAAGGCAAACACCTTGCTGGCGAATCTGGTTCTTCGCTTCGACTTTGCTCAGAGTATCATGAACGTGATCTCGACGCCGCTGCTGCTTGGCACTGAGCTGTCCAGTATCAGGAACCTTGTCGCCCAGGATAGCGACCTCACCGGCAAACTGAATGAACTGCTGCGAGTGAAGATTCCAGGACAGAATGCATCTGTTCCTTCTGCTCTCCGCATGCAAGCAAATGCCATCAAGAACTTCTTTGGTCCTGACAAAGAGGCACTGATCGCTCGGTACGTTGGTAACGGAGACATCAAGGATACTCTCAGTCTCTACCACTCTGCGCTTGATGATCTTGCACTGAGCCCGAACTTCAAAGTGTTCAGTGATGGGACTACGAAGGCTGCTGATAAGATTGCTACGCTGACAGGTAACAACTGGGCAGAACAGTTTACTCGCTTTGTGAGTGCTGACGTGATGCGTCAACTTACTGAGCCTCTTGTCGGTGCTGGCAAGATGTCGCTGCAAGAAGCGAACGCATACATTTCTACTTTCGTGAATCGCGTACAAGGGAACTATATCAGTTCTCAACGGCCTGTTGTTTTTCAAGGAGTTCTTGGTGGTGCAATCGGACTCTTTCAAACTTACAGTTTCAACCTATTGCAACAACTGCTGCGTCACGTCGAGCATAAGGACTACAAGGCCGTCGCTACGATGTACGGTATGCAAGCAGGCCTCTTTGGTCTTAACGGTACTCCCATGTTCGATGCGATTAACACGCACATTATCGGAACAGCCGCGATTAACCAGGGACACCACGACGCATATTCTGTTGCTCCCGGACTCCTCGGAAAAGAAGTTGGTGACTGGTTGATGTATGGCACTGCTAGTGCGATGCCTGGATTCGGGGATAAGTGGCCAGCACTCTACTCTCGCGGAGACATTAACCCACGGCACATGACGATTCTTCCTACCAGTCTCGTTGACATTCCAGCAATTGATGCCAGCATCCGGACCGTGAACAACATCATGAGTGTTGGCAGCAAACTGATGGGCGGTGCAGACATTAGTGAAACTCTGCTGCAAGGTTTGGAACACAATGGAATTAACAGGCCGCTTGCAGGAATGGCACAGCTTCTCGCCGGACAAACTACCACGAGCAAGGGCGCCGTGATTGCTGCAACTAGCGACTTCGATCTGGTTACGACAATGGCACGCATCGCTGGTAGCAAGCCAATGGATGAAGCTGTCGCACTCAATAACATGTATCGACTCAAGAGCTATCAAGCAGCGGATACTGCTAGACTTGATGCGCTCGGGCAAGTTGTCAAGACGAAGCTGGTAAAGAATCAGATTCCTACTGACGATGAGATATTTGATCTCATGACCAATTATGCTAAGATTGGTGGCCGTGTGGAAGGTTTCAATGCAGCACTACAGCGATGGATGAAAGATGCCAACGTCAGTGTGATTGAGAAGATGCGCGCCAACCTGGGTAGTACTACAGGCCAGCGGCTGAATGAGATTATGGGAGGCGTGCCGCTAGAAGATTCTAGGAACACGCCATCCGGAGAACTTACTCCCCAGTAGTCTTGTCTGCTCGCGCCTGAGCAGCAGCATCTGTGTACTGCAAACCTGCGTAGCGTTTCTCCAGCTTCGTAGCATTCGCTTGCAGGACTTCATCCAATGTGATTCCTTGCAGCAGCATCATTGCAGTGATGTAGAACATCAAGTCTCCAAGTTCTTCTTTGACATTCTCACTGTCAAGTTCCTTGTTGTAGACCCAGTTCTTCTTGACAGCGTCAAGCAATTCTCCTGCTTCTCCGCTGATTCCAACTGCTGCGTGCAGGCGGTCCTCGACGATACTTGGCATCTTTTTCGCCAGAGTAGCGACGAACTTTCCATATGGCATCCACTCGCCAACAGCATAAACGCTAAGCATAACACCATCTTGCAGTTCTTCGTTAACTTCTAAACTCATGATTTTTCTCCAGTAGGTTGCTTTGGGTTACTTTCACTTTCCACGAACACAGTGACAGGACGATCCCTATCACTCCTTGCTACGCCAGCTTGCGCGTAGTAGTCTTGCAGTGAGTTACCCGAAGTAATCACATCTGCAAATTCTTTAATTGCTGGCGGAGCGTCGGGCCAAAGATTCGTTGCTCTTTGCACTAGCTCCTTGAACTTCTCAATATCTTCTTTTTCCGTGATTCTCACGGTCAGTTCTACCGGCGGGTTGTAATACATGTAAACTCGAAATGCCATGATGTTTTCTCCTACGCACTTTCGTGCAGTTACTTTCCTCTAGCCTCAACGAGCAGTTTGAAATCAACATAGAGAGCCTGCCCGTTGATTGGCTTCTGTGCTGGTAGAAATCCATTGATTCCTTTACTCTTGTTCGGCGGCTGAATCTTGCCAGCAACCTGAAGTCCTGCGAGAATGTCAATGAGGACGTCTCGCTTGTCAATGTCTCGGCTCACCACTTTGTAAATTTCATCGAATGACAGTGGACTCTTAGCTTCATAGAGTGCAGTCATTACAGATTGAGCAGCTTCACTGTTCCTGCTCTTACCGAATTCTCCTAGTGCCTTGCTCATGAATCCTTCGACATGTGTCAGCATAGTGTTTGCAAGCAACACATCTTGCATGTCAATGATCGTCGTGTATCTCATAGCAGCACAGATCAGCACCAGCTTTATCAAGTGCGTGAAGCGACGAGTACTGTAGTGCTTGAAGCGATAATCTTCTAGCTCTGGCCAAGTGCGATAGATCATGTCTAGTGCGCGCTCAGCTTGCAGTGTCATCCTAGCTTCACCATTTACATTTTCTTTAATAGCGTTGAAAGCTCTGGCGATATCTTCAGCAACTGACTCTGGCGGTTTTTGAGGGAAAGCAATCTTCCTTCCACTTGGTTCACCATGTACGAGAATAAGCCTAGACATGAATCCCTGTCCGATGGCTTGAACTGGAAATGCTTCTTTGAATCCAGTATGGGTATTACCCCCAAGGATGGAAATCGTAGGCTGATAGATAGACAAGCTTTTACTGTTCTTAAGTCTGTGCTTGTAAGTTGTAAGCTCATCATCCCAGTCCCAAAGGCTACCGAGGAGTGAGAGAAAATCAAGATTTCCACTTCCCGCGAACTCGTTAAATTCATCAGCGGCAATAAAGACCTCACGAGGGTTTCCGTCAATACCTCCTTCATTCGACCCGAGGTCAAGACTTCTGAGCACATCCTCAGGTGTGAGAGTTGCAGGTTCAGGCTTTCTTCCTCGTCCATTGTTTGATCCACTAACATTGCTATCTCCAAAAGTTTCTGGTAAACCTTCCAAGTCTAGAAGGAACTTCTCTTTAGTGGTTTTCTCAGCACTAAAGTGTTCGTACCCGGTGCGGGCAAGAATCTTTTTCGCAGTCTTGATTGCAGAACTCTTGCGAGTTCCAGGGTTTCCAATCAACATGACATAGGCGTTTGGAAAGATTCTAGTTGTACCGAATGGTAGCCAGAAGCTTCTTCCAAGATGCGCTGCTACTGCTGAGACAAGACTCCAGCGGTGGAAGATGATTGGTGCTTCTGTGTCTTTGACATACTGGAAATATAGGTCGAAGAGATTTCCAGGAACAGGCTTTTGCACCACTGCAAGTTTTGGTGCGACACTCATTTGAGTTGGCTCCAGCGTTCACCACCTTTACTGATGTCACTAGGTATGAACATCTCACGAGTGACGCCATCTGCGCCTTTAATTTTCACGCGAGTAGTCATAACTGTTGCAACAATTCCAGGGGCGTCTGGGCGATCCACTCGATACTGGAAAAAGATACTATCATGGATCTGTGCTTTGATTCGCACCACACCACGTAAGGCGCAAGGAATAAGCTTTCCGTCTTTGTAGTAGCTGTCGTAAACACTTGCGCGCCAAACATTGTAGAACTCTTCATTGATGATGTCAACGGATAAGTTCTGTGGTGGGTGCGCAACAGCGGCATTAAGCATCGGCTTGTTATATTTACTTGGGCGCCCGAAGAAGATACGTGTCCAGCCCCTAGGAGAAACGAGACGACCAGTGGTGCCAATCTCCTTGATAATACTTTCATACCAGCGTCCCTTGATTCCTGGGTAGGTTTTCTCATAAACACCAAGCATGTAGGCACAGACATCTTTCAGCGATTCTGACGCCGGCCTTCCTAGTACTCGCTTGGCTTGCGCTACTTTCTTGGGACCCATAGTTGCAAGCATTACAGCTGCACCCATGTTGTAGTTGGCTCCATGGTTTGTACGTTTAGCAAGGTCTCGGAGGGCTGGGTTGAGTTGCTTGTGGAGGGCGTCATCATAAATTTCTTCGTAAGGAACACCGAAAAAGCTAGCAGCATTCCAACTATGATAATCGTGCGGACCCTCGACCAGATCAATGAGCGAGGTTTCTCCGGCAAGATAACCAACACATCTTGCCTCGGATTGAGCCTTATCAATCTCACAGAGTAACCAACCGGGATCGGCAGTAACACATTGCTTGACAGTTTCCCCTCGTAGAAAGTTTTGAATTTGTAGCCCGCACCAGAAAGAAGATTCTGTGGAAGCAAGACGACCAGTATCAGTCCCAGCTGGGTTTGATTTGTAGAAGAGTCGTCCATTCCAAATTTTCTCCTCTTTGAAATAATAAGATAGCAGTTTCTTTTTCTTCTTGATGGAGACTAGCTCCCCGAGAATCCGATTGTTCAGTGGATGCGCTGCTTGTGCCTTGAGCATTTCAGCGGCACCAGTTCCTGGTAGATGCCCGACACCGAGCACCTTGAATAGATTCTTAACTTGCTTCGGGCTGTTGAGATTGAAGTTTGGAGCAGCAATCATCTTTACGAAGTCTCGCTCTTCAACATCAACATCCTTCGACATGCTTTCTGATACTTCTTTCGCTCGCTCTTCATCCCAACGCAGTCCTTCCAGCTCAGCATGGAGACAAGGAAACACCAGTGGAAACTCTTTCAAGTAGTTCCTTACAGCGTAGACCTCAGCCATGTCAACAAGAGCCAGATAAGCGTTGAGAGTAGCCCAGCAGTCCCTAGCATTATAGCGATAGTAGTCGACCAGATCACCAGATTTGCCATCGTCTTTCCAATAACGGATATCACGAAGGGCGTAAGCTGTGATAAAATCAAGGCGCTTAGGATACTCAGAGAACATACTATGAAAAAGATGCTGAGTATCATGCAGCCAATTATAAATGGTACAATTCCAGCGAGCAAAGTAGAGATTATCGTAGAGACCATTTTGTAGTACCTTTGGTTGTGGCAGATCGTTAAACTTCTTGACCCATGCGTGGAAGAATGTATCGGTGAATGGAACGACTAAGCATTCTGTAGTGCCACTATCAGGAAACCAAGCAGCATAGCCCACGCAATTAATCCTACGATCAGGATCGCCAACGGCAGTCTCGATATCCACGCTAATAAGTCTTGCATGTTGCTTCCACCTTTCATAATATTCTGGCAGGTTCTGAGGAGTTGCCACTTCCCACTTGAATGGCATCTGCTTGAAGAATGTCTCAGGCTTAGTGAGCTTCTCAATGAAACGCTTTGCTGCTGGAGTAGCGTGAGGTACGCTCATGAGATTGGCAAGGGGATTCAGTATGACTACTGGAACCTTGTCGCGCGGCGTATATAGCATTGACCCTTGGTAGTCATCAAGAGTAATGCCTCGCCGGTTATTTGGCGGCGTGAAGTCCGGCTGCTGCCGAAGAAGCTTGTCGAGAAACTCTTGATTGGTGCAGACTATTCCATCAACACCGCCTGGTACTTTCGCCATCATATCTTCAATGGCTCTGCAAGTATCAGGAGTTTCTAGCTTTGTTTTCCAACCGACTCTGGTTCCTGCTGTCAACCCTGCCAGTTTGCCTTGATAGCTTTCATCGTCGCGAGTACCAAGGTGAAGGAGAGTTGTCATGATTCTTGTGGCAGGGTATAGAAATTGATAGTAGTGCTGTCTGATTTAACCCAACTAAGATACTGTTCTCATACTTCGCTAGGCGTATAGGGTTCCAGCCTCCACAAAACTACAGCATCCACGCCAGACAGCACTACTATCAACTAAAGTGAGCAGTTTAACGTCATGCTCAGGACG
>ERZ724527.1683-NODE-1683-length-10336-cov-3.630775_pt1 | contig 10336 bp, 15 predicted proteins | sample MGYA00376060_ERZ724527 | MGnify/ENA primary metagenome ERZ724527 (study PRJEB28724, sample SAMN07190886) | activated sludge metagenome | isolation source: activated sludge of sewage treatment plant in Hong Hong | place: USA: Christiansburg, Virginia | collected...
AAACCAAGAAAATCAGCCGTCTCGACATCAAGCCCGATTATATTCTTATTACTAAGAGTCAACAGTGTAAAATCCGCGATTTAGGCGAGGCACATCATTCCACCATCTCCGACTACAAAGTCACAGGTAGAGTTTGGCTGATGCAGGTTATACCATTCCCTATGCTGCTCCAGAACTCCTCGATATCAATCCTCCCCCTCTCTTTTCCCCACATATGGACATCTTCAGCTTTGGCATGATGGTCTTGGAAATTCTATGCGAGGGTTGTCCAGTGCAGACCAAAAAGTATAATGTTAAGCTAGAAATATCGAGGGCATATCGCTCTCGAAACTACCTGCATCTCATCCGCATGCAGCCTGAAAAAATGCGCAAGGTCGGGCCCCGGGATGTGGTGGATATAGCGAGATAGTTAGGCATGCGATGCGTCCTCCCAGATCCATAAAACCGTCCAAGCCACGAGCAAATTATAGTGGTGCTACGCAAACTGATTGATTATCTCGAGAGGCTTCTCTGACATCTATCACTTTTTCTTATCAGAGCTGCTTGACCATATAAGGGCCTTAGAGCTCGTATCCGAGCTTCCGGTAGTAATGGCGTGTACCAACGCCAGAGATTACTGCCATCTTGGTCGATCCATGTTCATTACGGGCAATACGCTCGGCCTCCTACATTAACATGGTTCCATAGCCTTGGTGCTGGAACTTGTTTGGGTTGCGAGTGTGGATAGGGACAACCGAGCCATACACGTGAAGCTCACGAACCAGCGAACAATTCTCGCCGAGCTCAGGGCGGAAGGTGTGGGGACCACACTTTCTCAACCTTAACAATCCGACTAAGATATCCTGTCGAGGATCCTAATAGGAAATAAATGTCTACCACCCTTCATTGGCAACATAGTCTCTGCGAATAAGCTCAATATCGTCTGGCTTAATCTTTAGGTGAACTTCTTTAATCCCTACTTCTCTCGTTCGAACATCTCTGCAAGGTACATTCATCTCCTTCATCTTCGCAAGCGCCAATTCTCTCAGATTCCCGTTTTCCACTCCTGAGGTGACGAGCGGCATAGGAATGTCTCTCTGAATACGGTAAACTCGAACCCATGGAGGGACCAGAGCCAACAATTTTGCGACAATCTCAACCAGTGCGTTAGGGTGGTAGTTCCTATACTTCCCATTTTTCCATAGCTCGTAGAGCCCCGTTCCCCGAATAACCAAAGTTGGGTACAACTTTACTCCGTCTGGTCTGAAACTTGGATTTTCGAAGAACTCTTTGAAGCTCTAGAGATCCCTTTCGACTCCCATATTTGGTAGATCGGGCATAATGTGCGTTACGACCTTAAAGGCGCAGTCCTTGGCCATACTAAAGCATTCCTTTACTGCTTCGATAGTGTGCCCTCTGTTCGTATCCCTCGCAATATCCTCATAAATGCTTTGGACTCCAATCTCCAGTCTGGTGCAACCGTAGCTGAGCATATCGGAAAGATGTGTTTTCTTACAGTAGTCAGGACGAGTTTCAATAGTAATTCCAATACATTTGGACCTGCTCTGCTCAGAGAACTGAACGGCCTCGTTGTGGTTGGTCGAGAGGTGGCCACTGAGGGAATCGTGCAGGTTACGGATGAAGTAGTCACGGTAATCCTCGTCAAGGGACATGAAGGTACCGCCCATAATGATGAACTACACCTTATCGACATCATGACCGAGCTTCTTGAGTTGCTCAACTCTATCCCTCGTCTGGATGTATGGGTTATAGCGGGCACGGATAGCTCGCATTGAAGTTGGCTCGTAACCAGTGTATGATTGAGTGGAGTACTCGAAATCCGAGTCAGGTCCACCAGGACAGTAGATGCATATGTTCCCTGTCGTGGCAATATGAGGGCATCGATGGGGCTTGCACATAACCGCAACAACAGCAATACCACTTGCAGTACGCACAGGCTTGACCTTGAGGTAGGGTATGAGCTTCGCCTTATAGTTCTCAGGGACTGCGCTGATTATTTCAACCACCTTTGGTGCCTTGGGAATGCGATTGCGCCTGCTCACCTCATTCACCAGCTGCACCATGTTGATTGGCTCCTTTCGCTCGAACTTTTGGATGAGGATTGTAACGATCTCGCTGATTGTCTGCACAGTCATGGTGTTTTCATCGGGACGGTCCTTTCGGGCTGCTGCTTTGGATGGCTTGCTGACTGGCGCGGCTACTTTCATCGATAATTAGGAATTCTTTTATATTGGTTGCCCATTAGCATTGATAATGTGGCAGCACTGCAGCTACTGCCCCGAACCGTGCACCTCCCGAAAATATTACATTGGAAAATTAAACGAGAAAGGAACCCATAATAATCGGTCAGTTCGGGTGCTATAAATGAAGGCCGATGCCCCTTTGAATTACCTTGCGCAGGGGCAATAACATATAAGTGACGGTTTTCTGATATATGTTCATTGCTGATTGTAAACTACTCCAATGAGTGGTGCCGCCCGAAAGGGCGGTCCCAATTTCTGAAGGGGCCGTGAGGCCTCCAACCTTAACAAAAGCAAACATATCATTGATTTTCAGCAACGCAGCACTCTCTCCATCGACCGGCTGTTAGATTTGTCGCTCGTAGCAAGGAGGCGTGGACCTGCGAACGAGTGGTACTTTTTATGCGCTATTTCCTCCTTTGTCCAACGGGATTTTAAATGTGGGTGGACATCGCCTTGGCTCAGCACTTCGATAATGTTGTTTCGAAGGTAGTACTTCATGTAATTCTTGTAGTTCTGTGTTTGATCCGGTTCCTTCTTTTCGAAGGCCTTGCTTCGCGTGTCCACGACCTCCGTAACTCGATGTCTGCTATTGTAATTGGGGTGCTCGTTCTCCTTATTATTTTCGGACTCGGTGTGGTGATGGTAATGCATCATTACCTCCGACTCGTTCTGTTCAGTTGCTATATGCTGGTGTTGGTTGCCTTTGATTCCGCTCAGCAAACTCTTCTTCGATTTCTTAAAGGAAAAGCCGCTGCTGCTCTTTCGGAAGTAGTCTGGGCCTGTTGGTTTGGTCGCTGATGGCCGATCTCGGCTGAGGTTGTGAAATGACACCGATTATTTGAATCTTGCTGACTCACGAATGGCTGAATCGCTGCCGTGAATATTAAACTCGCTCACAAGGTTAACGTTCGGCTCTTTTGGTTTACTGTTCATGCGCTCCTCAGAGTACTCCAGAAGGTTGGAGTCACTGGACTACAAGCCAACGACACAATTGGTATCGGGGTATCTCGTGTTCCTCGTTTTGCTACAGCCGTGCTCCTTACTTGTTAACTTTGATGTATGCTCAAGGCGGTTATTCATAAGCTCCTTCTTGACTTCTAAAGTGTACTTTCCTTGAAGTTCTTCGTTGGCCTGCAGAAGCTACTCAATGGTCTGCGCCTGATTGAGGATCAGTTGTTGGAAAAAGTCACCAGTGAGCTTTTACTTCATGAGACTTATGATATGTTGCTGGTGCTCCGTTAGCCGCTGGTAGAGTTTACTGTTCTCGCTGTGGAACAGTTCGACCGATTCCCATTTCTACCGATAAACAGTCTTTTCGGATGTCAGCGTCGATATTTGCTGTTGTAGCAACTGTTGGCACTCGATCCTTTCCTCACGTTCCTCTTCGAATTCCTCACGCATCGACTGCTGTGCCTTTGAAACGAGGGCTAGTTATTCCTGCAGATTTCGACACTTTTCTGTCTCAGAGTTGAGACGCTATTGTAACTGTCTCAGTGTTTCCTCGTCGTTGGCCAGCGCCGAATCGCTGTGCTAAACGCGATCCGAAAACAACAGCTTCTTGAGCCCTGAAGATGAGTCCTTCGGTTCATGAGGAGGTGATAGTTTTGATGGACTTTCCTGCTGACTTGAATTGCCCATCATCGCTGAGATATCCACGAGATGATTGGCAGTCGACGAATAGTCTTTCCACTGAGCTAAGACAGTCTGTTGAAGCTTATGTGCTCTTTTGTAGAGACTCATGTAATTATGAAACTTGGCCTTGCAATCCACAATTTCCTTGGTGCTGCTCGCGCCGTTGATGAACTGCTCATTTTATATGTTGAGGATCTCCATGCTGCCTAAGTTGATTGCCTTTGTGAGTCGATTGGCAACCTGGTCATGAGACTCCCGTCTAAGCTTAATGGTCTTGCCAAGGTGCAATGTTAGGCTTGTAGGAGAGTCCTCCCCAGCTGCAATGATGCATTCTTTCAAATTCGACATATTCTCCTGCTCGCTTTCGAACAGACTTTCGATGTTATCCACCAAGGCAATGAACTTTGAGATGAGCTTGCTATCTGTGGTCATCTTGTCGCTCCATCTTCGAAATAGCTCATCGTCTGCATCTCTTACCTCCTTAAAGTCTCTCATCAATGCGACGTAGCTTTGGATGAGTTCATTTAACGATCTGCGCTGTTCGCTGAGCATTTGGCTAATCTTGGCCTTGCCTTCCACTAATTTTCTTTGCTAATTCAAAAAATTCGAATCTCCCATAGAACTGTTGTTCGATTGCCTTTTGAGATATTCCCTATACGATATGATTTCGCTGTCCTTGCCGATTCGCTCCGTCTTGACCAGCTTGATTTCGGTTGCCTCCGGTTTGGAAACTGTTACGGCGGGAGTATCCTCCTTGAGTATCTACCGGCGTTGCGTCGTGTTGTTGTGATCACGCGGCTATACCTTTTAAACTTGCCGTTCACATGTCCTAAGCTATTCGTTAGGCTCTTCCGCCATCGACTCTAATGGTGTTTCGTAGGGGTTGCTGCCCTCCAGACTACGGTGACTATAAGGTTTTCTATCCAAATTTTCAAGCCACTTGAAGTGAATCTGAACATACTTGCGGAAACCTGGTTTCTTACAGACGTAGTTGTTCTCCAAGGTAAGTTTGACCAGTCGTAGACAACTGATGCTATCCAAGGTTTCCAGTTGGGTGAGTTTGTTGTTGTGCAGCTGCAGTGACTTCAGTCCAGTCATGGTCCGAAAGTCTTTTGGAAGCTCCTCGATGTAGTTGTGCGACAGGTTTAGTTCCTATAACTTCCGTAGCAAAAAGATGCCCTCAACTATAATGATGCGGTTGTAGCTAAGGTTAAGCTGACGGAGTCTTCTCATGCAATCCAAGTTCTCCATACGTTTGATGAGGTTATGGCTGAAGTCCACCTTCTCCTGATTATGTGCCTGCAGGATGGGAATCTACTTTAGCCGGGTATCGGTCTTGCACCCGCTAAAGGTCCGTCTTCTGGCGAATTCCTCCTCCAAGATGCGGGGATAGGCACCGGTACTGATCACCCGTACTTTCTACGTAGTGGACTTTCGCTCGTCGCGCCCTCGGTTTGAATTTAGATTTTGACTCATAACCGTTAATCATTATCAGCCGAAGTTGTATAGTCGTCATGGCCGTAACTGGGATGGCAACCGTCCAACGCTGCTCATCTCTTCTGAACGGTCGCTTTGTTGGCTGTCTTCCTCGTTCTTGCTTTGACTTTTGTGCAGCCGAGAGGTCGACTCCCTTGCGTTTTCGCTTTATGCTTCGAGGATAGCGATCTGTTTAGCGTAGCTGTAGCTCTTGAGCAGTATGGATAGGAACTGGAACAGCATACCCATAACCTTATTTTCGGCATCAGCACGCGCCTGAGTGAGCTCCCGATCGCCGAGAATGATCATATTGAGCTGGGTAATAGTTTGGTTGGGGATGTTGGTACTGGTGATCTTCTTGAGCAGAGGGTTGATCTATTGCTACAGCAAGTCGTGCTTGTTTTCAACATGCAGAAGTACACATAGAGCTTTGATGAGCTTCGTACTCAGCGGCGATTTGTCATACTGTATGGCAAACTTAACGATGGTGCTCTCCCTTTCGCCGAAGTCCTCGATCAGATTTTCAAGCGAGTAGGCAAGCTCCTTGATCTTTGTGTCTGCGTAAGATAGCATATACCGAGGTATTTGATGTCCATCTTCCTCCGAAGTGCCTTCTTATCGATTGGTTTTTGTCTCTTGAACTCCAGTCCTACGTAGTTGGGGCGGTTGTTATCCTGCATCCTTTCGAACTTCGTAAATCTGCTTGGCTTGAACAGCTCTGGAAGCACGTAGAGTTTTCTGGGGATCGGCTGTTTGGGAAGCTACTGTTGTTGTTATTCACCCTTTTCGTCAGCCTTGAGCACCCTATCGTACAGGGATTTCAGCAGATCCTTGGCGCACTTCACAACTGTCCGGTAGTGCTAGGCGTTGAATTAGCTCAGAGGGTCTTTCTGTGAGATAGCCACTATCACCAACACATTGCGCACGTCTACACTTAACCATGCTCTTACTAAACTTTTGAAGCAAATGCAGAAGTTTCTCTCCATTCCCCTCAAGCGTCGTATCCTCATTGAAGCCTTCCAAGTAGTTTTTGTTTTTGGTGGGCTCTGTAACGAACATACCCTTGCTATCTTCCAGTCGGAAGGCGTAGACGTACTTGTTGTACTTCCTAAAGTTTTCGGCTGCACGTAGGTAGAAGATAATCTTATCAATGTGCTCTGCGTAAGTCTGTGGGTACACTTGTCCGTGATGGCTGCACATAGAGCGCGGAACACCCCGTAGTTGTTGCTGCAGCTGTTGCCGTAAATGATGCTCTTAACGATTGTTTCGCTTTTCATTATATTTATTCGGAAAGGGGATCAGCTGTCTGTATTGTTCAGCTCGGCGAAGGTGGAGCTATCCAAGCCTTTATCAGGTACTCCCGGATATAGAATTTTACGAGGCTTCGTGCGGGAAAGATCTTGTAATCGATTTTGATCACGATCAAAATTTCTTGGATGAGATACAGGAGCACGACTCCCCAAATGACCAGCAGAACGAAGTATAAAATAGCCTTGGCTAGTCTAGAAACATTGTCTGCGAAGTACCACTGTTTTCTTAGAGGTGGCTCTTCAGCGACCTTTTTCGGCTGGTTTGCAGCAGAAGGTTATGCTACCTGCTTTTTCGGACGTGGACCGTCAATGTGCCCAAAGCCCGGCACTTCCAAGTTGGGTAGGATCTCTACGAACTCGTAGTAGCAAATCAAGGTTTCAACCGTATTGCGACCTCGAACTGCATTAATCAGCTGGAACAAGTTCTTGAATTAATCGGTGTGCTTCGGCAGGCCGAGTGTTACGTTGCTATTTCTGTACCCCACCTTTGTTTATCGAATAACCGCAGATGCTGCTCCGCGTAGCATTTATTGGCTGATAGTCTCCAGTTCTGCCTTTGTGAACATGCCAATAAAGCGACTCATAAGGTCCTAGTGATGTTCAAACCGCAGCGTTAGCTCATCGAGTGATTGGCCTCGCATTCGTTGCAGAACTGCCTTTTCCTCCTTGCTAAAGGTCCGGAGATGGCTCTGTGCGATATCGTGCTCCAAGAAACCCTTCCCAATACTGATAAGAACAACCGCCAGCGCTTCTATCTGATTCTTGGCGATAAAGTATGTTGCTCCCTTGACTAACTTTGGGTAATGCTTCTCAGAACGTGCAATCTCCTCGCTGATGACCTTGTCCAGCTCCAGATCAATGTAGGATTCTACCTTCCGAATGGGCGCGACAGTTTCGGCCATAGCTGGGATATTATAAGCTGTGGGAATACGCTCCGAACGCATTTAATTAAATCAACTAAGAGCTGTTTGGCAAGGATGATAAGCCCAAGCCTCCGAATGCGCCCCGCCCGCGTAAAATTGTTTGCTCTGAGTGACGACAACGTCTGGGAGGATGTGGGAGTAGGCAACATTGACTTCACACCTGGCTAGCACTTGGTAATCAACAGAGAAGCGGACTCGGACGATGACGAGGAACTACCGAACGAGCTAATGAGGTTCGACCTACGCGAGGTGATAAACCACCCCATCGAGAATGGTACTGCGCCTACTAGCTTTAGATTCCATACTGATGCTGGAGTTCCCGCAGGATAGCTACGCTATCAGCTTCAAGTCGGAAAGCTTCGATATGATCCAGCGGATCTACGACTGGATTAACATGCATCGCATCGAACAGTTGATGCCACTTCATGGCAATCTTCACCAAATCTCGCAGGAAGTACCAACTGAAACTAGCTAGCTCGCTAAAGATCCGAAGACGATTGTTGCTCTTGCCTCGACAGTCCCAGACTACCTTCCGGGTCTGTGCAAGCTCTTTTAGGAGACTGAATAGAAGGAGGGTAAGCAGGAGGGCCATCCCAACCTCGTGCGAATCTTCGAAATCATGAAGCGCCTCATCAACGATGGAGATTAGCAGCTGTTAGCGACCTTAGTCAGTGATGAAATAATGCCGCTTACACTCGGTTCTCTGCAGTGTAAACCACCGCCTAATTTAGACAACCCACGCACGCCAACCAAGCGAGACTTCCGTATGGAATTCCAGCAAATTCGCTTCAACAACATTCTGGAACTGCCAGAGGAGGTGGTGGAGGAATATGCCCTCCCAAACATTCGTCTGCACTTTCTACGGGACTGTGTGGTAGCGACTTTTATCGAGCCTGTCGCTTAAATTCGGTTTAATAACGTACTGTTATGAGTTAGGATAGATGTGCATTGCCAACACTGCCTGTTTATTGACTTACGTGTGTGAGAATGGTTTGCTACCGAAGCTGGTCTAACACTTTCACGACAACCTCGACAATAGTATTGGGCTGCTGGAGGAAGCCTGCACCTTTCTGAAATCGACCAAGGTACTCATGGGCTCATTGTAGTTCGAACTCAAGACAAGGCTGTTTGGTGAATTGATGCGCATCAACATCTACTCGGTACTGCACATGTGCATGGAGGAGATTCTCCCCAAGGGTACAACCAACTGTTAATCATAACAATTCACCATGGTGGAACGGCTGATGGATATCACTGCGACTCTTGTCCTTGTTGATCCCAACTTCTTCGAAGCGTTTCTGTTGGAGAATCAGCAGACAAGTCAGCAGAACTAGAATCCAACGGTATACAACTTCCTCAACTACCTGATGTTCCTGTTTGGGGAGGGCTCCGCAAGTGTGAAATTCAACATTACAGCTCTCCTTACAAATCTGCTCTGTGTCTCGACAGAACAAGAGAGGTCACAAACGCTGCTGAGTCTGGTGGAACGTACGTTCATCAAACCCACCATCCTGCAATGCATGGAGCTTAAAGGCTATCACCCCTTCGATAGCCTCAGACTCCTCTGCGATTTCCTTGGTGGTATTTATAGTTCGCTTCCATTGCGTGTGCGCCGCTGTATAATCGAAACCTCGTTACTCAAGTTCCTAACCAGCCTGCTGACGGATAAAAAACTGTTGCTCGCTACCATCCGCCTTCTGAAAATTCTGGTTTAAAGTAAGGACATCCACCTCTACCGATACCTCCTCAACAACGATCTCTTCCGTAAGCTGGAAAGGGCATATAGACTCAACCGCAACCGCAGCAATCTCATCGAATCGGCCTTCCGAAACTTCTTCGAGTGCGTGACTGCAGATTTACCCCAAAAGCTGTTTGGACATCTCAACGAACTTTTCCAGATGAAGCTGGCGCCACAGGAAAAGACTTCGTTATGTATTGTGTCTTCGCTGAAAGACATTCGCTGATAACTACACTCAAATTTTGAAGCTAACAATCCTAACATGAATGAATCAGAACTGTCCGGTTTCGACCATCCGCATATACTCGGCGAAGACCATTCGGAAGTCTACTTTTTCCATGAAGCCCTTGCTGGCCAGCACCTGTGGTAGCATTTTAAGAATCATCAAAGCCTGCATCTGGGTGAAGTTGCGCTGGCTAATTGGTGAGACAAGGGTGAGCTATTGAGGCTGCAGGTACTGCACAAAGGCAGCGAAGTTATTCATGTCGATGAAGGACTCCTGCGGTGTTAATTGAGTGGGCGATGGGAGGTAGATCTTGTTTGGATCTGTTCCGAAGACTGGAATGTTATTCCACTCGTAGGGGTTATTGAAGGATGGGTTGAACGGGCAGAATGCATTGGTATTGTACTGCTGACCCCATGCACCACGACCTCCCATATTCATTCCCATATTCATGGCTGAGTTTCCCATATTGTTCATGGTATTCATGGTGTTGTTCATGGTGCTGTTCATGGTGTTCATAGCGTTGTTCATGCTATTCATGCCCATGTTCATGGCATTGTTCATGCTGTTCATGCCGGCATTCATGCTGTTCATTCCAGCGTTGATGCTGTTCATTCCCATATTCATCCCGTTCATTCCCATGTTGTTCATGTTCTTCATCTGGTTGTTCATCATGTTTATGTTGTTCTTCATCCCGTTCATGTTCATGTTGTTGTTGAAGTTGGCCTGGTTGTTGAAACCGGCTTGGTTCATGTTCATCCCCGTGTTCATGTTCATCCCCGTGTTCATGT
>ERZ724527.1694-NODE-1694-length-10309-cov-5.762824_pt1 | contig 10309 bp, 12 predicted proteins | sample MGYA00376060_ERZ724527 | MGnify/ENA primary metagenome ERZ724527 (study PRJEB28724, sample SAMN07190886) | activated sludge metagenome | isolation source: activated sludge of sewage treatment plant in Hong Hong | place: USA: Christiansburg, Virginia | collected...
GGGAAGTGTGAATATGTCTTCCCCGGCAGCAGGGCACTGAAGCACCCCATCACTGTCTTTTGCCCAGCGATTGGCTGGCTCCACAGACTAAGCCCCTGTATCATCTTTAGCTGAAGTAGCCATTTCATCTAAAGGGTTTTCTGATGGGGACCACGGCCCCTGCAACCACGTCGCTTCCTTCTCCTGAGAAAATTTCTACCAGACAGAAAATTCTCGATGCGGCGCTTCAAATCGTTGAAGAACAGGGGATCGGTGCCTTAACCCAGCCCAGGGTCGCGAAACAAGCGGGGGTTCGCCAGTCGAACCTGACTTACTACTTTCCCCATAAATCCGATTTGCTCTTGGGCGTGCTTGAGGCTTCGCATCAGAAAGCTGATGGGCATTCCGAACATCGCGTAACGCACGATTTCCGGGAGCTTGCTCCCTTCATTCAGGGGTTGATGTTTGACCCCAAGCGAGCACGCTTCTTCTTCTCAGTGCTGCTGGAGGTGAGCGACAACCCGGAACTGCGACCGACGATTGCCGCCCATGCTCAGGGTTTCACCGCATTTATGGCGCTTTTTTTTCAGCGAATGCCAGATGACCCCCAAGTACAGCATTTTGTGGACCTGTTGAGAGGGATGGCGTTGCGTAAACTGATGGAGCCGGACATGCAGCATCCTGACTTGGTCAAGCTAGCCCAAAGTCTAGGGCTGCTGTAGTAATTTGCCTGCTGATTAGAAAAAGCGCACGCAGAACATCGCGTGCGCCCAGAGCCATGACGAATAAGCCTTAGGCTGCAAGCTTTTTGCACTCCTTCAAGCAAGCTGCACAGGAATCAGCGCAATCCTTGCACTCCTGGTGCTTTTTCTCGTGCTTACGGCATTCCTTTTCGCAACTAGTACACGTATCGGCAGCAATTTTTGCCAATGCAGGAAGTTGCTTCGAGTCTTGGCTAGATAGTTTGAACAGGGCTTGGCAGACCGCCATCATTTCGTTGACCGAGGTCGCGCAGGCTGCCATTTCAGTATCGCCCGTTCCCAGCAAATAGAGACAGTGAGCCAGACACGCCTCCCCTGTCGTCAAACACTCCGAACTTGCGGCAATAACTCCAACATTCCGTTTGCCCATCGCTCCGTGGTCATGTTGATGGTGGTCATGGTCGGCTGCAAGGGCATTTGCCGAGACGGCTGCTGCCATGGCGGCAGCCATTGTTTTGAGTGCGTCACGTCGTTCCATATTGCTTCTCCCGTATTCTTGGTTTAAGTATTTCCAATATAGATTGTTTTGCATGGTCTGTAGAGGTGCGTTTCACTAAGTTGGGTATTGGCCCACGAAAACTCTTGCTGGAAACATCTGCATACTGAGTCCTCCTGCCGTTCCAGTGGGCGGGACTTTATTCAGGCAGCAGGTCGTGCCCGGCCAACTACAACCAATTTGCCGCCGAAATTAATCGAAGCCAGTCTGAGAGTGGTTTTGGCTTGCGGCGTAATTCCATAAACATAAATTGCTGTGAGCCAACTTGTCACGAGACTTCTCAATCGAGCTTTCGGGGCGCACGTGCGACGATATGTCGCATGTGCGATGGTAAGTTGGGCTGTTAAGCTCGTACCTTTATCGGGGGACGCCGCACAGTAAAAACCCCAGTCATAGTTCCAATAAATTGGGGTTCGCGTGGGGAAATACACAAAGAATACGTCCGTAGCTCAAACTGTTATGCGTAAAACAATCATTTCCACATTAGTTGTTGGTTGTTTTGGCGCCGCTATTGCTGAAGAAGCCACTCAGCTTGGTACGATTGAAGTCAAAGCAACTGCCAATTATCCGGAAGCGTTTGGCTATTCGGCCCCCACAGCAGACAACACAAGCAAGACTGGAATCCCCATCAAGGATTTGCCAGCGTCGATCCAAGTTGTGCCACATGAAGTTTTGCGTGATCGCGGTGTGACTCGCACAGATCAGCTGCTCGAAAACGTTAGCGGTGTTCTAGCCGAGTCGAGTTACGGCGGAAACGGTGCGACTTTTTTCAATATCCGCGGATTCAGCGAAAATAATGGGCTACGCGACGGCTTCCGCAATTTTGGCTATTTCGCGTTCCGCGATGTGCAGAACATTGAACGCATCGAGGTTTTTAAAGGCCCTGCCGGTGCCTTGTACGGCGGTGTCGGCGCAGTGGGTGGCTACGTCAATACTGTTTCGAAACGGCCTGGGCAGGAAGACTTTGGCGAGGTTGGTATGACGGTGGGCAGCTATGGCTTGGCCCGCACGACCTTAGATTTCAATAAAGCACTGGACAACGGCGTCAGCATGCGTCTTAACGGTGCCTTTGAACAAAATTCCACTTTCCGCGATAACGCTGGTTACGACTCTTGGTCGATCGCACCTGCGATCAGTTGGACAAACAAGGAAGGAACTTCGCTTACACTGCTGGCTGAATTCAACCATTTGAATCGGAATGGTTTTGATTTTGGTGTGCCCAATGTGTCGAACTACAAAGACCTCTCGCGCTCACGCTATTACGGTCTTCGCGATGGTGTCTATCCTGGCGTCGCCGGTGATTACGGCAAAAACGACACTCAGTCGATCACCTTGCTGTTTGAACATGCGCTTAATGCCGATTGGAAATTGCGCATGGCATCGCACTACAGTTATGCGCATCAGTTATCAACCCAGACTTTCCCCAACAGCACGAGCGCGTCAGGCAATTTGCTCGACTTTACGACCTATAGCGGTGCCGACGAAGCCTCGAAGCAATACTCAATTCAAGCCGAGGTGCTCGGCAATTTTTCGACTGGCGGGTTAAAGCACTCGCTTTTAGCGGGGCTCGATTATGGCTACCTTCAGCAAGGTGGCAGGGGGTCAACAGCCTCCGGACTGACGCTCGATCTTTTTAATCCGAATTACGTATCAGGGCTGACACCAATAACCACTTACTCCTCCCACCAGGGGCAGGGTAAAGATTTGGGCTTATACGTACAAGACCTTATCGAAATTGCGCCGCAGTTCAAAGTCCTCGCGGGTCTGCGCGCTGACCGTTTTGAAAACCGGGCGCTGGTTAGCGATGTTGAAACGGGCAACAATAGCCAGACGGCTATTTCCCCTCGAGTGGGCTTGGTCTGGCAGCCCACTGATCGTACCTCGCTTTTCACGGACTGGAGTCGCAGCCACTCGCCGAACGTCGGTCACGGTGTAAACGAAAATGTATTTAACGCAGAAGTTGGCGAGCAAATCGAAGTCGGCATCAAGCAAGAGCTCATCAAAAACCGCCTAAATGCGACGCTTGCGGTCTTCGATCTTAAGCGTAGCAATATCCTGACCAGCGATCCACTCGACCCCACTCGACAGGTACTGACTGGTAAACAAGCCAGTCAGGGAATCGAATTCGATCTTGCCGGAACGATTACGCCGGGCTGGAAAGTGATCGCAACTTACACCTACACCGACGCAGTGGTTAAAAGTGATACCAACCTTCCTGTGGGCGATCACTTGTCGAATGTCCCGCGTCACCATGCCAGTGGCTGGAGTACTTATGAGTTTCAGACCCTTCCAGGCTTTGGCATCGGTGCCGGGGTGTATTACGTCGGTGAGCGCGAAGCAAATTTACCCAATACCTTCAAGCTGGACAGCTATGTCCGTACTGATGCCACAGTGTTTTACCAACGAGATGCATGGCGGACGCAGTTGAACCTAATCAACTTATTTAACACCAAGTATTACACCGGTGGCTCAGCGGGCGTGTTCAACTACACGCTTGATCCAAGTCGCCCGTTTAGTGCCCAGCTGGCTGTTACTTACCGGTTTTAAGGTCGGCGATGTATTTTCATATAAAGCACTTGCTGCTTAAGCGAGTCGGCTACGCGACGTACCGTAATGGTTTCGTTGCGTGTCAATTTTTGGCAGTCAAAATCGAGTAATGGACATGCGGCAGGGAATGCTCCTGCTTCACCGCTGGGTAGGGCTGGTGATAACCGTGTTCTTGGTTGTCGTCGGTCTGACCGGCAGCCTGCTCGCCTTTTATTCTGAACTCGACCGTCTGCTGAGTCCGCGCCTCTACCCCGAGTCGCGTCCAACTATAGCCCGATTGGGTATAGCCCAACTGGCCGACAAGGCGGCAGAACTGGCACCTCAGGCGCAGGTGATCGCTGTGACTCTGCGCGAAGTAGAACGCGCCGAAGTGCGCGTTGCTCCCCGCAGCGAAGCGGACGCGGATACGCTCGAATTCGACACCCTGTTGCTTGATCCACAGACAGGCGAAGAACTCGGGCGCCGCAAATGGGGAGACCTAAGTCAAGGCAGAATTAACCTGATGCCATTCATTTACAGGCTGCACAATGAACTCGCGTTGGGCAGTTTTGGCCTATGGTTGCTTGGCATCATCGCCTTGATGTGGACGCTGGACTGCTTTGCTGGTCTGTATCTGACCTTGCCAGCGTGTCGGCGAGAACTTGGCGGCTCATTCTGGCAGCGCTGGCAAGTGGCCTGGCGCATTAAGTGGCGAGGTGGCCCCTATCGCGTAGTTTATGACCTGCACCGTGCAAGCAGCCTATGGCTATGGTTAGTACTGATCGTATTCGCATGGTCAAGCGTATACATGAATCTCTGGGATACCGTCTATACTTGGACGACGCGTGCTGTGCTCGATTACCAGCCTTCATGGACGGTAGTGGCAGAGCCAACGCCTCCTTCGACTCATGGGCGGTTATCGTGGCGCGAAGCCGAGAAAATCTTGCTTCGGCAGACAGATGCGCAATCCCGGTTACACAATGTGCAAGTGCTGTCGCCCGTGGCTCTACGCTATTCCCCCGAAAGCGGCACCTACACTTATCAATTTCGCACAAATCGAGACGTTCAGGATCGGCTCGGCATGACAGAATTGATCATTGACGCCCATTCCGGTGAATTGCTCGCCTTTTTGCTGCCAAGCGGGCAATACTCGGGAAATACGGTTTCGAGTTGGCTATCCGCCTTGCACAAGGCCAATGTGTTTGGCTTAACCTACCGTATCTTCGTTTGTATGCTCGGGTTGGCTATCACCATGCTCTCGGTAACCGGAGTGATTATCTGGTGGAAGAAGCGAAAAGCTCAATTGCAGTCTCGAATGCGCCGTAAAAACGGAGTGCATTAACGTTTCTGCCGATGGCCGCTTTTTGATAGGCAAGCACGAGACCGGCGACTTAATGATGGACAAACTGCCATTGACTGTTGACGCGCATTGAATAGGTCACAAATGGTTTGAGAATTGCGCGGTGAAAATTACCCAGGGTGACTAACCTTCCTGCTCGATTGTTGAGCAGGGCTAAAGGATATGATCACCATGAAGGATCTGGGAATTATTCGACGCATGTTTTACCGCGAGGGGCTCTCGTTGTCAGAGTAAGTCACGATTTCTACAGTTGAGTCAATGGGTGGATGCTTCTCTCCGTAAGGATGAAGTCACGGTTTCTAACGTGTGTCTAACATCCGCCCTTCAATATTTGGTGAAGATGGTTGGTTTGTGGCCGGGTTGAAGTAGTGCTGTCATCAATTTGCTCGCCGAATACCAGCCACTCAACTCGTCACCAGGCGCCCCACCAGCAGAAATCAGAACGTAACCGCGAACGGCAGGTTGTGGCCGGTAGGGTTAATTCGCAGCCTCGGCAAGCTGACTCCAAAGTGAAGGTTTACATAGGGCGAGTTCATTTTCCCCAAGCATTTGAGCCATCTTGCCTGACTCTAAAAATCTATTTCCCCGCGAAGAAGACAGCAAGCTGCTGTGGTTGCTGAATGAGGTCGGCCAGCGTGTACTCGTCCAGTTTGCTGTAAAAAGCCTCGAATGAACTGACCAAAATGGCGCTGAGGCGGCAAGCTGGGGCGATTTTGCACTTTACCGGCGCTTCGGCGAGGCACTCGACTATGGGTGAGCTCCCCTCGCTACCGCGAATAACCTGCCCCAGCCTGATTTGACCCGGCTCCCTGGCGAGGCGGATGCCGCCACCCTTGCCGCGTACCGATTCGATCACGCCAGCCCGACCCAACTGGTGCACCACTTTCATCAAGTGGTTTTCCGATACTTCGTAGGCGGCCGCTATTTCGGGAATGGTCACCAAGCGCCCACGCTCACTGGCCAGATACATCAACACGCGCAAGGTGTAGTCTGAAAATGTGGTTAGTTTCATCGCCCAGCCTCCGGCACACAGGGTGCACCAAATAGTTTGCTTTATTGATATAGCGGCGCTACGATAAAGCTGTATTTATTTTACTGCTTTAAAAAACCCATGACTACACCTCCAGTGCAAACTTTACTCGAAGCCGCCCCCCTTGATGTCGAGACCGTGCGCAGCCGGTTACGGCGAGTTGTTGACCCGGAAGTCGGCGTCAATATTGTCGACTTGGGGCTGGTTTACCGCATCGACCTTTCACCCGAACAATTGCTGATCGAAATGACCATGACCTCGCCGGCCTGCCCGATGGGCGACATGATCATCGACGACGCCTATGCTGTGTTGGCCGGGCACCTGCCGGCGCAGTGCACGCCCAAAATCGTACTGGTCTGGAGCCCGCCCTGGGATCCCTCGATGATGAGCCCCAAGAGCCGCGAGAATCTTGGGTGGTGAGCAGAGGAGATTGCCGACGATGAAAGATTTGCCCCCGGTAGCCCGCCTGCCCATCCTGCTGCTCGGGATGACTTCCCTGATCGCTGGCGTAATGGCCGGCCTGGCCCGGCTCGCCTGGGATGTCCCGCACTTGGCAAGCAACGTGGCCGGCCTGCATGGTGCGTTGATGATTGGTGCCTTTTTCGGCACGGTGATCAGTCTTGAGCGTGCCGTGGCCGTTGGTCAGCGCTGGGCTTATCTTGCGCCAGCCCTGGCGGCGGTCGGTGGCGCCATGTTGCTGGGCAATGCTCCGCTGACTATCGCTCAGACTCTATCGATCGCTGCATCCCTGATCATGCTGGCCTCCAGCCTCTTTGTCCTGCGCCGCCTGGTTGCGCCTTTTACGCTCGTGCTCACCATTGCCACCACCTGCTGGCTAATCGGCAATCTGGCGTGGCTTACGTCCGGCCTGATCAATGTGGCGGTACCCTGGTGGCTCGCCTTCCTGGTTCTGACTATCGCCGGTGAACGGCTGGAACTGACCCGTTTTCTCCCTACCCCAGCTGCCGCACGCCAAGTTTTTTACGTGATTATCACCGTCATTCTCGGCGGTGCGACGCTCAGCCTCTGGCACGACAGCGGGCTCAAGCTCTTCTCGGGCGGCTTGCTGGCCCTTGCGCTCTGGTTGCTACGCTTCGACATCGCCTGGCGCAATGCACGGCTAGAGGCACTACCACGCTTCATCGCCATCTGCCTGCTCGGCGGCTATCTCTGGCTGGCCTTTGCCGGGGCACTGGGTCTTGCGGGCGCCTTTGAAGCCGGCCACCCACTGCGCGATAGCGCGCTCCATGCACTCGGTCTGGGCTTCGTCTTTGCCATGGTTTTTGGTCATGCACCGATTATTTTCCCGGCTGTTGCCCGCGTTCGCATCCCCTACCACCCGGCTTTCTACATTCCCCTGGCGTTGCTCCATGCCTCGCTTTTTCTGCGCATTGCCGGCGGACTCAGCGGCGACTTTGCCCTGCGCCGGGAAGGCGGGCTAATCAATGCCATCGCCCTGCTGAGCTTCATTGCCAGCATGCTGATCAGCGTCATGCGTGGCCGAAGGGCGCAAATTGAGAGATGACCAGCATGGACAATGAAAAATGGACCACCGAGCAGGTACTGTCAGTGCACTACTGGACGCCGACCCTGCTCTCGTTTCGCACCACACGCCACCGTGGCTTTCGCTTCACCCCGGGGCACTATGCACGGCTTGGTCTGAGCACCAGCACTGACGAGGAGGTCTGGCGCCCCTACTCGATGGTTTCGGCTGCCCACGATGAATACCTTGAATTTATCGCCGTTCTGGTTCCTGACGGCGCTTTTTCAGGTGCGTTGAGAAAGCTCAAGGTCGGCGATGACATCAAGGTCGAAAAAGCCTGTTTTGGCTTTCTTACCGTAGACCAACTGGCCCCCGGCCGTGACCTTTGGCTGCTCGCCAGTGGTACCGGACTGGGCCCGATGCTGTCGATTCTGAAGGATCCCGCAGTCTGGCGAGATTTCGAGCATCTGATCATCGCCCACAGTGTCAGGACGTCGGGTGAACTGGCCTATCGCGATGAAATCAACAGCCTTCGCCAAAATCCCTTGCTGGCCACCGGCGGCGCCCAACTGACCTATCTGCCGATAGTGACCAGAGAACCCGGCGCCAGTGAATTGGATTCGCGCCTTACTGAACTGATCAGCAATGGTCGGTTGGAAAAAGCGGCCGGCCGTACGCTCAAGCTCACCGACTCACGCCTGATAATCTGCGGCAATCCTGAACTGCTGCGCGACTTGCGCCAATTACTTGGCGCTCGTGGTTTCAACACTAACCGGCGCGGCATACTCGGCCAAATGGCTTTTGAAAAATATTGGTAGCCAGCGTTCTACGCTCAAACCACACCGCGACGGAAGCGAAAAATGAAACGCCATGAAATACTTCAGGATCTTTCCCGCGAGCATTACCGTGCTCTCAAACTGGCGCTACTCGCCAAGCGCGCCGCTCAGTCGGATGTAACTGAGCAGATCCTGGCCGTCAGTGCGACTTGCGTTGCAAGCTTTGCCAGCGATCTCGAGCCGCATTTCCAGGTTGAAGAAAACACCCTGCTCCCGGCGCTAACGGCATCCGGTGCACTGGAGCTGGTAGCACACACCGAACGTGACCACGCCGCGTTGCGCAGCCTGGCCTCCCGCTTGCAAAACCCGGACGCCGAGACTTTGCTCGCCTTCGCTGAGCGCCTGACGGCCCATGTCCGCTTTGAGGAACGGGAACTGTTCGAAGCACTCGAATTGCTGTTGAAAAGAACCTAGCGACCCAAAACCTGAGCGGATAGACGAACACAAAGGTTCGGCAAGCTACAATTCAAGGCCGGGACCCCAAATGTTGCGGTCGACCGTGTTTTTTGCCTAAAAATTTACCCACCCCATGCTCACCTCTCGCTCCGAAATACTCGCCACCCAAGGCTGCCAACTGCATATCCGCCGCTGGGGCAACCCCGATGCGCCGACGCTTTTTCTACTGCATGGCTGGATGGATGTTTCCGCCGGCTTCCAGTTCGTTGTCGATGAACTGAAAAAGGACTGGAACATCATCGCCCCCGACTGGCGCGGCTTCGGCCCCAGCCAGTGGCTGCAGCGCCCCTATTTCTTTGTCGAGCATCTTGGCGATCTCGACACCATTCTCAATCACTACGCCCCCACCGGCCAGGTTCGCCTGGCCGGGCACAGCATGGGCGGGATACTCTCCTGTCTCTACGCCGGCATTCGCCCCGCACGGGTGGCCAGTGTCATGACCCTGGAAGGTTTCGGCATTGCGCCGACCACCCCGGAGATGGCGACCGAGCGTTACGCCAAGTGGCTGGACACCCTGCAGAAACCGCCGCGCATGCATGTCTATGCTGACCGCCCGTCCTTTGCCAGCCGACTGCAACGCGACAACCCTTTTTTGAGCGCCGAGCGCGCCGAGTTTCTTTCGCACCATCTGGCGCGCGAAGGCGATGGCGACGACCGGCATGGCGTCAGAAAACACGGTATCGTCTGGAATGGTGACCCTTGGCACAAGGCATCCGGCCCCTATTTATTCCGTCTCGAAGAATCGATGGCGGTCTGGAAGCAGGCAACCTGCCCGGTACGCTGGGTCGCTGGCCGGCAATCCTGGGTGGTCAAGGAATACGCCACCCGGCCGGGCGACTGGGAAGCACGCCAGCAATGCTTCGCCAGGGTCGATGAAGTCTGGATCGATGAGGCCGACCACATGCTGCATTACGACCAGCCGCAGGAAGTCGCCCGCTTGATTGAGGACTACTTTACGACTTGAGCAATTCCTCGCGCGAGCCCAGCCAGCGCTGCAAGTGGCGCTCTGCTTGGGCGGGTGAATTGATCAGCATTTCCTCGGCAACTTCGCGCGCCATCTCAACCAGATCGGCATCCATTTCGAGATCGGCGTAGCGTAACAGCGGTACACCACTTTGCCGGCTACCAACAAATTCGCCGGGGCCGCGCAGCTTCAAATCCTGACGGGCAATTTCGAAACCATCGGTATTCTCGAAAATGATCTTCAGGCGCAAACGTGCGGTTTCCGAAAGCGGGCCGGCAAAGACCAGGACGCAACTCGATTCATGCGCGCCACGCCCCACCCGGCCGCGCAGCTGGTGCAATTGGGAAAGACCGAAACGCTCGGCGTGCTCGATCACCATCAGGCTGGCATTGGGTACATCGACCCCCACTTCGATGAC
>ERZ724527.1697-NODE-1697-length-10294-cov-3.742944_pt1 | contig 10294 bp, 7 predicted proteins | sample MGYA00376060_ERZ724527 | MGnify/ENA primary metagenome ERZ724527 (study PRJEB28724, sample SAMN07190886) | activated sludge metagenome | isolation source: activated sludge of sewage treatment plant in Hong Hong | place: USA: Christiansburg, Virginia | collected...
TCTTTTTTTTTTTTTTTTCACTGACCGACAATCCCACCAGCATCCATGCAGGAGGGGGTGGTGCATAATCTGTAATACGGGTGTTCTGACCTCCGGCCGCTGTGTACTGTACCTCCAACGCTGTCCTCAGGTCTTTGAGTCCCAGCAGGGGTTCAAATGTTTTGGCCATCTCGGTGCTCAGCCGCAAAGGGGGCATGTAGATGAGTTGGCCACTGCCATCGGTGTAACTGCCGTTCACATAAGCGGCCTTGGTGTTGATCTCCCAGCTGTGTTGGATGCCCTGGTGCCAGAGAAAGTCGAAACCTTTTAATACCACATCATCTTGCCGGTATTCAAAAACCGGAAAAGCCCCTCTGATCGTCAACCTGTTTTCAAGGGTGGGTGCCAGATAGATGTAATCGCGGATGTAATGCCAGTACACCGAGGTGCTGAGCTGACTCTCTTCTCCCGGCTGCCATCGCACATCATTTGACCATTTTAGCGATTGTTCTTTTCCCAGGGCTTCGTTGCCCAACTCCAGAGCAGCCAGTCCCTGGTGCAGTCCGTTGCTGTACAACTCATGGACCTGGGCCCCCCTGATCAACCAGGCAAGATTGGATTTCACCTGCCAATCGTGACCCCATTCCTTGCTCACGCCCACATTGTAAGCGTGATTGGTATTACGCCTCGAGGGTTTATGCAGCTGGCCCAATCGATCTATAAAGCTGGCCCTCAAATCATACAGTTCCACTCTGCCCCCGGCTTCCCAATCGATGTTTTGCCACCGCACCAACCAACTCACGTAGATCGCAGGATTAAGAAGGGTGTAGTTGGGTATCAGCGGATAAATGCCGGTGCCGGCTATGTTGTTGTTGTGGGTAAACCGGGGCTGCACACCCAGGGTCAATCGGTTGTTTTCTTTTTTTTCAGAGAGTACGTACAGGTCAGCCCACAGGTTATACAGAGATAGGTCAAGGGCCGGAAGACTGTCTCTGCCCCCCCTTCTCACATCATACTCCTGCCGTTGGTTAAGCTGCAAGGCTGCATCCAGGCCAAGCCTCAGCTTTTCATTTACCTGTTTTTTTAACTCCGCTTTTACCATCCAGTGTTGCACGCGCTGTCGGGGAGCCTCTAGGGTGTAGGTAAATTGATCACGGGTATAAAAGGGCACATCGCGATCTATGGCGGCAGCCAGGTCGGTGCTGTTGCCCACGTGTGCGCCCCGCAGTATGCCGGTTTCATTGTAATAATAACTGCCATACAGAGATCGGTAAAAGGCACTGCCTGCGTCGTTGGTGAGCAAAAGCGACAATCCTGCCTGTCTGCTGCCGGTATTGGTGAGGTAGTATGACGGGGTATGCTGGTCTCCGCCATAGGTGGTGCTACCTGCCAGCCTCATACGGGCCAGGGCACCGGCTTTTTCAAACTGAAAATGTTGTTGTCCCACCCTGCCGTTGGTGAGGTAGGACAGCGAAAACTGTCCATGCAGGTGGGGGTCTGAAGATATTGGAGCCGATTCAAGTAAGACCACACCGGCCATGGCTGCTACACCATACCTCACTGCCGCCGAACCTTTGATCACCGATATCTTTTGCGCCGTTGAGGCATCAATTTCGGGGGCATGGTCGATACCCCATTGCTGCCCTTCTTGTGGAATGCCCTGGTTGAGCAATTGTACCCTGTTGCCATACAGGCCATGGATGATGGGCTTGCCAAGTCCATTGCCCGTTCTGAGCACGCTGATGCCCGGAATGGCGGAGGCGATGGTAGCCAGGTCCCTTCCCTGCTGCCTGTTTAATATGGCCTCTGCTATGGTGTAATGCTGTAAGCCCACTCCCGTCCTGGAACGATTCTCACTGACCACTACTTCCGACAGCATGTGGGAATGGTGCTCAAGGTGAAAGTACAGGGTGGTATCTTTTTGCACGGTAATAAAATACCGCTTGCTTTCACATCCCAAATGGGACACCAGAAAATGGTAAGAACCAGGACAAAAATCGACCAGGCTAAAACTTCCGTTTTCATCGCATTGGGCGCCAGTACCGGTTTCTTCTATGTATACAGTAGCATACTCCAATCCATGCTCGTGGTGCACATCTTCTACCACACCCCGAAGGGTAAGCCTGCATTCCTGCGATGACAAACGCACCACAGAAAACAACAGGACCAGAATCCAACCCAATTTATGCAAATGCAACATTGTTGCAAATATACGCCTTCCTGCCCTCAATTTCAAGTCCTGTCGATATTTTAGCCAAAATCATCGCTTTCTTTGAACTTTTTAGTTTTTATTTTGTCTAACATTTTAACTAACAAGATTAAACAAAATGCTGGAAACTCAAACCGATGTATCTGAGCTGATTCGCGGCAACAAGATCAGACTTACCGAACTTTCCTCCGACGAAATTGGTGATGACCACCTCTATACGGGCATTGATACGCCCCTGAGGAAAGACGCCTTCCTCCTTTCCGACAAAGAAAAGATGGATAAAATTGCCTACCACTTTGGTGAAATCATGCACACCCTGGGCCTCGACCTCACAGATGACAGCCTCAAAGGCACACCGGCCAGGGTAGCTAAAATGTACGTTCAGGAAATTTTCAGTGGCCTCAACCCCGCCAATAAACCCAAGATCACCCTGTTTGACAATAAGTACAAATACCACCAAATGCTGGTGGAAAAAGACATTTCGTTTTACTCCAATTGTGAACACCACTTTGTACCCATCATTGGCAAAGCCCATGTAGCCTATATTGGAAAAGACAAGGTGATCGGTCTTTCTAAACTCAACCGCATCGTGCAACACTATGCCAAACGCCCGCAGGTACAGGAAAGAATGACCATGCAAATTGCCGAAGAACTCAAAAACACCCTGCAAACCGAAAACATTGCCGTGATCATTGAAGCCAAACACCTCTGCGTATCCTCTCGCGGAGTCAGCGACAATGATTCTTCGACCGTCACTTCCTTTTATGGAGGCAAATTTTTGAATGAAAATACCAAACAAGAGTTCCTTCGATATCTATCATAAAAGCGTTTTCAAAAATATTTTTAAGTTGTTAGTAATTGGGTTTTGATGAAGGGTCAATTTTTGACCCTTTTTCTTTTGCCCTTTACCAATGCGTCCTCTTTTTTATCTTTGCCGCATGTTAGCTGAAAATCCAACCCCGCAGAGCCTCGAGCAAGTAGCCCTGATCCAATCCTGGCAACCCATTGCCATGGGCATTGAAGTTTCTTTTGCCAACGGCCCCATCCGCCTCCAGGTGCTGAGTGAAGCCATCATCCGTTTGCGATACGCTTCGGGCCCTGCCTTTCAAAGAGACTTCAGCTACGCCATCTCCGATCAACACCCATACAAAGGGGCCGATTTTGCGGTTCAATTATCTGCCGATGTGCTTACCCTCACTACTGCCAAACTGGTCCTTACCCTAAACGGTGACAAAACGGTAAACATAAAAACCACCGATGGCCTCACCCTCCTCGAAGACCAGCTGGCTCCCACCATCACCGAACACTACGAAAATGGTACTACCCAGCTCCTCCTCCATCGCAAAATCCAAAACGGTGAGCATTTTTACGGCTTGGGTGACAAGCCCGGTCACCCGGATCTGCGCAACCACAGCTACACCATCTGGGGCACCGATCAATACGGCTTTTACAGCCACACCGATCCCCTCTACAAAAATATACCCTTTTACATCGGCCTCCACAACCACCAAAGCTACGGCCTGTTCTTCGACAACACCTTCAAATCCCACTTCGACTTTGGCAAGACCCACCACGAGACCTGTTCCATCAGCTTCGAAGGCGGAGAAATCAATCAATACTTTATCTACGGCCCCGACATGCTCGAAGTATGCCGTCAATACACCCTCCTCACCGGTGTACCTGAGCTGCCCCCATTGTGGACCCTCGGCTACCAGCAATGTAAGTGGAGTTACTATCCCGAAGCCCAGGTCAACGAAATAGCCCAATCCTTCCGCGACCAGGACCTGCCCTGCGACGTCATCTACCTCGACATCGACTACATGGATGGCTTCCGCTGTTTTACCTGGGACAATGAAAAGTTTCCACACCCCAAAAAAATGATTGCCGCCCTAAAAGAAAAGGGCTTCAAAACCGTAGTCATCATCGACCCGGGTATTAAAATTGATGAAAACTATTCAGTCTTTACCGAAGCCCTCGAAAAAGACTACTTCTGTCGCAAAGGCGAAGGCGGTTACATCTCCGGCAAGGTATGGCCCGGTGAATGTTATTTCCCCGATTACACCCACCCCGAAGTCCGCCAATGGTGGGCCGATCTTTTTGAAGACCTCATCGCCGATAAAGGTGTCGTCGGTGTATGGAACGACATGAACGAGCCCGCCCTCTTTGATGTGCCCAACAAATCTTTCCCCAACGACGTCAGACACCACTTTGATGGAGAAGAGAGCTCCCACAAAAAGGCCCACAACGTTTACGGCATGCTGATGTCTAAAGCCACCTACGAAGGGGTCAAAAAATACGCTTACCCCAATCGCCCCTTTGTCATTACCCGCTCCACCTACTCCGGTGGCCAGCGCTACGCCTCTGTCTGGACCGGCGACAACATCGCCTCCTGGAACCACCTCTGGATCGCCAATGTCATGACGCAGCGCCTCAGCCTCAGCGGCTTTTCCTTCGTAGGCTCCGACATCGGCGGCTTCATCGATCCACCCACCCCTGAACTATACGTAAGATGGATCCAGCTGGCCCTCTTCCACCCCTTTTTCCGCACCCACAGCTCCGGTGACCATGGTGACCAGGAGCCCTGGAGCTTCGGAGAGGAGGCGCTCACCATAGTACGCAAGTTTATCAAATTGCGCTATCGCTTCCTCCCTTACATCTACAGTACTTTTTACCAGTACGTCACAAAGGGCACTCCCATGCTCCGCCCCCTCTACGCCTGTGATACCGATGATATGCACACCCACTACCGCGCCGATGAGGTCATGCATGGCGACCACATCCTCTACTGCCCCATGCTCGAAGAAGGCCTCACTTCCCGTTCTCTCTTTTTACCCAAAGGCAACTGGTACCACTACTTCTCCAATGAAATAACGGAAGGCGCCAAAGAACACATGGTCGAAGTCCCCCTCGACAGCACCCCTCTCTTCATCCGGGAGGGAGCCATCATCCCCCACTTCCCACCCATGAACTACGTAGGTGAAAAGAAAATTGACACCATTGATCTATTCATATACTATAAACACGGTGAAGAATCCTCCTTCCTCTACGAAGACGAGGGTGATGGCTACAACTATCTCCAGGACCAATCCCTCCGCCGCACCTTTTCGCTCAAAGGCACTGCCCACAACCTCCACCTCACCCAAACCTCTCAAGGCTCCTTCACCGGCGGCTGCACTTCCTTCTCTCTTCACTTCATCGGTCTCCCGTTCACCCCGCACACGCTCTACACAGATGGCAAAGAAATCCGCATTGAACCTAACAAGGAGATCTTGGTCAGCAGCCACTTCCAATCCATAGACATCATGTAATTTTTTAATTCATCATTAAGAGAATTGAGGGAATCAAGAATTAAAGTGAGACAACCACCTTAATTCTCTCCATTCCCTTAATGTTTCAAATAGGTGATTGCATTTACGATGAGCATGTCTTTATGTGGTAAAATCTTCATGTCAGGCACAAATAGAGAATACCACATATAGACTTATGTCATAAAAATGAGATGGGTGAATTTTTTTTCATCATTAAGAAAATTAAGGGAATTAAGATTAAATATAAGAAAACCACCTTAATTCTCTTCATTCCCTTAATGTTTCAAATAGGTGATTGCATTTACGATGAGCATGTCTTTATGTGGTAAAATCTCTTCTTTAGATACTAAGAAAGAACTCCACAAATAGACTTTTGTCATTAGGAAGAGATAGGTGAATTTTTTTTCATCGCACAACAAAACTACGTTTTATAGGCACAGGCATTAAGAAAATTGAGGGAATTAAGATTTTATATAAGACTACCACCTTAATTCCCTTCTTTCCCTTAATGTTTCAAAATTGACTAATGCCTAAATGATGTGCATATCTTTTTGTGGTAAAATCTCTTCTTTAGATACTAAGAAAGAACTCCACAAATAGACTTTTGTTATGAGGAAGAGATAGGTGAATTTTTTTTCATCGCACTACAAAACTGCGTTTTATAGGCACAGGCATTAAGAAAATTAAGGGAATTAAGATTTAATATAAGACACCCACCTTAATTCTCTTCATTCCCTTAATGTTTCAAATAGATTAAGAATCACTCATCAGGTAATGCCTTAAAATATTCATTCACCAATGGCCTCGTAGTGTTCGAAATATTTTTACTGAAAAAATTGATTAGTAATCCCTGTGGCACTTCTAATAGTTTCATGTAAGTGTACACTTGCGCCTCATGCACCGGCAGCAGATTCTCAATAGCCTTAATTTCAACCACCACACATTCATTGACCAGCAAATCAAACCTTAAATCAATTTCCAGGTCTTTGCCGTCATAGATCAATGGTACCTTTTGTTGTCGTCTTACAGAATAACCCTTCTGGATGAGTTCATATCGAAGGCATTCCTGGTATACACTTTCCAGTAGGCCCACTCCCAATGATTTGTGTACCTTGATGGCACAACCAACGATGTCATACGAGACACCCGTCACATACTTTTTATTCATAACGTCGAAGTTTGTTTCCAAAATTAATGGATTATCCAACGCCCCGCCACAAAATTTTTATCCTCGGCGATTTGCCTTAATTCTCTCCATTCCCTAAATGTTTCCAAAAATCTATCACCTAGCCCCTAACCCCTATCACCTATCTCCTACCTACAACTCCCTAACCCAAATATTCCTAAAACTCATTGGGTTACCATGATCCTGCAGCTTGATAGATCCCATGCCGTGCGCATCATTTTTCGGCAGACCAATGTACTCCGTAGTACCCTTGATCTCAACATGGTTTTGAACCAAAACCCCATTTTGGATCACCGTAAAATAGCCCGAAGCCACCTTCACCCCATCCTTGTTAAAAACAGGTGCATTAAAAATGATGTCATAGCTCTGCCACTCACCGGGACCCTTGCAGGCATTGACCAGAGGAATGTGTTGTTTGTAAACAGAAGCACACTGCCCATTGGAATAAGTAACATTGTTGTAATTGTCCAGGATTTGAACCTCGTATTTTTCCTGAAAGAAAACCCCACTATTGCCCCTGCCCTGGCCCGTGCCTTCTACCACAGCAGGCGTACGGAATTCAAGGTGAAGCTGACACGATCCAAATTTTTGTTTGGTCTTGATATCACCGGTACCCGCTTTGACCGTAAAAATGCCATCCTTTACTTCCCACATAGCCTTGCCGCCATCCTTGTCGCTCACCCATTGTTCCAGGTTGTTGCCACCAAAAAGTACAACGGCATCACTCGGCACCGGAGAAGTACCTTGAAATGTTACCATCCTGGGTACAGGATGCCAAACCTCCGTGGCTACAGGATCTGTAATTTGAGCATTAACGCCGGTAGCTACCACAAGAGCTGCAAAAGTGAATATTTTTTTCATTATCTGTTATTTGTCTGTTTTTACCCTGCAATGATCGAAAAAATTCACCAAACCTTCTCAAATTAACCCGATATTTGGGAAATAAAAAAAACGAAAAATGCAACAGGCCAGACACATGGCAAAAAAGCTAAGAAAACGAAAAATGAGGGCACACGAAATAGACTACTGGATCCACGGCGAAGAAATGCAATATGTGGAAATAGAACTCGATCCCAATGAAACCGTTATGGCCGAGCCGGGTGGAATGATGATGATGGACGAAGAAATCAACATGCAAACCATCTTTGGGGATGGATCCCAACAAGAAGGGGGCCTCCTTGGAAAACTCATGGGAGCAGGAAAGCGACTACTCACCGGTGAAAAACTATTTATGACCGCCTTTACCAACATTGGTAGTTTTAAGTCAAGGGTCTCCTTTGCCAGCCCTTACCCCGGCAAAATCATACCCCTCGATCTCGAACAGCTGGGAGGTAAAGTCATTTGCCAAAAAGACGCCTTTCTGTGCGCAGCCAAAGGTGTGAGTGTAGGCATAGAATTCAGTAAAAGAATGGGTCGCGGCTTTTTTGGCGGCGAAGGTTTTATCATGCAAAAACTGGAAGGCGATGGCATGGCCTTTATGCACGCGGGTGGCCACATCACCGAGCGGACCCTCGGCCCCGGCGAACACCTGAGAGTAGACACCGGCTGCCTCGTTGGCTTTACCAAAGATGTTGATTACGACATCGTTTTTGTAGGGGGAGTCAAAAATACCCTGTTCGGAGGTGAAGGTCTGTTTTTTGCCAGCCTCATGGGCCCCGGTAAGGTATGGATCCAGTCACTGCCTATTTCCCGACTGGCAGACAGAATCATTTCTGCTTCGGGTTCTTATGGCAGAAAAGACGAGGGCAGCATCCTGGGTGGCCTGGGCAACCTGCTGGATGGCGACGGCATTTAATTGATTTTAATAATCGCAGTTACGATTTCGTCAGAAAACCATCTATGGCCTTTCTGGAAAAATCAGACAACAACAATCTACCGCTGATGGCAGCGCGCTCCTCGAGCAATTGATCCCAGTTTTGGGTACCTTGCCAGAATATGGTTTTTAAATCGTGGAGTGCTGCCGGATGGTAGCTCAGCAATTTGTGGACCAGGCCTGCAATAGCATCGTCCATACTTTCTGTGTTTTCAAACACTTCCTGAAACAGTCCCTTCTGCTGTGCCCATTGTGCGCTTTGCCACACTTCTGGTGTGATGGCCATTTGGGCAAAAGCAGCATTTCCCACCTTTCGTTCTACCGCCGGACCAATAACGAAGGGGCCGATACCCACAGCCAGCTCGCTCAGACGCACAGAGGCGTGTTGGGTAGCAAAGGTGTAATCACAGGCAGCCGCCAGACCAACACCCCCGCCTACTGCCTTGCCATGGATCCTGCCTATCACCAACTTGCCGCACGTGCGCATGGCATTGGTGACACCGGCAAAGCCCATAAAAAATTTCCTGCTGCTCTCCAGGTCGCGAATAGAAGCCAATTCTGTAAAACTGGCACCGGCACAAAAACTGCGATCCCCACCGCTTTTTAATACAATGACGCTGGTTTTTTCATCTTCTCCCGCCTCTAACACCGCTTGTCGCAATCGCGCCAGCTGGTCTCCCGGCATCGAATTTTGGGCAGGATGAAAAAATTCTATGGTGGTAAGTCCGTCGTTGGTAATTACGTTTACATATTCTTGCATGTGCCTTTTATTTTTGTTGGGTTCCCTGTACGATGATAAATTCTGTCCTTCGGTTATTGGCCCTTCCCTCCTCAGTATCATTGGTTGAGATGGGCTCGCTTTCACCCCTTCCTTCGAATGAAAGTCGCTGTGCATCAATGCCCAGGTCGATGATTTGTAAGTAAACTGCCTTGGCCCTGTTGAGGCTCAATAATTGGTTGGTGGCAGCATCACCCACATCATCTGTATGTCCGAGGATGCGAATACTGACACCGGCATTGGACCTCAACATTTCTGCAAGGGCTATTAGCTCTGGCATCGAGGCTGGTTCCAGTATTGCTGAGCCGGAAGCAAAAAAGATATTTTTTAAGATCACCGGCCTGCTGTCTGTTACCACAGGCTTTCTCATCTTTACCGTTTTTACCTGGGCTCTTTGCATGTCAAAATTTTCACCTGTATCAAAATGTTCGCTGTGCAACAAATAGCCGGCTTCAGATACATGCATCATCAATCTGCGATTAACCGGAAGCGCGGTTATTACTTTTCCCATTTCCGCCTGTGTCAACAATAAGGTATCTCCATTGTCAACGTCTACCATCAGTACCTGGGCTGCCAGTGACCTGCCATCGGCCTCATCTGTAATCGATAAATCCAGGTAAGATACAGGCTCTGGCCTCAGTGCCTCGGGCATCTCAAACTGATACAGGTCTAAATGTCGATTCGAAGAGGTTGTAGCATGGGCATCCGTAGCATAATAAGCCATCTTGCCCGTTCTGTCTACGGCCAAACTGCCTTCGTCTCCCTCACTGTTGATGGGATAGCCCAGATTGACAGGCACCGACCATTCCTTTTTCTGATCGTCCCACTTCGACATAAACAAGTCAAAGCCGCCCATGCCGGTGTGACCGTTAGACCTGAAATACAAGGTCTTGCCATCGCTGTGCAAAAAGGGAGATTCTTCGTGTTTGTCGGTATTGATGTTGGGTCCCAGATTGATGACTGCACCCCACTTCCCTTCTCTGGTTTTTTTTACCATCCACAAATCATTGCCACCAAAACT
>ERZ724527.1699-NODE-1699-length-10289-cov-2.578269_pt1 | contig 10289 bp, 9 predicted proteins | sample MGYA00376060_ERZ724527 | MGnify/ENA primary metagenome ERZ724527 (study PRJEB28724, sample SAMN07190886) | activated sludge metagenome | isolation source: activated sludge of sewage treatment plant in Hong Hong | place: USA: Christiansburg, Virginia | collected...
ATTCCATTAGAAGTAATATTTATTTCTTTCCTATCATTGTTAAAAACAATCATAGTATGATCCTGCTCTTGAGATTTCTCCTCAATAACAGGATCAAATAATAAGAATGAATTCTGCCATTCCCAAGTTATAACTGAATCAGGTATAACTGAAAGGATGGAATCAATGGGTAGGAAAGGGGCGTAAGTGTTAAAAATAATCCTGTAAATCTGGCTACGAAAAGGATCGCTTGTATCTTCAGGACTAAGTTTTTGCATTATATAGCTTCCAAATCGCGTTTCGATTTCGTGAAAAGATGAGCGTAGAATTGGATAGGCTGTATCAATAACTGTCCAGTTTGTATCAACCAATCCTATATTTGAGTGATAAGGGATGTTAGTTGCCTTAACCTTAAATAGTATTATTGCTTTATAACCAAATTTAAGATTGTAAGTAGGTGAATTTTGACAAGTATCAATCATTACAAAATGTACATTCGATAATTTTGCACTATCAATAAGCTGTAAACAATCTGGTTTGATGGGTGTTTGTGCATTCGTATGGAATGTTATTGCAATAAGCATCAAAAAGATAAAAGGAATTATCTTTTTGAAAGAGTCATTTTTCATAGTATTTGTAACGAAGTGTTGGTACCGGTAAGTTCTATAAGAAAATTAAGTTAGGATTGAGACATAATTATACTACTGCAAAAGTAAAGATATTTTTTATGAGTTAAGGGTTCTAATTACTAATTAATTGTGAAAATACTTTTATATCGTAAAACTTGACGGTCCAATTGATTTGACAAACGTTCCTTAACCTTTCCTAAACCCTTTTACAGTTTGCCCCTTCCTTCCTCCATTTTTCGTATATTGCATCTAAAAACAACACGTTACCCAGATTTCTACGGGTGGAGTTATCACCCTCTTACTTGAAAAAAGCTATGTTTGAATTACCGATTCTAACCGAATCTGAGCTATACGAAGAAGAAATTTTCGACTTGTCTTCACCCGTTGCCCCACCACGAAAACTCTATGTGGAAACCTACGGCTGCCAAATGAACGTTAACGACTCCGAAATCGTAAAGGGAGTTATGAACAACAGCGGTTACGCAATTACTGACAAGCCCGATGATGCTGATGTAATACTTCTAAATACATGTGCAGTACGCGATAATGCCGAAAAGAAAATCCACGAACGTCTCGACCACTTGAAATACTATAAAAAACGTAATCATGATTTGGTAGTAGGTGTTCTCGGCTGCATGGCTGAACGTTTGCGCGGTGATTTATTAGAGAAAAAACTGGTTGATGTTGTGGTAGGTCCTGATGAATACCGCAATGTACCGGACTTGGTAGGCAGAGCATTCACAGGTGAAAAAGGGATTGCTGTAAAACTAAGCCGTGTAGAAACGTATGATGATATCTTGCCACTCAGAACCGATGGTATTTCTGCATGGGTCTCGATTATGCGTGGATGTGATAAGTTCTGTACATTCTGCGTAGTGCCGTTCACACGCGGACGCGAACGCTCACGGACTTTGGATTCAGTGGTGAATGAACTGAAAATCCTGCGCGACAGCGGATTCAAGGAAGCGACATTGCTCGGGCAAAACGTGAACAGTTACCGCGATGAGCAAACAAGCAAGGATTTTGCTGATTTGCTTGCTGCTTGCGCTCGTGCAATACCTGAAATACGGATTCGCTATACAACTTCCCACCCGCAGGATATGAGCGACAAGCTCATCGAAACGATGGCTGAATATGATAATATTTGCAAGCATATCCATTTGCCGGTGCAGTCAGGTTCTGATAGAATTTTGAAATTGATGAACCGAACCTATACTGTTGAGCATTATTTGGAGCGAATGAGAAAAATTAAGGAAGTAATGCCAAATTGCGCTCTTTCGACAGATATTATCGTTGGGTTCCCTACTGAAACAGAGGAGGATAATGATGCAACTATCGAGCTGATGCAGCAAGTACGCTACGACGGAGCATATATGTATAAATATTCCCCCCGTGAAAAAACAAAAGCATGGAAAATGGGTGATGATGTTCCTGATGATGTAAAAACCGATCGTCTAAACCGCATAATAGTCAAGCAAAGAATTGTTGCAGGAGAGCTTAATCAACTGACCATTGGAACAATTGAAAATGTACTCGTGGAAGGACCAAGCAAGAAAACCCCTACTGAATGGCAAGGAAGAACAGATTCAAATAAAATCGTAATTTTCACACATAATGAATTTGGCGGGTATATTGTGGGTGATATAATCCCAGTGAAAATCAATCGGGCTAATTCAGCAACGATGTTTGGAGATATAGTGTTAAATTAATGTTACTATTGAAAATACTATGAAAACGATAATTAATGAATTGACTATAAAGAACTTCAAGTCTATTAAAGAAATAAAGCTTGATTGTAAGCAGGTGAATATCTTTATTGGGAAACCCAATACTGGGAAGTCTAATATTCTTGAGGCGATTTCGTTGCTTACGGGCGATATAGGTGAAAATAAAAAGTTTCTAGAAGGTTCAATTTATTATGAAAACATAAGCGAGCTTTTTAATATGCAGGAAACGTCAAATCAAATAATTGTGATGAGTAACATTGGGGCAGTACAGCTTTCATATTTTTCTAGTGATAGAATGTTTGTATACTTTGCAGATAATAATGGTATAGATTCCTTAAATCAAACACTCAAATTTACTTCTTCGAGCGACGCAATTATTAATTTTGTTAAAGAAAAACGCTCTCCACAAGAAGAAATGCAAATAAGTGATGATGTCGAAAAGATGCTCGAAGATTTTCATAGAATTCATCATGGAAGGAAAGTTGAAGTTAGAGGCGATTCATACTCCTTCTGCCAAATGGACAGAGAACGAGTAATTGACAATTCACATCTAGTTAGACTTTCACCTATTAGAAGTTATCATTATAAGCGGCAATCTGCTCATGGCAATCATGAAATCGGATATCTCCTTCCGCCTCATGGTGATAATTTATTGGAAGTATTGCAACACACACCTAAATTACAAGAAATAATAGTTGATTTTTTCAAGCCGTTCGGTTTTGACATTGTACTTATATTTGATGGGAATAAAATTAAGATTCAGAAAAAAACAGGTGCATTTCATGTTCAATTATCATACTCATTAATAGCTGATACTCTCCAAAGAATGATTTTTCATTTAGCTGCAATTTATTCGAACAAAGACTCAGTAATACTATTTGAAGAACCGGAAGCCCACACCTACGCACCATACCAAAGCTATTTGGCCGGGGAAATTATTGAAGATGAACAAAATCAGTATTTTATTACTACACATAGTGATTTAATTTTCGATTCGATAGTAAGGGAAAATCCGGAAAAGGTTGCTGTCTTTATTGTTGGGTATGATGGTTCTAATACTACAATCAGACCATTAACTAAAGATGAAATAACAGATCAGCTAAATAACTATACTAGTATTTTTCAAAATCTTGACAAATACGATACTCATGAATCATAAGCCGTTACTCATTGCCGAATGTCATTTCGACACTTTAATTATAGAAATAGTTATGAGGTGGCAAAGAAAAGATTTTGACCATGCAAAAGGAACACAGCTGTTTAATGCTATGAAACAAAGAAATGATAGCAAACAAGGAATTACTATAGGTTTTTTTGATAAAAATAAAAAACTGGATGAGCATGAGTATATGCGTAAATTTAAAACTGACCAAGAAAATCATGGAATCCAATGGCTTAAAAATTTGGAAGTACCTAATCAGCATGTTTTCTATCTTAAAGATGGAGCAGAAGAATGGTTCTTGGAAGCTTCTGTAAGTGCATCAGTTTTTCCTTCGTCTTTCAATATTTCAGATAAGATTACAGAATTTAAGAAGAGAACTAAAAATTTATCAGTCAGAAATGATAATGATATGTATAAATTTGTAAAAGCTGTTATCAGAAATAATCCACCTCAAATTCAAACTCTTCGTAAATATGTTTCTTCCGTATTTGGCGATCAAATACCAATTTAATCAATAAGAATAAACCCTTATGCCCGACCAACCAAACCAACGCGAAAAAGGTGCAAAAGCCGAAGATGAAGCAGTAGAGTTCCTAATAGAAAAAGGATTCAAAATCGTGAAGAGAAACTTCCATTTCGGGAGGGATGGGGAGATTGATATTATTGCTCGTGATAAGGATGTGCTTGTTTTTATAGAAGTGAAAGCCCGTTCAAGTGATCTCTTCGGTTCTCCTGAATCTTCGATTACACCAAGTAAGATGAAGGTTATCCGCCGAACTGCCGAAGGGTATTTATACGTGAATAAAATTACAAATATAGAGTGCAGGTTTGATGTAATTGCTATAGATTACACTCGTAAACCGACGGAAATTAGACATTTAATCAGTGCCTTTTAGATGTTCGATTCTCAAATTAATTTTCAATTATTGTGATTAATATTGTGATTATTTCTTCACTATATCTGAATTGTATTCATGGATAATTCTACTCCGAGAATCCGGCTTGATTCAATAGATTTTTTGCGTGGTTTGGTGATGATAATCATGGCATTGGACCATGTTCGCGATTTCTTTTCAAATGCCTCTTTCGATCCACTCGACTTGGCTCACACCGACATCTATTACTTCTTTACTAGGTTTATAACCCATTTCTGCGCTCCTGTGTTTGTGTTCCTTGCGGGAACAGGTGCGTTTCTTTCCTCTAAACGTGAGCGTCCACCAGAATTATCACGATTTTTACTTACACGAGGATTATGGTTGGTTTTTCTGGAACTTACAGTTGTTCGCTTTGGCTGGTTTTTTAATGTTAGCTATGGAACTTCGGTAGGTCAGGTTATTTGGGCAATTGGTTGGTCTATGGTTGCACTTGCGGGATTAATGTGGTTGCCGCAGAAGATTATTGCTGCTATAGGAATTTCAATTATACTGTTCCATAATTGCTTGGATGGAATTCATGCACAGAGTTTAGGAGCTATGGGGTGGCTATGGAATATTTTTCATGAACCGGGTGGTGTGTTGATTGCTCCAAATCATTCTATGTTCTACCTCTATCCTTTGCTTCCGTGGATTGGAGTGATGGCAAGCGGCTACTGTTTTGGTGCCTTATACAAAATGGAGCAGGAACGTCGGAAGTCAATTCTACTTCGGCTTGGTTTGGGTATGATAGCAGGTTTCCTTGTATTACGTGGAATAAATATATATGGTGATCTTGTTCCGTGGTCCGTGCAACAAGACGGGCTCCATACTGTTCTCTCCTTTTTTAATGTGACAAAATACCCGCCTTCATTACTTTATCTTTTGATTACACTCGGTCCGGCTATGCTTGTCCTAAGGGCATTAGATGGTAAGCAATTTTCCATGCTCAAACCGGTTATTGTATTCGGGCGAGTTCCGATGTTTTACTATATCGCTCATATTTACCTAATCCATCTGCTGGCAATAACGATTACGTATATCAAGGGGATGAATGTAGGGTTTTACACCAGCGATGCACTCTTTACGCAGTCTGTGGGTGAACACGGGTTTCCGCTAATAGGTGTTTATATAGTTTGGATAAGCGTCGTGATTATTCTGTATCCACTTTGTAAATGGTATGAGGGTGTGAAGAAGCGTGATACATCGGGGTGGCTAAGCTATTTGTAGAATATTACAAATAATGAACGAACAATTGAGAGCCGTTTCTTTCCTGAAAGAAGCGGCTTTTTTGTTTGCATATCCAATACAGTACTGTTGAAATTCTTTACAGAAATGAAGCATAAAAGCTAGAAACTAGTCGGAGGAAACCATCTGAAAAAGATTGAAAAAATAGTTTGTAAAACAAAACTGACGAAATGAGGTGTTTTAGGCTAAAAAATATCGATTTTCTAAAATTTGTTAACCATTTGATAATACAAATAGATAAGTGTAAATATGAATTCTTTCTGATTCAATTTAAAGTCGCATTTTGAATGATTTTAGAGTTGACTTTTTGTGTACATTCTCCATTTTTCAGCACTATTTTCCCGGTATATTGCATTTACCAGTCACAGAGTTCAGCATTTGGAGTCCATTTTAGAGTAGATTCTGATGTCCATACATCAAATAATTATATGATAATCAGCATTATAGCAACCATACAGAAAGAACAGAACAATACAGATTTAGCGGCAAGAAGCGGTGTCATTCGGCATGAGAAGCTCCCACGGCTCATATCGCAGGACAGCAAGCAGATTGCCGCTGAACTGTTTATGCATTCGCTTTTCACGAACGTGATGGAATATAAGGTAGAGAGGAAAAGAGTTAAGATGGTCGGTTGATTTAGAAGGATTTTATACCAGTGAAGGGACACCTACATGCCACATAAAGAAATACTTGCTTGTATCAAAAAAAATTACCGAAATCCAAATTTTGATATAAATACTCTTCATGATTCTACCAAAGAGTCAGCTTCGAACAGTCGTTTTGTTTTTAAACAGGAGTACGGTTGCTCTCTTCAAGATATACTTGAGATACTGAGGGTTGCTTACGCACTTAAATGGCTGGCAGACAATAGAGAAATTGAGGCAATTTATAGAAATGTAGGGTTTGCTACACCAAAAACTCTGCGTGATGCATTTCGAAGGCGTTTTGGGTGCTCGCCATCGAAATGTAGAGCATTATTGGTTGAGGCTAAAAACAAGCATAATCAAATAGATTATTTGCTACGGGCACTCTGTGGTGATAATGAGCGAATTTATAGATTAATTATAAGTATTGAAGCCGAAATGGGTAGATGATAAATAGGCGAAATCGTTCGGCGAAATTGTTCGGTTGTAATGGCTTCATTTATTGAATATTATTGGAGATTATAGAATCTCGAACAGGTAGTCAAGCGGATTGCAAAGCGACAGGAACAGAGTTGCCAGGAGCAGAAAACGAAATCTTCCATACACAATGTATGCCCTTCTGTACCGACGGTCACGGTGATGAGTAAATATTAACTTGTAACGAGGATTTTTATGAGAAAATATATAGCCTTGTTTCAATAATCTTTGCGTTTGGACTTCAAATTCAATCAAGCTACACCCAAACAGTTCCAAACTTTGTTTGGGAGCGAAGCATTGATTCAGGCTGGAGTGCAAGTTTATTGCATGTTACAAATTCACAAGAAATCCTCGTATCGAGTAGTCTCAATTTTTCAAATCTTCTAGTACGTTTAACGAATAAAGGTGATGCACTGTGGTCACTGGCGTATGGAAGTTATAAAACAGATGATACGTTGGCTATTAATACGCGATATATAGACGAATACGAAGGCAAGGTACGCATGCTAGGATATAGATTGTGGAATGTTTTTTTTGGTTCAGGTTGGCTGCTTAAATGGGAGATAAATAACGCCGGAAAATTAGAAAAATCATGTTGTGACGCTAAAATTGCACAGCCTGCCTATGGACAACCCCGTGGTATTTTACCTACAGAGGACGGCGGAATGTATTTGTCTGGGACTGTCACAGGCGGAGTAAAGGAAGATCATGATAAAGTGTATTTTACAAAGACAGACAGTGCAGGCAAAGGTATAAATATAGTCTATACGAATGTCAAAAATGATACTGGAGATGCTCAGGTTTTTATCAGCTCTTTTTATCGTTTGTCCGAAGGTGGGTTTGTCATTGCGGGAGGAATTGAATACGTTAAAATAGGAGGAGAAAAGGATGCTTTTATATTGAGAGTGGATAGTGCCGGTAATAAAATATGGACAAAGAACTATGGAACGAAGTCTATTGAAGGACCTGCACGGGCTATTCCAACACAAGACGGTGGCTTCTTGATGTATTGTTATTCCAAGCATTTTGGCGATGGTAGTAATTATTATATTTACTGCGTAAAGACTGATTCCGTAGGAACAATACAGTGGGAAAAATCGTATCTTGAACCGAATTATTATGCTAATTATCCTGTAGATTGTATTCAAACTAAAGACAATGGCTATGTGTTGGTCGGTAAAGTATCAACAACACTTTCTGAAAATGAAGGCGATTGTTTAATATTGAAACTTGACAGCAAAGGTACTAAGCAATGGTCGTATGCCTACGGTTCACCGGGTGCTGATTATTTAGAATCAGTTGCAGAACTCCCTAATGGTCATTTGATTATCGGAGGTCGCAATAACAGCAAGATGTATATTGCTGAAATGACAACTCCTGTAGTTGGAGTAGAAAATTCAGAAACTCCGTTAAGTACTATGTCGTTAGAGGTTTCACAGCTTCAAACAGGTGAAACCTTTGTTCGGTATTCAAATCCTTCTACTTCCCAGGTATCGCTCACATTATTCAATAGCATTGGAAGCATGGTTAGGCAGTTTGAAGATATTGAGAATAAAAAGGCAGGAGAATATACAATTGAAATTCAGGCTAATCAACTGCAAGCAGGTGTGTATTTTCTACGATTGTCAGACGGTAAAACTAGTATCACAAAGCCTTTGGCAATTATCCGATAGATAGAATGTAGTGTTTTATAAAAGCCCTAATTGGTTCATGAGAAACCGGTAGGGCTTTTTTTGTTTTGGGATATTCAATAAAATTCGCACCTCAGTTTTTTTGTATCCTTTTCCGGAACAAATTCTTTTTCAAATCATAGAAAGAAAACCATTCTGTAAAACAGTACATTAACGATAATGAGTATCACTACTCCATTAAATAATCGAAACCGTTTGAAAACGGTATTCAGTTTAACAGTAATTACGTTAGTAGTATTTCTGTCCCACATGACGATTGTTTATTCCCAGCAACCCGCTTGGCAATTGTGGGCAAGCGGACTTCCCGCGGGAACGTTTCCCAAAATGACCATTGCTGCCAACCACGATATTTTTTACACCTTAGTAGGTACAGGAGCATCAAAAGGTTATGTTTATAAAGCAAACACCAAAAATAACCAGCCGAACTTCGAGGCAATGCCTGTTATCCCACTCCCGCCGTCGGTAACCAATAATATCCAGGTTTTGGAAACAAATAAAAACAACGAACCTATTGCAGGAATTTTCAGAGGTGAGCAGGGCGAGCCGTGGCTTTTCCGTTTCGATAGTAAAACCCAACAGTGGGTTGCTTCAACCGTAGATGTAAGTCCTACTCTCGGCGCATACTGTATTGCAAAATCACCTAACGGAACATTGTGGGTGGGTGGGAAATGGTCGTATGTCTATAAATCCACCGATGAAGGTGTTACCTTTCAGCACATAGACGAATCCGCACTTGTGAAAGCTGCATATCCGTGTTATTATCCGTCATGGTTCAATTACCAAGTTGACGGGGCAATCTACGGAATAAATGTGGACGCAAACGGGAGAGTATATGCCGGAACGGAAAGCGCAGGTATGGTGTATTCAGATGATGAGGGAATTACATGGCATCCCGCCGATTATCATCCATGCCTCGATAACAATGCAAGCCAAAAAGACAGTAACAGTGCAATGAAACCACTCTCAATAAGCGGTAATTGCGCAGGTATAGGGTTCACCTCAGATAATAAAGTAATATGGTCGGGCGCAGCAATGTGGACACTTGGCTGGAACAATGCAATAGGATGTGCCGATATGAAAAACCATACTGTGTCGCAAGCTCTTGGATTACCCCAATATCTTGTGCAAGCAGGTCAGCAAATCAGCAAAATTGTAACAACAAGTAACGGGCAAGTATTTCTCCATTCAGGCGGAGGAACAAAGATTGAAGGAGTAGGTATCTACACCTCAATGGATGGGGTAAACTGGTCAGCTTTTAATACAGGAATAACCGGAGCTTTAGACGGTCAATCTCAAGGCTCGCTTGCAGTAGATGGAAATACAGTATTTATGGCAACACACGACGGAAAAATTTGGAAGTACGATGCCGCTCCAATTACATCTGTTGGTGAAAATGAAGAAGAACACAATTCCGTTACCGTTACTATTAATCCTTCTGCTACCGAAGTAACTTTAAATTTCGATCTGCAATTTCCTGCTGATGTAACTGTATCGTTAACAAATGTATTAGGGGAAGCAATATTGAAAGAATCCTCTCATAGCTTTAATTCAGGTCACCAAAACATATATTTTAATACTTCTGATATTCCAGACGGAATATACATAGCCGCCATTACCGTTAATGGACAAAACTACTCCTGCAAAGTGATAATACACAGGTAGTTTATTATACATAATGCATCGATTGTCAATAATTCCTACGTTAGCCAAATCGCACCACCCCACCTGTATTTACAGTACACAATAAGGAGCTTTTCAGAAAAAAAGTTTATCTTTGCCGTACGCACTTCAACTGACTTATTCACTCTTCCTACATTCCCT
>ERZ724527.1701-NODE-1701-length-10287-cov-16.229769_pt1 | contig 10287 bp, 7 predicted proteins | sample MGYA00376060_ERZ724527 | MGnify/ENA primary metagenome ERZ724527 (study PRJEB28724, sample SAMN07190886) | activated sludge metagenome | isolation source: activated sludge of sewage treatment plant in Hong Hong | place: USA: Christiansburg, Virginia | collected...
CGCATTACGCGGGCTTTTTCATGTAAAAAAGCAATCAGCTAATTACCTTTTCACCGGCTTCAACGGTCTGTGTCATCAGTGTAACGATTGTCATCGGGCCAACACCGCCTGGTACCGGCGTCCAAGCACTGGCGCGATCCTTTACGGCAGAGAGCTCAATGTCGCCTACGCCACCGGGGTGATAGCCGGCATCCACTACAACAGCGCCATCTTTAATCCAATCGCCCTTGATAAACTCAGGCTTGCCGACGGCACCAATCACGATATCCGCCTGACGAATCAGATCCGGTAGATTCTGTGTGCGTGAATGGCAAATTGTGACAGTGCAATCAGCCGCCAGCAGCATTAATGCCATCGGTTTGCCCAAAATTGGGCTGCGACCGACGACGACGGCATGCTTACCAGACAGGGGAATATTGTAAGACTTGAGAATGGTCATGATGCCCGCGGGTGTGGCCGAGCCATAGGCCGCTTCGCCCATACTCATGCGGCCAAAGCCGAGACAGGTCACGCCATCCACATCCTTCTCCAGCGCAATGGCATCAAAGCAGGCGCGTTCGTCAATCTGATGCGGTACGGGGTGTTGCAGCAAAATGCCGTGCACATCGGGATTAGCATTAAGACGAGCAATCTCGGCTAATAGTTCTTCTGTGGTAGTGCTTTCGGGCATTTCTACTTTCAGCGACTCCATGCCAACACGAGTGCAAGCATTACCTTTCATCTTTACATAAGTAGCCGAAGCCGGATCGCCGCCGACCAGAAGGGTGGCCAATATAGGTGTACGACCATTGCGGGCCTTGATGGCGGCCACACGAAGGGCCAGTTGAGTTTCGATCTGAGTAGCGAGCTGTTTGCCATCAAGTACTAACGCGGTCATGTGCAGAAGTCTCCGGAGGATTCAAGGCGGCGCGTATTCTCGCATGAGCTGACATGGCCCACCAAACCCCGAATTGATTAAACAATCGCCAACCTACTGAAAATCACTGAAAAAATTGTATTCAGTGCGTTGACGAGGATAGGAGCCATCAGTATGATGCGCGCTCGCATTGAGGCAAGCCGGAAACGGTGTTGTTGAGTAATTCGGGGCGTAGCGCAGCCCGGTAGCGCGCCTGCTTTGGGAGCAGGATGTCGTAGGTTCGAATCCTACCGTCCCGACCATTTTTACCCAGCACAATGTGATGCCCTAAGATTTAATCTGCGCCCGTAGCTCAGGTGGATAGAGCACCCGCCTTCTAAGCGGGTGGTCGCAGGTTCGAGTCCTGCCGGGCGCACCAACCTCGGTGTGTGTCAGTGGTGGCCGTAGCTCAGTTGGTAGAGTCCCGGATTGTGATTCCGGCTGTCGTGGGTTCGAGCCCCATCGGTCACCCCATTTTTAAGACGTATTTGCTCAAACTGTTTGAATTTGTAAGTGCAGATACGTAACATTCTCGCCGCTTCTTTAAGCGCTTAATGTTAAAGAGTTTGGGTCGTTAGCTCAGCTGGTAGAGCAGTGGACTCTTAATCCATTGGTCGTAGGTTCGATCCCTACACGACCCACCAAATTTAAAGTAGATACACAGTAGTTATATGAAAGGCGCCTGAATGGCGCCTTTTTTATTACTTCATGCTCAGGGGGCAAGCATTGTCAGGCTGGGTGGCTTTTCTTCTCGCCCCTATTCCTTATAATGCCCCTCTTTTCGCGATACACCGGGCGACAGCGAGTCGGTACCGGCCCTACAGAACAGAGGACGCCATGCAAGTTGCCGTTGAGACTACCTCCACCCTTGAACGCCGCATGACCATTACCGTGCCAGCAGCCCGTGTGGACAGTGCAGTTAATGACCGCATCAACCAGACTGCTCGCACTATCCGTATGGATGGTTTCCGTCCTGGTAAGGTGCCTGTCGCCGTCATCAAGAAGCGTTTTGGTGCCAGCATTCGCCAAGAAGCTTTAGGTGATCTCATTCGTGATTGCTTCGCTGAAGCGGTGACCAATGAAAAAATAATTCCGGCCGGTATGCCAACCATTGAGTCCATCAAGGACGAAGGCACGGCTGAAGTGGCTTTTGTTGCCAGCTTCGAAGTTTTCCCGGAAATTACGCTCGGTAGTTTTGCCAGCATCAACATCGAGCGCCCGGTCGCCGAAGTATCTGATGCTGATGTTGAAAAGATGGTCGACACGTTGCGCCGTCAGCGGGCCAAGTTTGAAGAAACTACTGATGCTGCCAAAGATGGTGATCGTCTGGATGTAGACTTTGAAGGCTCCGTCGATGGCGAAGTGTTTGAAGGCGGCACATCCAAAGGTTTTGCCATCGTTATCGGCTCCAAGCGCATGATTCCTGGCTTTGAAGAAGGCCTCATCGGTGCAAAAGCCGGTGAAGAGCGCACGCTTAACGTGACTTTCCCTGACGACTATCAGGCCGAAGCCCTCAAGGGAAAAGCGGCTGTATTCAAGGTCAAAGTTAACAGTGTGCAGACCGCGGTTCTTCCTGAACTGAACGATGAGTTCATTACTGCCTTTGGTGTAACCGAAGGTGGTGTCGAGAAGTTCCACAGCGATGTGCGCAAGAATATGGAGCGCGAGCTCAAGCAGGGCATCAAGAACAACATCAAAACTCAGGTGTTGGATGGCCTGGTTACCACGCACAATATTGAAGTTCCTAAGGCCATGGTGGCCAATGAAATTCAGCGCCTGCGTGAAAACATGATGCGCCAGTTTGGCGGCAATGCGAAAAACATTAATCCGTCGATGCTGCCAGATGAGCTGTTCACTGAGCAGGGCAAACGCGCCGCCGCTCTTGGCTTGCTGGTGGGCGAAATCATTAAGTCGACCGCAATGAAGGTTGACGGTGATCGCGTTAAGGCGCTGATTGAAGAAATCGCTGAAAGTTATGAAACTCCAGCCGATGTGCTGAATTGGTATTATGGCAACAAAGAGCAGATGCAGCAGATTGAGTCTGTGGTGCTGGAAGATCAGGTAATTGATCATGTTCTGTCCCAAGCCCAGATTGCCGACAAGGCCTGTGGCTATGAAGACGTCCTTCGTCCTCAGCAGGGCTGATTGTCCTGCCTCCCTTTCCTGACGGCTTCGGCCGTCAGGAAACAGTTGTGGCCTTGACCACAGCGCTACTCTCTCCGACACTCAATGCTGTGATGTTTATACCCCTGACGGTCTCATACGAGAGTGCCAGGATTTATAGGACAGCCGTCTTCAAGGAACCAGCATGACATACGTGATTCCTCCCCATGCAGGGATTGTACAGCCCCAGAGTCTTGGTCTTGTGCCAATGGTGGTTGAGCAGTCTGCCCGCGGTGAGCGTGCTTTTGATATTTATTCACGCCTGCTAAAAGAGCGTGTCATTTTTATTGTGGGCCCCATAGAAGATCAGATGGCTAATCTGATTGTTGCCCAGTTGCTGTATCTAGAGTCTGAGAACCCAGACAAAGATATTCATCTGTACATCAATTCGCCGGGTGGATCGGTGACAGCGGGCATGTCGATTTATGACACCATGCAGTTCATCAAACCTGATGTATCGACTACGTGTATCGGTCAAGCTGCCTCCATGGGCGCTTTTCTGCTGACCGCTGGCAAGCAAGGCAAGCGTTTCTGCCTGCCCAATTCGCGGGTGATGATTCATCAGCCGTTGGGTGGCTTTCAGGGACAGGCATCGGATATCGCTATCCATGCTAAGGAAATTCTGAAGATAAAAGGGCGTCTCAATGATCTGCTGGCTTACCACTCTGGTCAGTCACTGGAGCAGATCGAGAAGGACACGGATCGTGACAATTTTATGAGTGCTGTTGATGCTCAGGCTTACGGCCTGATTGATACGGTGCTGGAGAAGCGCCCCTGAGGCGCTTCCGAATACTGAGAGGTAATGTATGACCGATGAGCGCAAGAGCGATAACAAGCCGCTGTTCTGCTCGTTTTGCAGCAAGACTCAGCATGAGGTGACTAAGCTCATCGCTGGGCCTTCTTCAGTGTATATCTGCAACGAGTGTGTTGATCTCTGCAACGACATTATCCGCGAGGAAGTGCCGGCAGAGGGAAACGATAAAGCAGGTGACCGGCTGCCATCGCCGCACGAAATCAAAGAGACGCTTGACGAGTACGTGATTGGTCAGGAAAGGGCCAAGAGAGTGCTTGCCGTGGCCGTGTATAACCACTACAAGCGCTTGCGCGCCGGCATGAAGAAGTCGGTTGGTGGCAAGAACAGCCCTGAAGTTGAGCTATCCAAGAGCAACATTCTGCTGATCGGCCCGACCGGTTCCGGCAAAACCTTGCTCGCCGAAACTTTGGCACGACTTCTTAATGTGCCGTTCACGATTGCCGATGCCACCACGCTGACAGAAGCTGGCTATGTGGGTGAGGATGTCGAGAACATCATTCAGAAGCTGCTGCAGAAGTGCGATTACGATGTAGAAAAAGCTCAAAACGGCATTGTTTATATTGATGAAATCGACAAGATTTCACGCAAGTCTGATAACCCATCCATCACGCGAGATGTGTCGGGTGAGGGCGTTCAGCAGGCGCTGCTCAAGCTGATTGAAGGAACGGTTGCTTCAGTACCACCGCAAGGCGGCCGCAAGCATCCACAGCAAGAGTTTGTGCAGGTGGATACCTCCAATATTCTGTTCATCTGTGGTGGTGCTTTTTCTGGCCTCGATAAAATTATCCGGAATCGCTCAGAGCAGGGTGGCATCGGTTTTAATGCCGCCGTGAAGAGCAAGGATGAATCCAAGCCAGTGGGCGAGTTGTTCAAGGAAGTGGAGCCTGAGGATCTGATCAAGTTCGGTCTGATTCCTGAGTTCATTGGGCGCCTGCCTGTGATTGCCACGCTTGAAGAGCTCAGTGAGGATGCCTTGATGGAGATCCTCACGGCACCGAAAAATGCGCTGACCAAGCAATACCAGAAGCTGTTCGACATGGAAGGTGTGGAGCTTGAGTTTCGTATTGAAGCGCTGCGTGCTGTGGCCCGCCGCGCGATGGAACGTAAGACCGGCGCTCGTGGTCTGCGCTCCATTCTGGAAGGTGTCCTGCTTGGTACAATGTATGACCTGCCATCTCAGGAAGGCGTTTCTCGTGTTGTGGTCGACGAGAAAACCATTACTGGTGATGCGGAACCGTTGCTCATCTACGAAAATCCTGAACCGGCCTCCAAGGCCGTGCCGGAATAACGAATCGCCTGTTTGGCGATAAAGTGAGCAAAACGATGAAAAAGGGGCCAAAAAGGCCCTTTTTTCATATCAAAATCAGCGTTTTTACGTATGTACCCTTGTAATTGATCGATGCATCCCTCAAACATTAGGTAGATTTTAAAGAGCCTGCCTGGTTTGCGGCAGTCGTTGGCTCTGCCTGATAAGAGGATGATGAAATGCACCACGAAAACCAGCTTCTGGACATGACCCTGCTACCGTTGCGGGATGTGGTGATCTTTCCCAATATGGTTATTCCGCTGTTTGTTGGGCGGGAAAAATCCATCAATGCGCTTGAGGCCGCCATGGCCGCAGACAAGCAGATATTTCTGGTCTCCCAAAAAGATGCGGCGGAGGACGATCCGCAGCAGGATGGTCTGTATGCCATCGGTACCGTATCGACCATTCTGCAGTTGTTGAAGTTGCCTGATGGCACGGTCAAGGTGCTGGTCGAAGGCCGTTTTCGTGCATCGATAGACAGTGTGACAGATACGGGTCACTACTTGATGGCAACGGTCAGTGAGGTGGCACCACAACTTCTGCGTGAGAAGGAGGCAGAGGTACTGACTCGTACCCTGATTAACCAGTTTGACCAGTATGTAAAACTGTCACGCAAGGTTGCTCCAGAGGTTCTGACCACGGTATCGGCTATCGAAGAGCTATCACGTCTGGCCGATACTATTGCCACGCATCTTTCGCTTAAAGTTGATGAAAAGCAGCAGCTTCTTGAAAGCAATGATATGCATGCCCGCGTTGAGCAACTGCTCACCTTTATGGAGTCAGAAATTGACATCTTGAAGGTGGAAAAGCGTATCCGCGGACGCGTAAAAAAGCAGATGGAGAAGAGCCAACGCGAGTACTACCTGAACGAGCAGATGAAGGCCATTCAGAAGGAGCTGGGCGACATCAGCGGTGATGGTGAGAATGAGTTTGCCGAGATGGAGGGCCGCATCAACAAGGCGGGTATGCCAGCCGAGGCTAAGAAGAAAGTAGAGAACGAGCTGAAGAAGCTCAAGATGATGTCACCGATGTCGGCAGAAGCCACCGTCGTTCGGGGTTATATTGACTGGATGCTCGGCGTTCCTTGGAAAAAGCGCAGCAAGATTCGTATCGACCTGAAAAAAGCGCGTGAGATTTTGGATGCGGATCACTACGGCTTGGAAGAGGTGAAGGAGCGCATCCTTGAGTACCTTGCGGTGCAATCGCGGGTGAAAAAGCTGCAGGGATCCGTGCTTTGCCTCGTTGGACCTCCTGGCGTTGGCAAGACCTCGCTCGGCCAGAGTATTGCTAAGTCCACCAACCGTGAATTCGTGCGTATGGCGTTAGGTGGCGTTCGCGATGAGGCTGAGATTCGTGGCCATCGCCGTACGTATATCGGTTCTATGCCGGGTAAGCTAATCCAGAAGCTGTCAAAGGTTGGGGTCAAGAATCCACTCTTCCTGCTCGATGAGATCGACAAGATGGGTGCGGATATGCGCGGCGATCCCTCTTCAGCACTGCTTGAAGTACTTGATCCAGAGCAGAACGCCACATTTAACGACCATTACCTTGAAGTGGACTACGATCTCTCAGAGGTGATGTTCATTTGTACCGCTAACTCGATGAATATCCCTGCACCACTGATGGATCGCATGGAAATCATTCGTCTGCCGGGCTACACAGAGGCAGAGAAGATCAATATTGCGCGCCAGTACTTAGTGCCGCGTCAGATTGAAGGGGCAGGGCTCAAAGAAGGCGAAGTGGCTATTACCGATGATGCCCTCCGCGATCTGGTGCGCTACTACACGCGTGAAGCAGGTGTTCGTGGTCTTGAGCGGGAAATCTCCAAAGTCTGCCGTAAGGTGGTCAAGGAGGCCGTCATGGGAGGGGGCAGGCGCAAGGTGGTGGTTTCATCTGAGCAGCTTGAAGACTACTCCGGTGTCCGCAAGTTCAACTACGGCAAAGCAGAGGAAAAAGATCAGGTTGGGCAGGTTACCGGTTTGGCTTGGACTCAGGTTGGCGGAGAGCTGCTCACTATTGAAGCAGTGGTAGTGCCCGGTAAAGGACGTCACACCAAGACGGGTTCGCTAGGCGATGTTATGCAGGAATCCATTGCGGCAGCGCTCACAGTGGTGCGTGCGCGGTCGGGAATGTTGGGCATCCCTGTGGATTTTCATGAAAATAATGACATTCACATTCATATTCCGGAAGGGGCCACTCCAAAAGATGGTCCTAGCGCTGGAATTGGTATGTGTACGGCCATTGTGTCGGCTCTGACGGGTATCCCTGTGCGGGCAGACGTGGCCATGACCGGTGAAATTACGCTACGCGGTCAGGTGCTTCCAATTGGTGGGCTTAAGGAAAAGCTACTGGCAGCCCATCGCGGTGGTATTAAAACAGTCATTATTCCAGAGGAAAATGTTCGTGATCTCAAAGAGATACCAGACAATATTAAACAAGACCTCACTATTCGCAGCGTGAAGTGGATTGATGAAGTTTTGGCTATTGCGCTCACCTGTATTCCGCAGCCATTACCAGTGCCAGCTGTCGATGAAGGGGTCGTCAAAAAAGACCAAAAAGAAGGCGCAAAGCGGACCAGTCGTCATTGACTGTTTCAATATCGCCTAAAAAGGGAGCTCGTTCACAAAAATGACCTGAAAAGCTGACGTATCATGCGATACGGCGGCTTGACCCTCCGAGGGACGGTTGTTATAAATGCTCCCTCATTTTGCGGCCTGTTTTTTCTTTGCCGTGCCGTGACGCAGATTTCTATTATAAATGGATTCGATAACAAGGGGATTGACGTGAATAAATCTGAACTCATTGATGCCATCGCTGCTAGCGCCGATATCACTAAGGCTGATGCTGGTCGTGCACTGGATGCCACCGTTGAGGCCATTACCAATGCTCTCAAGTCTGGTGATCAGGTCACCTTGGTCGGTTTTGGTACCTTCCAGGTGAAGGATCGTGCTGCGCGTACTGGACGCAACCCGCGTACAGGCGATGAAATCAAGATTGCTGCCTCCAAGGTGCCTGGCTTCAAAGCTGGCAAGGGTTTGAAGGACGCTGTTAACTGATTGCTGGGTGCACGCGAACGGCATTGACGGTTGTGATGCACCAGAAATATAAGCGCGCCCTTCAAACGGCGCGCTTTTTTTTGTTGTGGTACATGTTCTAGAGGAACCCAGATGGAAGGCTTTCGTAATCTGTTGAAGGGCTGGCTTGGCAAAGCATTGCTGGTCATTCTTATCGTGCCCTTTGCTATTATGGGCGTGGAGTCCTATTTCTCGGGAGGAGGCCGGGTTGAGGTCGCTGCCGTCAATGGCGAAAAGGTTTATCAGGCCGAGCTGGATCAGCAGGTTGAGCGTCAGCGCCAGCAAATGATGTCGCAGATAACTGAGCAAGGGGGAAACCCGGCAGATATCGACGTGGCCAAGCTGCGCAAAGATGTTCTGGACGGCATCATCAACCGTCTGCTGCTGACTCAGGCCTCGAAGAAGTCCGGCTATCTGGTATCAGATGCCACAGTCATCAAGTTGATTCGTGAGGTACCGGCGTTTCAAGAAGATGGCAAGTTCAGTCAGTCCCGGTATGAGCAGATGCTCCGCCAGATTGGTGAAGATCCCGCATCCTATCCGGCAAAAGCCAAGCAGGAACTGGCTTACTCCATGATGATCTCTGGCCTGGGGCAAAGTGCATTTGTGACGCAGGCAGAGCTGGAGCGTTTGGTTTCGCTAGAGTCGCAGCGCCGTGATATTCATTTTGCCATCGTGCCTGCTGCTCGTTTCTTGTCAGATTTGACGGTATCCGATGACGACATCAAGAAGTTCTATGAAGAAAACAGCAAGCGCTTCACCACAGCAGAAACGGTTGCTATCGATTACATCACACTGAGTCGTGATTATTTCCTTTCCAAGGTGACGGTATCCGAGGATGAATTGAAAACCCGTTATGAGGAAAAAGTGAAGGATGTGGCCGCCAATGAACAACGGCAGGCTCAGCACATTCTCATCACGGTGGGTGACAAGGCTGAAGATGCTGCAGCTCTCACCAAGATCAAGGATATTGAGAAGCGCGCACGATCGGGTGAAGACTTTGGCAAACTGGCTAAAGAGTTTTCGCAGGATCCGGGCTCTGTGGCCACTGGCGGGGACCTTGGGTTTGCCAGTCGTGGCATGTTTGATCCAGCCTTTGAAAAATCGCTGTTCAGTCTCAAGCAGGGTGATATTTCTACTCCGGTGAAATCGCAGTACGGCTATCACCTGATTAAGTTGAATAAGGTACAGCTTGAAGAAGCCCCAAGCTTTGCCTCGTTACGCTCTCAGATCGAGCAGGAAGCTCGCTTGGCCAAAGCAGAGGAGCTCTATGCTGATCAGGTGGAAAAGCTTGATGCCGCGGTTTATGAGGCCTCTGACCTCAAAGAGCCTTCTGCTGCATTTGATCTTTCTATTGCCAGCACTGGTCTGTTTGTGAAGACGGGTGGCAGCGGTATTGCCGCACAACGCAAGGTGATTGATACGGCCTTCTCTGATGATTTGTTGAAGGAAAGCAAGAACTCACAGGCAGTCAGTTTGGACGATGGCTCTACGGCATGGCTTCGTGTGCGTGAGCACCAGCCGGCCAAGTTGCGTCCGCTGACGGAAGTTGGACCAGTCATCCGTAATGAACTGATGATTGTTAAAGCAGGTGAACAGTCCAAGGCTGTTGCGGATGAGGCAGCCAAGGCGATTGCGGCGGGTGCATCGTTAGCCGATGTGGCCGCAAAGTACCAGCTGTCGTGGACGAACCTTGAAAATGCAGATCGTCGCGTGCAGACCCCCTCGGTGGAGATTTTGCGTACAGCATTCCGCCTTGCACGTCCTGCCGCTGGCAAGATCTCAGCAGACAGCGTGCAACTGGGTATGGGCTATGGCATCACGGCGGTTAGTAAAGTTACAGATGGCACGGTGGACGCCAACAACCCTATGCTGAAGCAGATGCGCACCATGCTGGCAGAAAACCGCAGTCAACAGGAGTTTCAGGACTATGTCCGCTTCCTGCGTAATGACGGCAAGGTGGAAGTACACCTGAAAGATAGTGTGGCCGACGATAAATAATCCGAAACCCAAATAAAAAACCCGCCAACTTGGC
>ERZ724527.1703-NODE-1703-length-10281-cov-3.865637_pt1 | contig 10281 bp, 11 predicted proteins | sample MGYA00376060_ERZ724527 | MGnify/ENA primary metagenome ERZ724527 (study PRJEB28724, sample SAMN07190886) | activated sludge metagenome | isolation source: activated sludge of sewage treatment plant in Hong Hong | place: USA: Christiansburg, Virginia | collected...
AATCCAAATATATTCTAAAAAAGGTATTATATAAATATTTACCAAAGGAATTATTTAATCGCCCCAAAAGAGGGTTTTCCATTCCATTGAATGATTGGATGAAAGGCAGATTAAGGTATTTGATAGACAAATACCTTTCCCCAGTTGTCATTAATAGATATGACATAGTTGCTAGTTTATATGTAGAAGAATTGAAAAAAAGATACTTTAATGGAGAGGATTATCTATATTCAAGAATTTGGGTTTTAGTACTGCTACATTGGTGGCTTGAAGAAAATGCATAATGCCAATACATTGTTTATATATTTCTTATGATGGCATGACTGACTCTCTGGGTCAATCACAAGTGATTCCATATTTGATTGGATTGAGCAAAAAAGGATTTTCTTTTACATTAATTAGCTGCGAAAAAGAAGAAAATTATACCGCAAATAAAGAAAAAATTTCAAAAATTTTAAGTGACAATAATATTCAATGGATTCCATTGAATTACACAAAAAAACCTCCTATTTTTTCTACACTGTATGATATTTATAAAATAAAGAAAATTGCAGCAAAACTACAGCAAGAACAGCCCTTTTCTGTTGTACATTGCCGTAGTTATATTGCTGCTTTAGTTGGATTGCAACTAAAAAAAAGGTTCGGCATAAAATTTATTTTTGACATGAGAGGTTTTTGGGCAAACGAGCGGGTGGATGGAAAAATATGGAACTTAAAGAACCCAGTCTATAAAATAGTTTATAATTATTTTAAACGAAAAGAAATTGAATTTTTAGAAACCGCTGATTATACTATCAGCTTAACGCACAATGCCGAACAAGAAATTCAATCGTGGACTTCTATAAAAAATAATCCAATAAAAATACAAGTGATTCCTTGTTGTGTGGACTTGGATTTATTTAACCCCAAAATGTTAGATGCTCAAAAATTGCAAATCCTACACAGTACACTTCCACTGCAAAAAGAGGATTTTGTTTTGCTCTACCTCGGCTCCATCGGCACTTGGTATATGCTGGATGAAATGATGGAATTTTTTAGTGTTTTGAAAACGAAAAAACCACAAGCAAAATTCTTATTTGTATCTAAAGAAGAACACGAACGCATTTTAATAACTGCAGAAAAATATGGTGTAAAAGATTCTATTGTTATCCGACCGGGAAATCGAGAAGAAATTCCATACCTCATTGCTCTTAGTAACTATTCCATCTTTTTTATCTTACCTTCTTATTCAAAAAAAGCTTCCTCGCCCACCAAACAAGGAGAAATTATGGCAATGGGAATTCCTATAGTTTGCAACACGAAGGTAGGCGATACAGATAAAGTGGTGAAAGACTACAACAGTGGAATATTAATAGATAATTTTTCTGCTAAAGATTTTGCTAATGCCATTGAAAAAATGGACAACACTTTTTTTGATACTTCAAAAATTATTCAAGGAGCTTATGATTATTTTTCTTTAGAAAAAGGAATTGAAAAATATAATGATGTATATCAGTCTGTTCTTTCTTAATTATCAAATACTAATTTTTGTGCCTTAATGGCCACAAACACAGGTGATGGCTCAAAATGACATTGAATTTTATACCGTTCTTTCATCACTTTAACGTAGGCGTCTTGCAGCATTACGTCTTCTGTTATAAAATAAACATTTGCGTTTTTATACATACTCGAAGTGAGATTTTTTAAATGATGTTGTGCTAAAACAACGTTGTAATCAGGAGAACAAGGATACCAACCAGCTAAAATTAAATTCTTAGAAGGGAAGGAAAGTGCTTGTGATTTCCAAACATTCATAAAACCAAGAGGAAAAGCCTCGGCGCCAATAAATAAAGCTGTTGGATATTGATTGATTTCTTTTCGGCAATCTTCATAATATGCATGATATGTTTTATGAAGCGGGGCCATATTTAAAACAGCGTAAAATTTATAAAAACTCAATACAGTTAGAATTAAAAGGAATAAATATTTTTTCCTAACAGCATTTTCAATTTCTAATATTAAAAACAAATTAGAAAAAGTAAGATAAGCAAGAATAGGAAACGAAACCCTGTGTGGAAGACGAGAGTAGAGAAGTAAATAACTAAATAAAATAAGTAATAGAATTAAATTTAGCAAGCTGAATTTAAATGATTTTGGTGCAATAACTATTACAGCCAAAAGGCTCAATGCATACATTAAGAATAAATACCGCTCATCTGAAATTATTTTTTTTAATTCCATTACTACTTCGCTTGTATTTCTATGTCTTTTTAATTGTTTGGCTAATACTCTCATTGATTTACCTGTCAAATAATGGTTATCTATAGGCATCCACGATTGTAATAAACGAATATCATTGACAGAAAAATTATAAGACATTAACTCCAAACTATCCATCTTAACGGGCTTTGCGGCGATGGCATCTAATGCATAAATGTTATCATACGTTTGTTCTTCTCGGTATTTGTCATCTCGGTTGTTTATCCATTGTAATGCAAAAAAAACAATTGCTGATATAAGAATTGATTTCCAATAAATTTGATAGAAAATATTAGATTTAAAATGTAGAATTAAATATGGAAAACTAAAAAAAACAAAAATATACCAACTTTCTTTTCGGATTAGTATAGATAAAATCATCAAAATACTAAATAAATAAAAAATGATTTTTTTTTGAATGTTTAAAGAATATAATAACAAGGCGAGCGTAGCGCAAAACAAGGCAGCGGTAGTAAATTGTGGTTTTATGATTGCCCATGAATAAAAACCAAAGAATAAAATAAGTATTACCAAAACACTTGGTAAAAGGGGTGTTTTTTTTCGGGTTATAAGTAAATATGTAGTGGATAAAAAACAAACACACAAAGTAATTTCAATATAAAAAGTGTACCAATTTACATTCGTAAATTTTTGTGATAAAAACGTTAATCCCTTGCCAATTAAAATATTTGATAGTATAAGATGGCTATTAGAACCTCCCGACAACATCCCCGATTGTATTGCAATCATTGTTTGGTCATCATTGTTATCAAAACAGATGGGAAACAGCAAGCACAACAAGATAACCGCAAGCAAGCAAATAAGAACAATAAAATACCTATATTTATACATGAAATGCCATAATAATAAACACATAAATATAATGATTTTTTAGGATGCTAAAATGGTCTGCTTTTAATGATAACAATCAATTCCTTTTCCTGAATGATTTATTATTAGGACCTATTTTTATTATTATTGTTCTATTCTTCTGCAATAATTATATAAAAAATAAAAAAAATCCAATCTATAAAAAATATTTTATTAATGCACTGATAGTCCGCTTTGCATCTGCAATACTGCAATAATTATGGCTTTGATATACCAATTTTATTATGAAGGCGGCGACACCCAAACATATTATATTTATGCACTGCGGATAAGAGAAGTTTTTAGCGAAAGTAAATCAGATTTTTTTTATCTCATGCTAAGATCATCACATGAATTTGATGTTTTAAATAGAATATTTGATACTGGTGCCGGATTTTATACAGACCATAGTTCTAATTTCATTATTCGTTTAACAGTAATTCTATGTTATTTTTTATTAAACACATATATTCTTGTCTCATTTGTATTTTCCTTATTTTGTTTTTATGGTTGTTGGAAAATATTCACGTTGTTTCAGCAATTATATCCTCATTTAGAAAAAGAATTTGCATTTGCCTGTTTATTTCTACCTTCTGTTTGTTTTTGGGGAACTGGGATTTTAAAGGACCCCATCAGCTTAGGTGCATTAGGAATGTTAACCTATCATGTGTATATGTTATTTTTTGAAAGAAAGAAAACCATTGGACGTATTTTCATTATTATAGCCTGTTTTTGGATTTTAAAAATTGTCAAATTCTATATTTTACTGGCGTTCCTTCCTGCCTATTCATTTTGGATTATTTATAGACTTAAGGAAACAATAAATAGCAAATTTTTACGATTTTTATTTGGTCCTGTGATTTTTTCTATTGCTATAATTATAGGTGGATTTGTGTTGTATAAAATTGCGGCCTACTCTCAGCGGTATTCATTTGAAAGCATTATAAGAACGGCAATGGATACTCAAAATTGGCTATACTATTCATCTTTGCGAGATGGTGGCTCTGGGTATTCTTTAGGAAATATTGATTTTACACCTTTGGGCATTTTAAAAGCAGCGCCTAAAGCTATTAATGTATCGCTCTTTAGACCTTATATTTGGGAAGCAAAAAAAATTATATTAATCCCAGCCGCTTTGGAGGGGTTGCTCAGCTTGTTTATAACGATTCGTCTTTTGTATAAGGCAGGTTTTATACGATTTTTAAAAATTATCCTGACAAATCCTGAAGTTCAATTTTGTTTAATATTTTCTTTAATATTTGCCTTTGCGGTAGGATTTACCAGTTATAATTTTGGCACCTTAGCACGTTATAAAATCCCGCTAATGCCTTTTTATTTTATTGCACTTTTTATCATTGCTGACAAAGAAAATAAAATTGAATTAAATGAGAAAAGTATCCCGATTAAAAAAAAACCACTTACCAATAAGCCGGTTTTATCTTAGGTAGTGGTTGTTTTTTTCCAAAAATATGCCAGCAACATTCCTGCAATGATGTGCCAAACGCCCCACCAAGCTGCAATCAACGCCATGCCACCATTGCCATTAAAAAAAGTCATTACTAAAATTAATCCTAAGCCAGAATTATGAATGCCTGTTTCAATAGAAATGCTTCTGCAATGTGCTTCCGGTAATTTATTTATTTTAGAAAAAAAATACCCTATCAAAAATGCCAATGAATTTTGTATAAAAACTACACCAAAAATTACAGGAACATAGGCAACAAATGTGTTGAAATTTACCACAAAAGCTCCTATTAAAAAAACCACAAATACTAATAATGCGGTAACTTTTATAGGTTTATTCATTTTTTGAATCGCTGTAGGAAAATATTGCCTGCATAAAATTCCAATAATTAAAGGCAAAATCAATAATAAAAATATGGATTCTAATAAATACCAAAATGAGATGTGAATATCTTGCAATAAAGATACCGCCGGTGCATAATGCGAAGCATATAAATAAAAATTAAAAGGGGTTGTAAGTCCCGCACTTAAGGTAGATATTGCCGTAATAGTAATGGAAAGCGGAATAAATCCTTTTGCTAAATAGGAAATATAGGTGGACATGTTTCCGCAAGGACAAGCGGCTACTAATATCATTCCCATCGCTATAGAGGCAGATGGTTTCCATAATAAAACCAACAAAAAAGTCATTAATGGAAGTAATATCATTTGCGACAAACATCCTATGATAACGGATTTGGGATTTGTTATCACTGTTTTAAAATCTTCTTTCTTAATATCTATTGCCAAAGAGAAAAGAATAAATGCCAAACATATTTTTAAAACAACCAATCCGTCATTAGCAATATTAACCTGTGCTTGTTCTATTGGTGGCATACAAAATATTTATCAAGAAGTCCAACAAACCATTACAACTCTTGGCCCAAAATATGGCAACCTTCCATGCGAAGTAGAAAAATTATCAATACAAATTATATCTCCTTTCCTCCACGGCTGGATAATCATATTTTTCCAAATTACATCTTGAATATGTTGAACATATTCATCTGGAATAGCAGAATCATCACCAAAAGTTACATGCATACTTTGTTCATTTGGATCTTTTGTTAATTTTTTATACCATGTCATCAATTCGAGCAACATACTGTATTTAAAGGTTTCCCAACGTTTTTGTCGTTGATGAATTTTATGGTATTCAATAGCAGCTGCACTTAAATGAAAAACTTGTGTATGGTTAAACCATACTTTTTCACCAGTAATTGGATGGATTTTAATCGCATCATTTTTATTGATAAGCCTTAGTCCGTCATCTGCTTTCCACTCACAGATAATTCCATTTTCTTTGCATTTTTCCTCTACAACCTTTTTGTCGGTAGTATGAAACATATCTGTCCATTTTTTTAACTGAAACCCATTCGTTCCACTTTCATTCGGTGATGCATAATTTCTGATATGCTTTACGCCTTTTCGCTCAAATTCTTCTCTAATCTTTGGGTCTAAATCAAGATATACTTTTCTAAAGTCACAAATAGGTGTCTCGCCACCGTATTCTGGTTCTACATGACAATAGAAAAATAAACGGCGGGGTGCTGATGGCAAAAAACTCATTTCACAATGTTGCATAATAGGATAATGCGCCGGCAACTCGCTGGCAGAGAACACGAAGCCTGATTTCTTATCGCGAGGAGAAGTACCCAAATAATCATCTTTTAAATCCGCATCTACCGATTTTGCAACCTCTTCAAAATCCTGTGGTGTTTGTATTTCAAACCCTCGAAACAGTACAGCACCTGATTCTGTTAGCTTTTGTTCTATTTCGTTTTTATTAGATTGAATCCAATTAATAAGAGTTTGCTTAGAACTTTCATTGTTTTCGGGTGAAACGATTAAAGGTAATTTTGACTGTCCTGATAAATAACTTAATTTCATTATCTTGCCATTTGGTACAGTTAAATATAATATTTTCTATTTTTATTTCCTAAATATTTTCATTTGATACATAAATTCCAACGAAGAACTTTAGAAACAGGCAGCTTATTTCTGTTGCCGTATGATATAAAATTTTATATTGAAGTATTTGACCTCATTCAAAAAAATAAAGAAAGACTACAAGATGATTTCCATCGACTATTGAGGAGTACGGAAACATTAACCACAACAAAAGATTATGTTCAAAATAAAATGTTTGACTGGAATAAAAACAAATCGCAGACATTTCATGTATTTGAAAAAAAATCCAACTTACTAATCGGGCATTTTAACATCAAAGATATTGATTGGAAAAAAAAGCAAGCTGAATTATCTTATTTTATTGATGTTACTTACGAAAAAAAAGGATTGATGTCAGAAGCTTTATTGGATATAGAAAAATATTGCTTTAAGGATTTACAATTACAACATATTATTGTGCGCATTTTATCCTCCAATATTCCAAGTGTGAAATTGGTAGAGAAGTGTGGTTTTAAATACGAAGGAGCTTTTTTTAAAGAAACCTCTTTTCATAACAATCAAATTTCAGATACCCATCAATATGGAATTTCTAAAGATGATTTTGATAAATTAATTTAAAATAAATTATCCTGTACATTTCCCATGCTGAAAACAATCGACTATATGATCATTCACTAATCCGGTGGCTTGCAGGTGCGCATAGAGCGTAGTAGAACCTAAAAATCGAAATCCTCGTTTTTTCATATCCTTTGCAAGCGCATCCGATTCGGGAGAAGTGGCAGGAACTTCTTTCAATACATTCCAAGTATTTACTTTTGGTTTATTTCCAACAAAACTCCATATATAATTAGAAAAACTTCCAAACTCTTTTTGTATTTCTAAAAAACATTTGGCATTATTTACCACCGAAGTAATTTTAGCACGATTGCGAATTATTCCCGCGTCTTGCATCAGTTCTTCAATTTTAGCCTCTTCAAATTTTGCAATTTTTTTGTAATCAAATTTTACAAATGCCTTTCTATAATTTTCCCTTCGTTGCAAGATAGTCCACCAGCTTAATCCCGCTTGAGCACTTTCTAATACTAAAAATTCAAACTGCTTGGTATCATCATACACGGGCTTTCCCCATTCTTCATCGTGGTATTGTTCATACAATGGTTTTCCTATACACCAGCCACATCGAACGATTTCTTTTGACTTTTTCATAGAATAAAATTATAAAAAACGATTATCATTTTCAATTTTATAACTATGTGCTATACAACTGATTGATTTCTAAATTCTTATCTGAAAATATAATTTTTGTTATATAAGCCTACATAAAGCCTCCAGCAACTGAGTTAATTTTTTCCTTTCCGTTCAATACCGTAACTTTGCATGATTATGAGCAAACAACGAAAAATAGAATTAATGGCGCCTGCCGGTAGTTACGAAGCAATGATGGCCGCTATTCATGCGGGTTGTGACTCAGTATATTTTGGGGTGGAGCAATTTAACATGCGCGCTCGCGCCACCATGAATTTTACATTAGATGATTTAGAGAAAATTGGAAATATTTGTAAAGAAAATAAGGTACGCAGTTATTTGACATTAAATACCATTGTGTATGATCACGATTTGACCGCCATAAAAACGGTTTTGGATACAGCAAAATCAGGTGGAATTACAGCCGTTATTGCCAGCGACCAAGCCGTTATTGCTTACGCTCGTTCCATCCAAATGGAAGTACATATTTCTACTCAAGTAAATATTACCAATATTGAAACAGTAAAATTTTATGCTTTATTTGCCGATACCGTAGTATTATCGCGCGAATTAAGTTTAATACAAATAAAAAAAATCTGCGATCAAATTGAGAAAGAAAAGATTTGCGGCCCTTCTGGCAGATTAATTGAAGTGGAGATTTTTGTTCACGGTGCGTTGTGCATGGCGGTTTCAGGGAAATGTTATTTAAGCCTACATACTACAAATGCATCCGCCAATCGTGGTGCTTGCGTGCAAAATTGTCGCAGAAGCTACAAAGTAGTTGACAATGAAGATGGACATGAATTTGCTATCGAAAATGAATACATCATGTCGGCACAAGATTTATGTACGATAGACTTCTTAGACCAGGTGATAGATAGTGGGGTGAAAGTAATGAAAATTGAAGGACGAGGCAAAGGAGCTGATTATGTAAAAACAACGGTAGAATGTTATCGTGAAGCAATAGAAGCTTATTACGATAATACATATACAAAAGAAAAAACAGTAGAATGGATGGAGCGATTGGAAAGAGTCTTTAATCGTGGATTTTGGAGTGGCTATTATTTGGGACAAGAATTAGGACAATGGAATGACGCACCGGGCTCCAAGGCTACTACACGAAAAATTTATCTCGGAAAAGGAACTAATTATTTTGATAAAATAAAAGTAGCAGAATTTAAGATAGAATCGTTTGATTTGAATGTGGGTGATTCCGTTTTAATTACCGGCCCAACTACGGGAGCCATCGAAACCGTTGTTACAGAATTGCACACCTCAAATGGTGCGGTAGAAACCGCAAAAAAAGGCGAGCATTGTGCTTTTAAATTAGATACGCCTATCCGCAGCAGCGACAAACTCTATAAAATTGTTAACGCCACTACAGAGCCTACTCATTGATTACCATAATTCAACAACGGGCAAAATGCATTGGATGCAATTATTGTGTGGAATTAGCACCTCAACGCTGGCGCATGAGCAGAAAAGACGGTAAAAGCGTTTTGCTGGGAGCAAAAGACAAAAAAGGCTTTTGGAATGTAAAAGTTCGCGAAGAAGAATTGGAAAGCAACTTGCTGGCAGCCAAAGCTTGCCCAGTAAATATCATTCAAGTAATAGAATAGATTTATATTTCCTATTTGGAAAAATTACTTCAAAACTAAAGCAATAAAGGATTCATTAGTGCTCATCGGCAGATGGGCCATAAAGACCGGGTACTGGAATATTTAACAAACGCAAATACACGGTCATTTGTCCTCTGTGATGATATAAATGATTGAGTGCCATGCCTCGAACGGTGGCAATTTTTGGCAATGAAAAGAACACTTGTTCTCCATTTCGCATAGTAAATGTTCCATTTTTTAATATTTCTGCGTCTGCATGTGCTATAGCTTTTAAAGAAGCCGCCACACCCTCCTCATGAATTTTTAATAATTCTTCGGTATTATTTACTGTTTTACGAACATATTTATCTATAGAAAAATCCATAACATCTCGCTCTATTGCTAAAGATATAAAATTGGATAAATCAGCAATATGAACAGCCAAATCATGGATATTCATAGATTTTTCATGCGGTTTCCAGGAAGGATTATCTAATGGAATGCGTTCTAAAAGTTTGCGGGTATTCGCACTTTCGTGGGTGAATTCATTGGTAAGACTTTTTATTATATCGAAGCTCATAAAATATTTTTTTGTGAAAATAAAGATAAAAATACTTTTTTCAACGATATGGTAATATCTATCTGGTACTATTTTTTTACAATTATCCTATTTTTATGGCTACGTATTTGATAGTATGTCAGCAAAAGAACACCCGAAACAAGAAAAGCGCATGAAAAGAATAGTATTAACCTCTTGTATTATATTGAGTAGCTTCTTTTTTACATTTTGCCAGCACAATAATGCTCCTGTTCACACTGGTTTTAAACAACCGCTTGTCAATCCATCCTTATACGAAAACCACAATAAAGACAAGGTTGATTTGCAAGACAGCGACATTATAAAAAAAATACATGC
>ERZ724527.1706-NODE-1706-length-10276-cov-4.313570_pt1 | contig 10276 bp, 4 predicted proteins | sample MGYA00376060_ERZ724527 | MGnify/ENA primary metagenome ERZ724527 (study PRJEB28724, sample SAMN07190886) | activated sludge metagenome | isolation source: activated sludge of sewage treatment plant in Hong Hong | place: USA: Christiansburg, Virginia | collected...
ACGGCCTCCAACTGAGCTGATCTTCTGACGGAACCGGGAACACCGTGAACGCTTCCGGAACGATGCCATCGTTGTCTGCCGAAAGCAATAGCGAGCAATCACCCACACCACCCACGTTCCCACCGAACTGAACGGTATCGTTCACGGTCATGCAAACGAGTTCGGTCTGTCCGGAAACGCTGCTGCAACCACAGGTGCCGAAAAGACCTCCGTTCCCGCCGATGCCCTGGATCCAGTACGCCGGACCGCCGGGGCTGATGGTCGACTCGATACCGATGCGTTTCCGTTGGGTGCCATTGATGACCACGGTGTCCACGGTGAGCACTTTCATATCCGTCTGCCACACGCCGAGCGGGTCAGTGACCGTATCCCCCGGCAGCACATCGAAATCATAAAGCAAGTTGGGTTGCGCCTGGCCGTTGGGCACCATATAGACCTGTCCAGATCCGTTGTCCAAGAGGGCCCCGCCGTAGTAGTACTGTCCGAACGAGCTGAGCGCTCGAAGTTTCTGGAACACCTGGCCGGCGATAAGCGTGTCCGGCTGGATCGGATCGTACTCGTAAAAGGTGCCCTCCATAGGGAATCCGGGGCCGATATAGAATGTCTCCGTCCATGTGGCGTTCGAATCCGGCAGGGCATCGAACTGGGCCGAGGCAGGCAGCGCAAGTAGCAGGATCGCGGCAATGCAGTGGAGGTGTCGTGTTGTTCTCATGGTCTGAAAGTTAAGGTCCGCCGTTCACGGACAAGACGCTGGAGCCCTGCGCAACGCTGCCTCCGGCCGCCCCCTATCTTCACGCGGTCACCATGCGCCGCATTCTCCCGCTGCTCTTCGTCCTCTTCATTCTGCCGGCAAGGGCCCAGAACGATTCGCTCTGGAGCGTATGGAACAGTTCCGCTCAACCCGACAGTGCCCGGCTGAAGGCCATGCAAGTACTGGCGTGGAAGGCCGTGTTCGAAAAGCCCGACAGCGGCATCGCCCTCGCCCACCGGCAACTCGAGCTGGCGGTGAAGGCCAACGAGGCCAAAGCACGCTTCGAGGCTTATACCACCCTGGCCGTGGGCAGCAGTATGAAGAGCGACTACGCCACTTCCTTGGAATACCTGGAACAGTGCCTGTTGACCGCGCGGGCCATGTCCGATCCAAAGCGAGAGGCCAATACCTACAGCAACATGAGCAACGTGTACAAGAACCTCGGCGACCTGCCGCTGGCCCTTGAACACCTGCAGAAGAGCCTGCGCATCGACACCGAGCTCGGCAACAAGGAAGGGCTGGCGGGCACCTACAACAACATCGGCAACATCCACACCGAACTGGGCGACCTTCCCAAGGCCTTGGAACATTACCAACGCAGTGCACAGCTGGCCGAGGTGTTGAACAACGACAAGGGTCGCGCACAGGCCTTCATGAACCTGGGGGCCACGCACCTGGAGATGGGTGACCGTATGCTGGCCTTGGAGGAATTCCTGAAGAGCCTTTCGCTGTACCGTGACATGGGGCGCAAACTGGAAATGGGCATGGCCTTCAACAACCTCGGGCGCACCTATGCTAGACTGGAACGCAACGGTGAGGCCCATGCCAGCCTCGATTCCGCACGCACCCTGTTCATCGAGCTAGGCAGCAACCGACAGTTGGCACGTAACCACTATTACCGCGGTGACCTGCTACTGGAGGAGGGTAAGGCGCGAGAGGCCATCGGCGAATGCAAGCTTGGGTTGGAGATCGCACGGCACAACAACCTTCCCCAGCAGCGCAAGGAATGCAGTGAGTGCCTGATGATGGCGTATGAACGCAGCGGCGATCTGGCCAATGCCTTCCGGGCCCAGAAGGAATTCATGCAGGTGGGCGACTCCCTCGACGCGCTGAACAACAGCAAGGAGGTGATGCGGCTCGATCTGCAGCGGCAGTTCCAGGAACGCCAGATCGCGGACAGCCTTGACAATGTGCGCCAGCGCTACGAGGAACAACTGGCCTACAACCGGGAGCTGGGGCGCGAACGGGAACAACGCAACATCTTCCTCTTCTCCGGCATGGGTGTGCTGCTGTTGGCCGGTGCGCTCTGGAACCGCCTGCGTTACACCCGCCGATCACGGGCCGCGATCCAGCATGAGAAGGAGCGCAGCGAGGACCTGCTGCACAACATCCTTCCCATCGAAGTGGCAGCCGAACTGAAGGCGAAGGGCCATGCCGACGCGAAGCACTTCGATCAGGTCACCATGTTGTTCACCGACTTCAAGGGCTTCACCCAGGTCAGTGAGCTCCTTACGCCCACTGAACTCGTGGAGGAATTGAACGTCTGCTTCAAAGCCTTCGACGTGATCATGGGAACGCACCGCATCGAGAAGATCAAGACCATCGGGGACGCGTACATGGCCGCCGGTGGTGTACCGGAACCGCGCGACGGTGCTGTGCGCGACACGGTGCTTGCCGCACTGGACATGCAGACCTTCATGCAGCGCCGTTACGTGGAACGCGTGCGTGCCGGACTGCCTGGCTTCCAGATGCGCGTGGGCCTGCACACGGGTCCTGTCGTGGCCGGCATCGTGGGCATGAAGAAGTTCGCCTACGACATCTGGGGCGATACCGTGAACACGGCCAGCCGCATGGAAAGTAGCGGCGAGATCGGGCAGGTGAACATCAGCGAGAGCACCTATGCGCTCGTAAAGGATGAACCTACGCTCACGTTCACTTCGCGCGGCAAGATCGAGGCGAAAGGCAAGGGCGAAATGGAGATGTTCTTCGTAGCGCTCCGCTGAGCTCAACGACGGTCCACGAATACGCGTCGGGAGAGCGTCCGATCGTTCACCCGCACGATGACCAGGTAGAGGCCACTGCTCTGATCGGCATCCAGATCGATCACGGTGTTGAAGACCGCGCCACTGTTGACATAGCGCTGGGTTCGCACACAACGACCTGTCTGATCGAAGACATCTGCAGTGACCTGCTGCACTTCTGTAGAGAGGCCATCAACACGCAGGTTGATGCGCCCATCGGCCACAGGGTTCGGCCACAGCTCGAGCATTCCTGAACGTTGAACGTCGTTCGTCAGGGAGCTACGTGTACTGTGGGCTGCAGCAGCACCCGCGATGGTGAGGTCGCACGTTCCACCGCAGAAGCCCCGCCACACACCGGCCACCTGCAATTCCACCTGTACCTGATAGGTGTTGCCCGCGACCAAGGGCTGCGTGGTCCATGTCAGTGGAAGTGTGTAGGAAGCGGTGTATAGATCCCGCTGAAAACCACCGGCTGCCGTGAAGCGCCAGTGATAAGCGGAGGCCTGATCTCCCGCGTCCGTGAACAGACCGTTGCCGTTCGCATCGAAAGGGAAGGCTCCCACAACGGGCGTTGCCCAGACCTTGGAGCTACCGCCCCATGTTCTCGTGGCACCGCATGAGAACGTACTTCCCGGAGTTGCGATCAACGCCGAGCAGAACGTTCCTGAACCGGCCCAGCCCATCTCACAACCGGCACCCCACTTATCATCGGCGAAGCCGGCCGCACCTTGATCCGCACGGTTGCGCACGAAGTACACGACACCCAATTGCGGTGGCATGGCCTGCATGCTCATCCAGGTCACGTAGTTCACGCTGGCCGTCACCCTGCGGCGGTAGCCCATGTTGGGGTCGGAGAACTCCCATTGGTAGTAGACCGCGCCAGTTGCCGTGGTGCAGCGCACTTTGCTTTGCAAGCCCATGTTGAGGACCCCGCATACTGCATAGGGTGAAGCGGTCCAGGGCTTGGAGGGGCCGAGGGGCAACTGAAACTCATGTGAGCCATAGCCACTGGTGAGCGGCGAAGTGGCCGGGCTCTGGCCTGCGAACGATCCGTTGTCCTGAAGGATCACGCGGTCCAACTTGTCCAACAAGCGCCAGGAACCACCCACAAAGCCATCCCCGAAGCTGTCGAACAGCACGAATGAATAGCGACCGGCCACGTTCCCTGGCAAGCAATGCGATGTGGTGGATGTGCTGTTCGGCGTAAGGGATGGTGATCCGCTCGCTACCGGGAACAAGACGTTATCGTAGAGCGTCCAACTGATCTGACCTGGGTTCGCATCGCTCGTCACCTGCACTTTCACCAGTTGGCCGTTGGCGATGTAAACGCTCGTGGCTTCGTCATTGCCAGGCACTTCATCGGCGAAGCCGTTCGGGAACTGGGTGCGAACGGAAAGTGTGTGGCTGCCCGAGGACATGATCGAAGGAAGCGTGACCGAAGTGCTTCCGGAAGCCACCAACGCAAGGCTGCTCAGTGTGGTCGTGTACTGCTCCACATTGTCGACGCTCACCACGACCTGCACGCTGGTCAAGGTCGCAGAGCCGAGGTTGGTGAGCTGCACCACCGGCTGGAACTGCTCATCGCACACGGTCCCCACCGGAAAGGACACGACGCTCACCGATGCATCGTTCACCGCCCAGGGATCATCACCGGCATGGAGTCCTTCCGTATAGGAGGTGCTGAAATCGTTACCGTTCACGGTGATCACTTCCGTGCCGAGGCCGATCACTTTCGCATAGCCGGGCAGCGAACTGGAGCGCTGGTCCATGCCGTTACCACCGCTGTCCGCCAACTTGAAGTCATAACAAGCGTTCGGCGAGAGCATCACGACCTCCTCCTCGAGGGCATTGATGGTGGCATAAGGGCCACCTGAAGCCACCACAAGTCCGGTCGCGTCAACGATCGTCCATGTGGTCTCCTGGGGGTCGCCATCGGTGAATACCTGAACCTTCACCTCGTAGCTGGGGCTGACCTCGGAAGTGGCATTGATGGTCTCCGTTCGGATGTTGTCGGTCGCATCCTGATCGGAGACCGTGTTCACCGAGATGATGCGGAACTCCAGCAAGTCACCATCGTTCACGCCGTTGATCACTGGAAGGGCGGGCTGTCGCGTGGCCCCGGTGGGCGCAGGTACGGTCAGTATCCAGTTGAACGAGTTGTCGAACAGCCCGTTCTTCCAGGTCTCCACCACGCAGGTGCTCATGGTATTGGTGCCCTGGTTCTGGATGCGCAAGGTGGGCACTACGGCACCATCGCAAGGGTACTTGAGCCCCACGTAGTCCACGATACCAGCGTCATATGCTAACTGGGCGGAGGCGTTGACCGACAGAAGCAGTGCAATGAGCAGGGATTGAGGGATGCGCATGGGAAGATCGTGCGATAGGTTCCTTCAAACGTAGACATGGAACAGCTCCCTCTGCAATAGAACCTTTGTTTCCCGCTTAGAACCTCAACGTGCCCCCTGCAAATACGTTCACCGGCGCCTGAGGGAAAACATTCACCAGGTCGTTCCGCCGGCCTCCGTACACGTAGCTGTAGACCCAGCCGTTGCTCTCGTACAGCTCACTGAACAGGTTGCGCACGGTCAGGTTGAGGTCGATCCGCTTGAGCCCCTTCACGCCCAAGAAGGAGACATTGACGCGGACATCGTTCACCAGGTAGGCGTCGAGCGCTCGGTCTGAGCTCGCGGTGTTGTCCAGGTATTGCTGGCCAACGTACTTCGTCACCAGCGTCAGCTCCGCATTCCCTTTCGACACGTTGTCCCAGATGCGGTAGCCTAGCTCGCTACCCGCGATCACCGAAGGCGAGAATGCAAGCTCGCTCTCGCCTACCACCACGCTCTGCTGCCCGCCATTGTCAAAGTCATCGAGGTACTCGGTGTAGTCACGCACCACGTTGCGGCTGAAGGTCGCGTTCGCACGCCAGACGAGCTGCCGGGTGATGCGTGTGTTCAGCGTAAGCTCGACACCCGCACGATAGCTGCTGGGCACGTTGGTCCGCAGTGCATAACCCACGTCGTTCAATTCACCGGTGAGCACGAGCTGATCGGTGTAGTCCATGTAATAGCCGTTGATGCTGGCCACCAGGCGCGCTGTGCGGTGCTCATAACCCAGCTCCACATCGGTCATGCGTTCGCTCGTAGGGCGGCTCTCCGGACTTGTTTCAGTGAGGTCGTCGCGGTTCGGTTCGCGGTTCGCGATGGCGATGCTCGCATAGGCCTTCCGCCCATCAGCCATGCGGAACAGAACGCCCGCCTTGGGATTGAAGAAAGTGTAGTCCACCTCCTGCGTCACGTTGCGCAGATCACCATCGTAGCCGAGGAAGGAGTGCGTGACGTTGCGCACCTGCGCATCGCCGAACAGGTCCAGTCGCGGAGCGAGCGCGTAGGTGAGCTTCGCATAGGCGTTCGCATCCGTCTTGCGCGAATCGTTGGTGTAGTATCGGTCACGGATGTCGAGGTCGCCGCTGTACCGCGCCCAGACCACCTCGCCGAAATGGTCGCCCTGATAATCGCTGTAGCTGCCGCCCAGCACCAGGCGATGCGCTCCGAACTTCGCGTCGTACGAGAGGTTCGCGCCGGTGAGCACATTGTCCAACCAGCGCCTACGGATGATGTCGGTCGTGGTGAGCGTATCGCTGTTGATCACGGCTGGGGCAATGCCGTAGCTGGCCATGTCATCAGCAGGTCTGTATTGCTCGAAGAAGCCCTTTCCATAGACCCGGAACAATGTGGCGTTCAAGGTACCAAGCGTTCCCACCTTCTGATCGAACAGCAACTGGTAGTGCGTCTGTCGATAGTCGTCCACCTGGTTGTCGTACGTGTATTCGTTGTAGGTGCGGATGGTGTCGACCACTTCACGCGGTACACCGTTCCAGGCCTGATACGTAACCTCCTTTCCACTGAAGGTGATGAATCGCAACGAGCGCGTGGCGCCGACCCAGGCTCCCTGCAGGAAGTAGCTCTTCAGGTCCGAGGTGGCGCGGTCGACGTAGCCGTCGCTGGTGATCGTACTGAGCCGTCCGTCGAGGCTGAAGCGCTGGCCCTTGTCGCCGCTCATGGGCAGCAGCCCGGTGCCGAAACGTGCGCTGTAGCGTTGCGTGTTGTATGAACCTCCGAAGGCGCTGACCTCCCCGAAAGCGTCCGGCTTCAGGGTGCTGGTGCGGACGTTGATGCTGGCGCCAAAGGCACCCGGACCGTTGGTGCTAGTGCCCACGCCGCGCTGCACCTCGATGTCCTCCGCGCTGCTCGCAAGGTCGGGCATGTTCACCCAGAACACCGCCTGGCTCTCCGCATCGTTGATGGGCACGCCGTTCACGGTGACGTTGATGCGTGTGGCGTCGCTGCCGCGGATTCGAAGGCCTGTATAGCCTACACCAGTGCCCGCGTCGGTGGTGGTGACAACGCTGGGTTGTTGCTCGAGAAGCAGGGGAAGATCGACGGCCGTGTTGATGGTCTCGATGCGTTCGCGCGTGACGGTGCTCGTGGCGAAAGGTCCACGATCACCAGCTCGCAAGGAAGTGACCTCCGCCTCGCGGATGTAGTGCGTTAGCGTGATCATGCGCAGTGCAATGGTCTTCGCTCCTTCCATGGCGAACACCGTGTCGATGGACTGATGACCGATCAACGCCGCACGAAGGCGTACGCTTCCCGAAGGCACGCGGCTCAACATGAACGCGCCTGCCTCATCGGTGGTGGTGCCGAAGCTGCGCTCGCCGAGGTCAACCACCACCAACGGCAACGGTTGTCCTTGCTCGTCCGTGATGGCGCCGCTAAGCGTTGATTGGGCTGACGCGCCGATGTACGATGCGAATGCGATGAATGCCACTAATACCTGCTTCATGATGTCCTCCGGGTGATGAATGCCGCTGCACGGAGGAGCCCACCGGAGTGGAACTGATCCCTTGGCAGCATGACCTGCCCAGGTTCAACGGGTATGATCTCAGTCCACCTTGCGGAGGACACCCCGATGCATGACGGGAACGAAGATAGCATGGGCGCATGTGGCCATGACGCCGGGCGATCATGTCAGTTCACAAAGAACCTGTCAACGGCCTTTTGTGCTTCGGCCAAGCGTTGTTCCCGCTCCCCTTCAATGATCGTGTACGGCTTCCCCAGTTCCTTCAGCATCGTCTCGTACACATCGAACAAACGATCACGGTCGTGCGGGTTCTCTCGCAACGGATCCGGTTGCCAGGGAATATCGGGTCGACAGAGCAACCAGTGATCGTAGTGCCTCTGTTCGGAGAGAGCGATCAGCTCCGGGTCGCAACGTCCAAACACCTCCTGGCTCCAGATGCGGATGGTGATCATGTCGGTGTCGCAGAAGATCGGGTCGACACCATGCCGTTCAGCTAGCGCAATGGCCTCGCCCTCGGCGAGCATCTGCCCCTTCGCGATGTTCAAGAGGTCCGGTTCGGTGTATTCAGGGCCGTGTTCTTCCAGATGAGCGCGCGCGAACTCCTTCACCCAAATGGAGCCGAATTCCAAGGCAAGCGCTTCACACATGGTGGACTTGCCACTGCTCTCGGGTCCGACGACGGCGATCTTGATCATGTTCCTGAGGCCGCACCGAATGTAACTTTCCATCACAAGCCATGCAGCGTTGCCGTTGGCGACCGTGGTCTTCATCGCGAACCAATGAACCTACCGGACATGAAACGACGACTCCTCCTCTCCTTATTCCCCATGTTGACGCTCGGTGCGTTCGCGCAGTTGGCCCCAATGACCCCGGCACCGCTGTCCACCCACATGCGCGAAGTGAACGGCCAATGGACTTCGCAGAACTCAAGCCCTGCGAACGACGACCGCATCGTGTCCTTCACGGATGATGCACAACGCATCGCCATGCACCTGCATATCGTGCGTGAAAGACTTGCATCACGCACGCCCGAAGGTCTTTCCGCCGAGCAGATGAAAGCGCGCACCGCATTGCTGGAGGACCTGGACCGCTATGCCGACCGCGGCCTGTTCCCCCAGAACGATGTGCTGCCCTACCGCAACCCGGTGTTCATCGACCCGCAGCATACGGCTTGTGCGGTAGGCCAGTTGATGATCGAAAGCGGACATGCTTCACTTGCGGAACGCATCAGCAAGGAAATGAACCTGGGCTATGTGCGTGAGCTGGTCCAAGAGCCGGTGCTCGGTCCGGCGATCGGTATGTGGGCAACGGAGCACGGCTTCACTGCGGATGAACTGGCCTGGATCCAACCGGCCTACAACCCCGCTTTCACTTGGGATCCGCTGGGTGGGGGTACCGATGCGCGTGTCACCACACTGCTGAAGCTGGCCAACAACGACCTGCTCGTCGCCGGCGACTTCACGGATGCGGGAGGCGTGACCTGCACCCATGTGGCCCGTTGGAACGGCAGCACATACACCCCGCTGGGCAGTGGTGTGGTAGGTGAACCTGTTTGCGCCGCTGAGCTGAACGGCACCATCTACCTGGGCGGCACCTTTCAGAACTTCATGAACGATATCGCCGTGTGGAACGGGACCACCTGGCAATATGGCAACGTGCAGAACGGCATGGCGCCGCACGTGTTCGAACTGTTCGTGTGGAACGGCACGCTCTACGCAGGAAGTGAGGCTTCGGGATTCTCAGGCACCACGGATCAAGTGTTCAAGCTCGACAACGGCAACTGGACACCGGTTGGCCAGGCTTTGAACGGCCCCATCCTCGCCCTCGAAGCACATGACGGGGAACTCGTGGCCGGTGGCCAGTTCACGGGAAGTTGGAGCTTCGGCACGGTGGACAATTCCATCCAGCATGTGGCCAGGTTCAACGACTCGGCCTGGGTGCAGCTTGAAGATGGCCTTGATGCGACGGTGAACGACCTGCTTGAAACGAGCACCGGATACCTGTATGCCGGCGGCGACCTCTACGCGAACATCGTACCCACCTTCGGTCTGGCGCGCGTTGCCGGTGGCGTGCTTTGGGAACCATTGATGCCCAACCACCCGATGTACATCCAACAGGGAGCGGGTGTGACGCGGATCACCACGCTTGCACTGCAGGACACGATGGTCTGGTTCGGTGGCGATTTCGGTATCGTGCAGCTCATGAGCACCGGCTTCAAGCTCGGAAGGTTCATGGGGGCTCCCGACCAAGTGGATGCTGCCGCACTCTTCGACGCACCGGTGAACGCACTGGCCTCATGGGGAACTGGCGTGGTCTGTGGCGGTGATTTTGCAGCAGAGGGAATGCTCTCCGTGCCGCACATCGCCTTCACCGACCTGAGCACGGGGATCGCACCCGTGGAGGGGCCTCCTGCCTTGTCCCTCTGGCCCAGCCCTGCGGATGATCAAGTGAACGTTGACGCCGGTGTGCAGCCTTTCCAAGGTGAAGCGCTCGAAGTGGTGGATGCCGCAGGACATGTGGTGCGTCGCCAAGCCTCCACCAACGGCGCGCGGATCACCATCGAACTGGAGGGTCTGGCCCCTGGCAGCTATTGGGTTAGGGTGATGCAGGACGGGCAAGTGCGCACCGCACCGTTCGTGAAACG
>ERZ724527.1708-NODE-1708-length-10270-cov-5.650514_pt1 | contig 10270 bp, 8 predicted proteins | sample MGYA00376060_ERZ724527 | MGnify/ENA primary metagenome ERZ724527 (study PRJEB28724, sample SAMN07190886) | activated sludge metagenome | isolation source: activated sludge of sewage treatment plant in Hong Hong | place: USA: Christiansburg, Virginia | collected...
CCACAAGCGGCAAACACGCGGGGCCTTGCGCGCCCTGCCTCTCAGCGTTCAGTTTGAACCCCCGGAAGCACGGGGGCAGGGACTTTTTTGTCCTGAAAACACCAGGACACCAAGAAAATGAACCGGAGCGAACGAGATTGTTAGTTACCAAAGATTTGACGGTGCGATTTGGCGGGCATGTGGCGGTGAACGCTGTCAGCTGCACTTTTCGGCCGGGAACGCTGACGGCCATCGTCGGGCCCAATGGCGCGGGCAAGACGACGTATTTCAATCTCATCTCCGGTCAGATCAAGGCCAGCAGTGGCGAGGTCATGCTCAACGGCAACAACCTCGGGGGGCTGAGCCCGTCGGCCCGCACCCGTGCGGGTCTGGGGCGCGCCTTTCAGCTGACCAACCTGTTCCCCAACCTCACGGTGCTGGAGAACGTGCGTCTGGCCGTGCAGGCGGCGCGCTCCGGTGCGCATTTGCGCGGGCTCAACCTGTGGAGTGTGTGGAGCGACCACAAGGCACTGACCCAACTGGCCGAAGAGGTTCTGGATGCTGTGGCCATGAACGACAAGCAGGCCACACCGGTTGCCAGTCTGCCGCACGGCGACCAGCGCAAGCTGGAAGTCGCTCTCTTGATGGCGCTGGAGCCCGATGTGTTCATGTTCGATGAACCTACGGCGGGCATGTCCGCGGATGAAGCGCCGGTCATCCTGAACCTGATCCGCAAACTCAAGGAAGACAAACGCAAAACCATTCTGCTGGTGGAGCACAAGATGGATGTGGTGCGCGAGTTGGCGGACCGCATCATCGTGCTGCACAACGGCACGCTGGTGGCCGATGGTGATCCGGCTGAAGTGATCGCATCGCCCGTTGTCCAAGAAGCTTACTTGGGGGTGGCCCCCCAAGACGCTTCAGCGCAAGGTGACGCTCCCCCCCATCCCAGCCTTCCCCCTCAAGGTGGAAGGAGCAATCCATCATGAGCCAACACCTGCTCGAACTCTCAGGCGTGCACACGCACATTGGCGCCTACCACATCCTGCACGGGGTTGACCTGGCCGTTCCGCGTAGCCAGCTGACCATGCTGCTGGGCCGCAATGGTGCCGGCAAGACCACGACGCTGCGCACCATCATGGGACTGTGGCACGCGTCGCAAGGCACCATCACCTTTGATGGCAAGAACATCACGGCCGCGGAGACCCCCGCCATTGCCGGTCTGGACATCGCCTATGTGCCGGAAAACATGGGCATCTTCTCGGACCTGACCGTCAAGGAAAACATGCTGTTGGCGGCCCGGTCGGCCAAGCGGGCCCATCAGATGGACACCCAGCGCCTGGAGTGGATTTTCCGGCTGTTTCCGGCGGTCGAGAAGTTCTGGAACCATCCGGCGGGCAAGCTCTCGGGCGGGCAAAAACAGATGTTGGCGGTGGCGCGCGCCATCGTGGAGCCCCGCAAGCTGCTGATCGTCGACGAGCCCAGCAAAGGCCTGGCGCCAGCCATCATCAACAACATGATCGACGCTTTTGCCCAGCTCAAGCAGACCGGTACCACCATCCTGCTGGTGGAGCAAAACATCAGTTTCGCCAAGCGCCTGGGCGACCACGTGGCGGTCATGGACAACGGCCGCGTCGTGCACTCCGGTGCTATGGCGGAGTTGGCCGACAACGAAGACCTGCAACACGCCTTGCTGGGGCTTGCGATATGAGAACAATCAATTTCGACTGGAAGCCGCTGGTGCTGGTGCCGCTGTTGGCCGTGCTCGTGATGCCCCTGATCGGCTCACCGTCCACCTGGCTCACGCTGACCGTGGCTGGCCTGGCCATGGGCATGATCATCTTCATCATCGCCTCGGGCTTGACGCTGGTGTTCGGGCTGATGGATGTCCTCAACTTTGGCCATGGTGTTTTCATCGCGTTGGGTGCCTTCGTCGCCACCAGTGTGATGGGGGCCATGGGCGACTGGACCAGCTCGGACCAGCTGTGGCGCAACCTGGTGGCGGTCTTTCCGGCCATGCTGATCGCCATGGCGGTGGCCGGCGCGGTGGGCCTGGCGTTTGAGCGCTTTATCGTGCGCCCCGTCTATGGGCAGCACCTGAAACAGATCCTCATCACCATGGGCGGCATGATCATTGGCGAAGAACTGATCAAGGTGATCTGGGGTCCCGCGCAGATTGCCTTGCCGTTACCCGAAGCCATGCGCGGCTCGCTGTATGTTGGTGATGCCGCCATTGAAAAGTACCGCCTCATGGCCGTGGTGGTGGGCCTGGCCGTGTTTGCCACGCTGGCCTGGGTTCTGAGCCGCACCAAGATCGGTTTGCTGATCCGCGCCGGCGTGCAGGACCGCGAGATGGTGGAGTCGCTGGGCTACCGCATCAAGCGCCTGTTCATCGGCGTGTTCGTGGTGGGCAGTGGCCTGGCGGGACTGGGCGGCGTGATGTGGGGCCTGTACCAGCAGACGGTGACGCCTCAGATGGGCGCGCAGGTCAATGTGCTGATTTTCATCGTCATCATCATTGGCGGCCTGGGCTCCACCGGCGGTGCGCTGATCGGAGCTTTGCTGGTGGGCCTGATGGCCAACTACACCGGCTTCCTCGCGCCCAAGGTGGCGCTGTTCTCCAACATCGCGCTGATGGTGGGCGTGCTGCTGTGGCGCCCCCAGGGTGTCTACCCGGTAGCGAACCGATAAGGCCCATTCCTATGTTGCAACGACTTCTTTCCCATGACCTGCCGCGCAGCCGCTGGCTGGCCGGCCTGCTGGTTCTGCTGGTGCTGGCGCTGGCGTTGACACCCTTCATCTTCCCCGGTGTGAAGGCGCTCAATGTGGCGGCCAAGGTACTGGTCTTCATCGTGCTGGTGGCCAGCTTTGATTTGCTGTTGGGCTACACCGGCATCGTCAGTTTTGCCCACACCATGTTCTTTGGCATCGGCGCCTATGGCATTGCCGTTGCCACGACGCGCCTGGGCCCGACCTGGGAAGCCTTGGCGGTGGGGCTGGGCGGATCACTGCTGCTGTCGTTTGCGCTGGCGCTGATGGTGGGCCTGTTTTCGCTGCGCGTGCGGGCCATCTTCTTTGCCATGATCACGCTGGCGGTGGCATCGGCCTTCCTGACGCTGGCGTCCCAGCTGCATGAAATCACCGGCGGTGAAGATGGCCTGTCGTTCAAGGTTCCGGAGATTCTGTCGCCCAGCTTCGAGTTCAGCGAAGAGCCCTTTCTGGGCGTCTCGCTGGATGGTCGCCTGCTGTGCTACTACCTGCTGTTTGTGACGGCGGTGGTGCTGTTCCTGGCGCTGTTGCGCATTGTCAATTCGCCGTTTGGCCGCGTGCTGCAGGCCATACGCGAGAACGAATTCCGTGCCGAGGCCATTGGCTACCGCGTGGTGGTTTACCGCACCACATCGGCCATTCTGTCGGCGCTGTTCGCGTGTCTGGCCGGTGCCATGCTGGCGCTCTGGCTGCGCTACAACGGGCCCGACACCTCGCTGTCCTTCGAAATCATGATGGACGTGCTGCTCATCGTCGTCATTGGCGGCATGGGCACCATGTATGGCGCCATTGTGGGCGCCGCGCTCTTCCTGGTGGCGCAGAGCTACTTGCAGGACCTGCTGCGCCTGGGCAGCGAGGCCGCCAGCGCCTTGCCCTGGCTGTCGGCACTGTTGTCGCCGGACCGCTGGCTGCTGTGGCTCGGTGTGCTGTTTGTTTTGTCCGTTTATTACTTCCCCTCCGGTGTGGTGGGGAGACTGCGCGCCCGAAGTGCGCAGGCTTGACCGCACCTTGCCCCGTTGATCAACAAGAACCTACTAGGAGACAACCATGTACCAAAAAAATGAATCCCGCACCCTGACCCTGGTGGCCGCAGCGGTCACGCTTTTGGGCGCAACGGCGCTCACCGGATGTGGTGGCGGCAGCACTGTGGAGCCGGAAGTAAACCGATTGCCCAGCGGTGTGACCGACCTGGGCGCCAAGGCCTACCGGGCCACTGCAACCGGTGCTGCCAACACGGCCGCGGGCCAGGACTTGCTGACCGCCGGCCTGGGTAAAAGCGGCATCGCCAGCACCGCGCTGGCCACGCTCACCGCATTTGTGGACCCGGCCAACCCGACGGCCGACGAGTTGCGCCGCAACGCCATCCAGTCCAACTACCGGGGCCTGGTCGACAACACTGCCAATGGTGGCTATGGTGTTTTGTACGGCCCCAACATTGACCTTGCGGGCAAGAATACGCTGGGCGAAGGCCTGGTGCCGGGGCTGGAGTATGTGGGCGTGCTCGACGACGGCAGCGGCCGCAAACGGGTGACCATGGCCGTGCAGGTTCCGGACAGCTTTGATGTCAGCGCTCCCTGTATCGTGGTCGGACCGTCGTCCGGTTCCCGCGGTGTCTATGGCGCCATCGGTTCCGCTGGTGATTGGGGTCTCAAGCGTGGATGTGCCGTGGCTCTGACCGATGCCGGCAAGGGCATGGGGCTGTACGACCTGGGCGACGACACGGTGCACCGCATCGACGGCACCCGCGCCACTCGCACGGTGGCCGGCACGCTGTCCAACTTTGCGGCCAACATCACCGATGCGGCCCGCGCTGCATTCAACACCGCGTTTCCGAACCGGGTGGCACTCAAGCAAGCCCACTCGCAAATCAACCCCGAGAAGGATTGGGGCAACGACACCCTGAGCGCAGCGGCCTATGCGCTGTACGTGCTGAACCAGCAGTACGCTCCCACGGTGGCGGGCGGAACCGGCAAGGCCCTGCGCTTCACAGCGGCCAATACCCTGGTGATTGCCGGCTCTGTCTCCAATGGTGGCGCGGCCGTGTTGCGTGCAGCCGAGCAGGACACTACTGGCCTGATCGATGGTGTGGTGGCCGGTGAACCCAGCGCACAGCCCACGACCACCACAGGCTATGGCGTGCAGGTCGGCGGCACTCCGGTTGCGGCGTACGGCAAGTCGTTGATGGACTACTTCACGATTGCCAACCTGTACCAGCCCTGTGCCGCGTTGGCCCCGGCAGCCGCGCTGACCGAAGTGTCCATCTACAACTACATCGGTCTGACGGCACAGACCAGCACCGCCACCAACCGCTGCACCCAATTGGCCGCCAAGGGCCTGGTGAGTGGCACCACCACGGCAGAGCAGGCGACGGCAGCCCTGGCCAAAATGCGGGCAGCCGGTTGGACCAGCGACAACGACACCATGCACAACGCCCATTTCGCGTTGGGCAATGCGGTGATCATTTCCATGATGTACACCAATGCCTATGGCCGCTTCTCGGTCGCCGACAACCTGTGCGGCATGAGTGCCGCGGCGGTCGTCGCCGGTGCCCCGGCAGCCATGGCCGTCAACGCCAAGGCCGCCAGCTTTGCCACCGGCAATGGCACCGTCAACGGCACACCCGCGACGGTTATCTACAACGACTCCGTGGGAGGTGCCAAGGCCTGGAATCTGGGTGTGTCGCCGTCCACCGGTGTGGCCGACTTCTCGCTGGATGCAGCGCTGTGCCAGCGCGCATTGTTCACCGGTGTGGACACCGTGACCGGTGCAGCGCTGACCGCCAGCAGCACCCCCACCAAGGCGCAAAGCGATGCGGTGAAGGCCGGTGTGGCCGAGGTGCTGCTCAATGGCAACCTGCGTGGCAAGCCCACGCTGATGCTGGCCGGTCGCAGCGATGCCCTGCTGCCCATCAACCACTCCGAACGCGCCTACGCGGCCTTCAACAAATCGGTCGAAGGCACCAGCAGCAAGCTCAGCTACATCGAAGTCACCAACGCCCAACACTTTGATGCCTTCAATTCGTTCTCGGGCTTTGATACGCGCTTTGTTCCTTTGCACACCTACTTTGTGCAGGCCATGAACGCGATGTATGCCAACCTGAAGAACGGCACGGCCTTGCCACCCAGCCAAGTGGTTCGTACCACAGTGCGGGGTGGCACACCCGGCGCTGCACCGGCGATCACGGCTGCCAACGTGCCTGCGTTCGCCGCCACGCCAGCAGTCGCTGACCAGATTGGCTTCAGCGGAACCACGCTGCAAGTCCCCAACTAGGAGCCAGCTGCCATGAAAACCCATTCAAAGCGTTTTCTGATGGCGCTGCAGGCCGCGGCGTCGGTCCTGCTGGTGGGGCTGGGTGGGCCCGCCCATGCGGCCCAGGTGCCCGACCTGGCCGTGGTGCAAGTGGCGCCACTCACCGGTGTGCTGGCCAGCACCGGCCAGCAAATGGTGCTGGGCGGAAAAATCTACTTTGATTGGGTCAATGCCAACGGCGGTGTGCATGGCGCCAAGATCAAACACACCGTGCTGGACGATGGCTACAAGGTGGACGAAACCGTGCGCCTGACCCGCGAGGCCCTGGTCGACCCCGCAGTGGTCGCACTGTTTGGTTTTGCTGGCACCGCCAATGTTTCCAAACTGTTGGCAGATGGCATTCTGGATGTGGGTGGGGCACCGCTGGTGGCGCCCTACACCGGAGGGGAGGCCCTGCGCAGCCCCTTCAATCCGTACATCTTTCATGTGCGCGCCGGCTACATGGACGAGACCGAGCACATGGTGCACCAGGCCGCCACGCTGGGCATGACACGCATTGCGGTGATGTACCAGAACGACGCCTTTGGCAAGGCCGGTTTGGCGGGCGTGGAGGCGGCGGTGGCCAAGCGCAAGCTCAAGCTCGTTGGCACGGCCTCGTATGAGCGCAATACCGACGAGGTGGGCGACGCCGTCAAGCAACTCAAGCAGGCCGATCCGCAGGCCATCATCATGATCTCTGTGAACCGCTCCACGGCTGCGTTTGCGAAGCAATACCGGGCCGCGGGTGGCGGTGGCCAGCTCTACAACATCTCGGTGGTGGACCCGGCCGAGTTGGTGAAGCTGGCCGGGCTCAAGGCCGTACACGGCCTGGGCATTTCCCAGGTGGTGCCTTTTCCGTTTGGGGCCAACAAGCCGGTGGTGCGTGAATACCAGATGCTGATGAAGAAGTATGGCGGTGACCAGCCCATCAGCTACACCAGCTTTGAGGAATTTCTGGGTGCCAAGGTGCTGGTGGAGGGCTTGCGCCGCGCCGGCCCCATGCCCACCCGTGCCAAGCTGGTCAAGGCCCTGGAGGGCATGGACAACTTTGATCTGGGAGGGACTCGCGTGAATTATTCACAGACCAACCGCATAGGCTCACGATTCGTCGAGGTGACGGTCATTGGCGTGAGCGGAAAACTGCTGCGTTAGCCATGGCCTACACCTCCCACTATGTCCGCTGCGCCGGGCAGGAAATCCACTACACCGAATGGGGCGCTGCAGATGCGCCGGTTGTGGTCGCCTGGCACGGCCTGGCCCGCACCGGGCGTGACATGGACGAGCTGGCCGAGCACCTGAGCGGCCGTTACCGGGTGCTCTGCCCCGACACCATTGGCCGGGGCTTGAGCCAGTGGAGCGCACACCCCGAGCAGGAATACTGCCTGGCGTTTTATGCACGCATTGCCACGGACTTCTTTGACCAGTTGGGCATCACCCGTGCGCACTGGGTGGGCACGTCCATGGGCGGCGCCATCGGCACGGTGTGTGCATCGGGACTGTTCGAGCCCTCCATGCCCGCGCGCATTCGCAGTCTCACGCTCAATGACAATGCGCCGTCACTGGCTGCACCGGCCATTGCACGCATTCGCGAGTATGCGGGCAACCCACCAGCCTTCAACACGGTGCTGGAGCTGGAGGCTTTCTTTCGCAAGGTCTACAAGCCCTATGGCTGGCTCAGTGATGCGCAGTGGCGCCGATTGACCGAGACGTCCACCCGGCGCCTGCCCAACGGCCGGGTGACACCGCACTACGACCCGGCCATGGTCCAGCAGTTCATCGTCCACCCGACCGACTACGAAATCTGGCCGCACTACGATGCGCTGCAAATCCCCGTGCTGTGCCTGCACGGCATGGAGTCGGATCTGGTCTTGCCGGAAACGATTGAAGCCATGCGCCACCGCGGGCCGGGGGCAGCAGGGCGGTTGCAGGTGGTGGAGGTGCCCGATTGCGGGCATGCACCGGCGCTGAATGTGCCGGTGCAGCTGGATTGCGTGGCGGCGTTTATCGACAAAGCCTGCGATAAAACTGGCCGATAGCCCTCGTGGATGATGGATAGTTTGCTATAAAAAGGATAGTAATCGACCGCACCGTTTGATGGGGTATCCTGCTGCTGATGATTCAACACAATCCATTTGAGAGCGGAGTCTTCGGATGAGTCGCCTCGCATTCGGGCTGGTTCGATGGCTCTTGCGGCTAGTGGGTGCTGTGATGATCGTACTTCTGCTGGGGACGGCGGCTGCGGTTTACCTGGCGGTCGAGCGACAGCCGCTGGTTGACACGCAGATCAACTTCACACCGGATCACATTGCCCGCGCCAAACTCCTGCTCGAACGCAACGACCCGCGCCGGCTGCGTCAAGGTGAAGTGCGCACCATAGCGGTCAGCCAGGGGGATCTTGATTTGACGATTAATTACGCCGCAAGTCGACTGGGCCGTGGCGCAGCGAGCGCCGTGCTGCAGGATGGCTCCGCCACCGTTCGACTCACCGTCATGTTGCCGAGCAACCCGCTGGGCAATTGCTTGAACCTCACGGTGGTGCTTGTGGAGGCCCAGGATCTTCCCCGGCTGGACGAACTGCGCCTGGGCCGCCTGCCCATTCCGAGGCAACTGGCCGAGTGGGTGCTGCGCAAGGCTGTGGCGTATACACCGGGTGGCGCCGATTACGTGAGCGCTTTGCAGCAGGTGTTGAAGCAGGTTGTGCTGCGCAAGAACCAGCTGACAGTTGTTTACAAGTGGGATGATCAACTGCCCGATCGGCTCCGTTCCGCCCTGGTTCCAGCCGAAACCGTGGCGCGTGCAAAGGCGTACCAAACCCGGTTGGCGGAGCTCATTCGCCCTTCGGCAACGGGACGCATGTCCTTGTCATCCCTGCTACAGCCCCTCATGGAACTGGCGCGCCAGCGGTCAGCAGAGTCGGGTAAAGCGGTGGAGGAAAATCAGGCGGCCATTTTGGTGCTGACCTTGTACGTCAACGGTCGAGATTTGGCCACCCTTGTGCCAGCAGCACGCCATTGGCCCGTTCCCGGTCCGGGCCGCGTGGCGTTGGGCGGACGTGATGATTTCGCTCAGCACTTCACCATCTCCGCCGCGCTATCGGCCACCTCGGGCAGCCCGCTGTCGGACGCGGTGGGCTTGTACAAGGAGGTGGAAGACTCGCGTGGAGGCAGCGGCTTTTCCTTCAATGACATTGCAGCCGACCTCGCCGGCTCGCGCTTTGGTGAACAGGCCACTGCGAGCGAAGGGGGTGCCATAGCGCTGCAAGGCCGGTTTGCGCAGGTCATCCGCGATGCGGACCTTTTGCCGAAGGTCAGCGATTTACCGGAATTCATGCCCGAGTCAGAATTCAAACGCCGCTATGGTGGCATCGGCTCGCCTGCCTACAACGCGATGATGCGTGACATAGATCAGCGGGTGTCTGCACTGCCGCTTTATCACTGACTCCGGTTGCGCTTTGCCGACGATTTTCCATGCAATGGCCCCGGACGAAGATCAAGTCTTGAACTCACTTGTCACCAAGTTCTGAATTCCTGGCAAAGTGCACAGTCCTCTTCGGCGAAACACCTCCACTCAGACATGTCATTTGTTAATGTAGTGATGGTCCAGGGGCGGAAGGATCTGTTGGAGTTGTGACTATGAACGACTTTCCCAGGCCCGTAGCAGTCGACCACGGCTGTTTGGTCAATCCACACTATCGACCCACAGCTGACCTGGCGATCAATCAAATCATCGCCTGGCAGCTGACATTCAATGATCGTGAGGTCTCATCGCAGATGACCGCTTCCAAGCAGGCCTACCCGCACAGTGGCCGTCGCGTGATGGCCAGGTCCCGACGTTGGAATCAGGAACCCTATTGCGGTCATAGGACGAACCGGATTCTCCATACCAGTCTTTCATTTCTGTGTAGCGGGATCGCGCTGTGGTCGACTCTTGTGGGTGTCAGCGAGTGCTGGCGAGTAACAGCTTTCTGGCAGTCAAGCGCATCTACGGTAAGAAGTTACAAAGGAACTCTTGCGTCTGTGCTTGAGTCGAGTGTCGCGGAATTGCATGGAGCTGATTTGCAGTCAAGACTTTGACTTCACGGGGCTGTCACTGGTTGAAGTGGCACTGGGTGCACAAATCGCGACGGGCACCTGGGTCAGGTTATGTGGAAGTGAACACGTTTCCTCACTGCTAGAAAAATCGGGGGTGTAAGAACTTTTGTGTAAACGGTCAATTGGCAGGAAACTGCTGCACT
>ERZ724527.1710-NODE-1710-length-10267-cov-3.252448_pt1 | contig 10267 bp, 10 predicted proteins | sample MGYA00376060_ERZ724527 | MGnify/ENA primary metagenome ERZ724527 (study PRJEB28724, sample SAMN07190886) | activated sludge metagenome | isolation source: activated sludge of sewage treatment plant in Hong Hong | place: USA: Christiansburg, Virginia | collected...
CCGTGTGCTTCTGGCGAAGTTTGAATTCACGTTCCTTCAGCTGTCTATCTAGAAGTTCTTCGCGACGCTTATGGTTTGCACTTGTCGCAAGTCGTTTGGGTGGCCTATCCCCATAGAGTAGCTTCTGGATGTCGGCATGTGGTAGCTATCGGTGAGTGTGCATCTTGCCGCTGCCACTGCTGCTATCTCTACTCTTCTCGCGGGTGGTATGCATGTACGGGATGGAAGCTATGGCAACCTTTTCGCTGATCAGATCCTCCTCGAAGTTCTCCTATTAGGTGAGCATTGGTTTTGAAAAGCTAACGAACTTAGTTATAGAGCAATATAAAACGGGTGGACACCCTCTAAAATTTGCCGGTAGCTGAAGCAAATGCAGCTGTAGAATCGGTGTTTCGTTGGAGATTGGGTTTGATAGAACAAGACAAACTGGCCAACTGGTTTGTTGTCTAACTAATCCTTTCAAATCACCTAGCAAAGCTACCCTCCAAATCTCAACTTGAATCGCTTTAGTGGGTGTAACGAGTGCTCAATTTATCGTGAGTTTATAAACCCTCTCGCCAATATCATGGAGAACTCGAATAAAAAACCAGAGCACACGAACCACCACCAACCACGAGTGAAATGCCCGTTTCTCGTGCGGATCTTCTACAGCATGAACAATGAGAATGAGTAATAACTTCGATAACGCAGCCTCGAACTTTTCAAAGACGTCAGCAAGCTTCCCGTAGAACGCTAAGTTCAATTGCACCTTTGGTACTCCTCTCACTAAGCAGAGAAGGTTTGATACAACTCTCCGCGAAATCTGCTAGCTCATGAAGGCACTGATTCCTACCGCTCGTGCTCAGCAACGCTTCAAATTCAGCAAGGTGTCTATCGACCAGAAGGACGTCTGGTCGAAGAGAGAGGTGGGCTCGATGTTCCTACACAAGCGTGGCGATAAGGTTGATGCACGTACTCTTGAGTAGTGTGACTTCCGAATCGGAGACTACTTGGACGTGGCCATCAACTACAAGTGATGCCCTACCCAATAATCACAATATAGTTATGTTCGGCCACCCCGATTACAATAATAACAAAACAAGGGTCAGCCTTCACGACATCGTAAGGTAACCACCAGAAACGTTGGCACCGGTCGCTCGAAAGAAGCTTCCTACAGGCTAGCGTCATCAAATCTTTCAGAAGATCGTTGAGGAAAGCAAACGAGCCGAGCAACTTCGCAAGGAGCACTTCAAGAATAAGTATAACAGGAAGAGTTAGCACTCACCACCACCGATACCAGCAGTGTTCACCCCCGAGCGCATGAAGATTGGACTGCAGTCGAAGGAGGTGACTGTCGATCAGATCATGGATAAAGTAAGCAAAATCAAGGAGGAAATTGTTATGAAGAAGAGAGCACTTAGCCATCAAAAACTTTCCAAGGTAACACCGAAGCCGATTGGCGTAATAGACTGTTGTGCACAGGCTTTGAATTCATCTGCGGGTTTCGTGAAGTACAACTCCATCAAGCAGGTAGAGCACCCCAAAGAGGAAATGAGCCGGAGTAAGATCGTAATCCGCCCACTTACCAGGCAGAAATCTGCAAGTGCAAGAGTCATCGAGAATCCGAAGAGTGTGATGGATCGAGCGGTGAATTTCCTAATCAAATAGATAGACATTGGGGGAAGCACGGAGGAAAAGACCGAAGTAGCCTGCAAAGTCTACAAAAATTTGAAGGGCGATTAACCCGATGCTCAAGTACAGCACAAAATCAAGACAATCCTCACTGCAAAGAAGTCGCCGGTGAAGCAACAGAAACTGAGCTCAACTCCTCCAAATGAGAGGATAGGTTGCAATGGCAGCAGCATTGCCGTCACCAAATTCTAGCCTCTCGGCAACAGCAACAATAAGAATTCACCTATGAAATACTCTCCCGACCTGCACCAACATAAGTATGAGATCCCGTTCAACGAGGATACCGAACGGAAGCAGCGATTCCTCAAGAAGGGCAGTAACATCACCGGCATGATCCTCCAACACATTTTCAAGGGATAACATCGCGATGAGGTGGACCACATAAACTTCTAAAAGTAGAAATTCATGTAGGAATACAACCAAACCCTTCCGGAAGAATTATCGAATCGTTGGAAGGAAGACATCCAGAGAAGCTTGAAGATTTTGAAGGGGAAATTCTCCAAACGTCCTGAAGTCACCAAACCCGATAAATACGGTGGTTTTGCCATGGACGACGTTATCTATCTCTGCGATAACAAGAAGCTATTCTTCGATCGTAACCTCAACGACTACTACGAGGATGGTAGCGAGCCGGCATGGTCGCCTCACGCTCCCTGACAATAGTCCAGTATTAAATTTAAACCGCCAACGAATACACCGATGCTAACCGAAGAGTTCGATCTGGTTAGTGTATTGGGCTGCGGTTCTTATGGAGAGGTGTATAAGGCAGTGCACCGTCAAAACGGGAGGGTCTGCGCTGTGAAGGTACTATCGTCGGAGCCCACACCCTAAAGCTACGAGCGTATCAAGAAGGAAATTAGCATCATGGTGGAATGCAACAACCGCAATATCGTGAAGTGCTTCGGGTCTTAGAGCAACGAGCATGGCATCTGTCTTTTCCTGGAGTACTGCGCGGGAGGTAAGTCAGTCGATTTAAGGTAGGGTCCATAAAGGATGTGCTGAGGGCATCACCCGGAACGAAGCTCACTGAAGAGCATATAGCTTCTATATTGCAGCCGACGCTGATGGGACTGGAATACCTGCATCAACGCAAGACTATCCACAGAGATATTAAGGCTGGCAACATCCTCATCAATGAGTTTGGAGATATCAAACTGTCGGATTTTGGGGTTTCCACCTAGCTGATGCATACCCTCGCTGACAAGGATACGCTAATCGGCAGCCCGTTTTGGATGAGTCCAGAGGTCCTCTCCAAGAACAAGTACAACTGCAAGACGGATATCTGGTCGCTTGGCATCACAGCAATCGAGTTGGCGTAGGGCGAACCACCATACTCTCACATCCATCCCATCCGAGCAATGTTTGCTATTCAGAATAACCCGCCTCGAGGTCTTTCTCATCCAGAAAAGTGGTCGAGGGAGTTCAATGAATTCGTAAGGAAGTGTTTACAATACTAACCAACGCAGCGACCATCAGCGAGATAGCTGCTGATGGACCCATACATTGTGAATAAAGCCAAAGGCGAGTATCTCCTGCAGCATCTCGTGAAGAGCTGCACAGATAATCTCGAAAAGAATCGAAAATAGCTGAAATCAACGATGGGGAGTGTAGGTGGTGGCGCTGGTAGTTCGACGGTTGTGAATGACAACGGAACCATGATCTAACATCAAGGTAAGGTACAAGAGTACTAACCGTTTTGGGAGGGCGAAAAATCATAAACTTCCAACGAGGAGGAAGAAGAGCCCCCAACCAATAATGATGGGACCATGGTCGTGAAGGAAACCTCACCTGTCAAGAAGGAGGCTGACTTTGTTGCCTATTACCGTGAAAAGCAGGCCGAGGAGGACCGGAAGCAGTCTCAACAGGCACAGGAAAGGAAGTCGATGGGGCCATCTGATCGTCCAAAATTGAAGGAAGTTAAGCTCCAGATACAGCAATAGTGTAGGAACACCACCGAACCTTCCTGTGATGCCCAAACCATGCTTGACCAGCTGGTCGAACAGATGAACATAGAGCTCGAACAGGTTCGGAGCAAATACCGACCTCAAATCAACCACCTCATGCAGTTGGTGCATCAACAACAAACGCAAGCTGTCAGACAGCAACAGCCCTTGAAGAAAGACGATAAGATTTTCCGAAAGCTCAAATCAACCTCCAACGATACTGGTGGTGGTATTAGCACAAAAAACCCTCCACAAAACTTGCAGCAAGTGCGAAAGACTGAACCTGATTCTCATGAACACAAGAAGACTGGGACATTTGGAATGGACACTTTCGGTGGGTTGGTACCGACACCTCAATCTGAACCCTTCGTCAAATCTAAGAAGCCACGTCTGCTGGAAACACAGACATTCGAATAAGCCCTGCACCAACTTAAATAGTCCAAGAAGATTGCTGAGGATGATGGGAGCTACTTCACTTCATTCCTCAAGAAGATGAAGAAGCAGCCAGGTCAGAAGGAGAACACCCAAGGTAATCAAGATTAACTCTCACGGACACAAAAAATTGAGCCGAACAGACCGGAGCGCTACTTGTATGTTCCTGCAAAGCCTCCTCGTAAATGATTTTTATGCTCGCCGTTATCAATAGACTTAACGGATTCGAATGAGAGTCGTGTGGTTGGCAGCATTGCTTACTGCAGCTTCGGCGGATACGGGTGACTCCAAGGGGCTCTCAGGGTTCGAGTTGGGAGTTACCATAGCTGTGACAGTGGTGGTGGTTTCACTGTTGGGAATCTGGCTCGCTGCTATCATCATCAAGCGATGCCGCAAGAATAACAATAGAGTCAAGGCCAAGGAGCATCGTAAGGTTGGCCGGGTCTTTCCCATCAAACAGGATAAACCAATAAAGCTGCGGGAAGACGGGATCTAAGCAGTGTAGGAATGCATAATTTGTCTGGAACTCGTTGCAGCAAAGGAAATTAAGCTGCACCCCTGTGGTCATTCCGAGTTTCACTAAAAATGCTTCCGGCAGTGGGTAATGTCAGCGAGAAACGCCGATAACCGTGAAAGATGCTGCCGATGCACTCTGTCCATAACGAGCTACAGTAAGTACCGAAGGCCGCAGCCCGTGGAAGCCAGCTCAATGCGACCCTGCACAAACTCCCTTCCGGAGGTTGTCTTTGCCTGATAATTCATATCTTTGCATGAACATCAACCCATTACTCGCTTACCAATAACATTATATATGAAGGGTCTGCTCAGGGGCATCAAAAGATTGCTCTGTTGTCGCAACAATCATCCACACTGGCTCTCGCATATGCTCTACGAATGCTCAGCCAAACGGCGCACTTCTGAGTGGTGCGGAATCTTCCTCGATAACTATCGGTTCCTTACGACGTATGATGAGCAGGCTATCCGGCGCATCCACTAGCGGCATAGTGCCAGACATACCACAGAGAGCCTCGTGGACGGCATCCGTGAGGATATTAAGCGACCGAACGTCCTGCACACTGCAATTGGACTGTTTGCTTCATTTGTGCGCATGAAGTACTCATAGACAATAAATCCCACCCAAATTACCATCAATCGAGTGAAAAAAGACTTTGAAGAGTTCACCCAACTGTTGCGTGACTGCGTTGTACTGTACTATGATCTCGACCGAATAGAGCACTTATTCGAGTCGGAGACTTTCAGCAGAAAGACCCTCATCAATCTCTGTATACAGCTTATCTTCGATAACGATGATTTCTACGAAACGGTCGGGCAGTTACAGAGGCGTGTTGACCGGGAATCCAACGATAAGGTGCAGTTTAATATGCAGAAGTTCGAAGTACTACGACCTCAGGAATATGGCATCCTCCCCGATTACTGCCTAGATTAGAGTACTCTAGCTAAATATGGTGTGGATGGGCAAGTGAATGGCCGTCCTTACGATTCTTCCATTGAATTTGTTAGGGAAATTGTTAGGGAGCGTTACCCTGAGGACAAACTCAAAAAGGTACAAACTGTAATTACCTCAATTTAACAATCCATCGGCGAGTTCTACCGAAAGTACAAGCTGAAGGACTACTAGCCACTGAACGCGGATAGTCTCATCTCGATCTTGGTATTTATCATCATTCAATCCAAACAGGGCAGCCTCACAAGTCACCTAAAACTAATAACCAACTATATCAACCGTGAGGATTTGAACTCAGGATAGGGCTACAGTCTCGCCTCCATTTAGGCTTGCCTCCAGTTCATTGAGAAGGGCAATATCAAGCGTAGCAACGGCGTGAAAGTCACTGAAAGCGAGCTGTCTCTGTGGCTAAGCCTCCATAACTACTTCGAACAGATCACCAGCATCGACCTGTGATGTGCTGCTTTGCTAGTTTGAATTTTAAATATGCAGGCGATGCGACGCTGTGAGGTCTGTGAGGAACGACCACCCTCTATCAAATGCAAGGAAAGGTTGATGTGCTACGGGTGCAGCAGAAGATGCCAGAACGACCAACCGCATCCGCATGAGTTTATTCATCACGGCAGTATCATGTAGCGTTAGGAGGAGGAGGAGGTCAGCATCCAGCCTGTACTGATGACTCAAAGACCTAGACAGGAAGTCCAGAAAGTACTTCTACAAGAGAATAACAGCTCACTTGCCAATCTGCGTTTGAGGACTGGCTATTCGGAGTGTCAAGTACTTACCGAACGGCACAACAGCCTGTCCCGATACGTCAGGAGAAGATCATCGGAGAAGCACTTACCCTTCGTTCCATTGTTTACTCAACGTGAAGAAAAGGCCCAGGAATCACAACAGCAACAGTCCAATACAATCCACATCAACCAACAAAGGATAGTAGTCAACCAACCGACCATACTAACCCGCAACCGCCACACCCAAACAGATTCAACACCAGCCACATAATAATAAAGTTGCCAAACCTCTCCCGAAATTTCCAGCCAGGAGACAATAGACAGACTACGCCGTCGACTCAAAGACGAACGTGAGAAGAACCACCACCAAAATGAAGCCTATAAGAAGAAGTTGGAGCTAATTCGCAGTTGCCTCAAACCTGAGCTATTCGATCTGTAACGCCTCATATCTGAAAACTAGCAGCTGCGTTAGCGAGTGCTGCAACTCGAACTCATCACACCCGCTCGAACCCCAGCACCCGTTGACGATCTCTGAACCCGCCATCAAAGCTCACCGGCATGATTGGAAATTTCCTAAACATTGAAAAACTTCCCACGCATTAAATTTATGACGACATTCCTCACCGACCTATTCAAGCGATATGAGCAGAGGCGCTTCATAGATACAGAAGTCACGAGAGCTGTGGAGCTCATCAAGTCCGTGATCGGGAAGCATAGGTAATTGGCAATGGTTATGCAGGCAGACTACCTACGTAAGCTTTAATGGTGGAAAGGACGCAACAGTTGTGCTGTTCCTTACTGCATTGGCATACCACGAGTAAGCAGCTTTTCATGTAGGTTGTGCATCCCACTCACAGAGATTAAAACTCTGTTCTTCGTGGAGCCATAACCCTTCGAAGAAGTCGACGAGTTTATGGAGAGTGTCCACGAAATGGTTGGCTACCAGGAACTGCAGGCTGGTCGTGACTTCAAACAAGCCCTACATGAACTAAAGCAGAACCATTAGATTGACAACATCATCATGGGCTCACGACGGACCGATCCTTACTGCCAATCCCTATAGGTTATCAGCCAGTCTGATACCGACAAGGGCTACCCACAGTTCGATCGAGTAAACCCCATAATTGATTGGACCTATAGCCAAGTGTGGTCGTTCCTGCGCAACTACGAGCTCCCGTTCTGTAAGCTGTACGAACTTGGCTACACATACTTGGGGAATAAGTCGAACACAAAAAAGAATCCGCAGCTGCAGGAATCGAATAAATATAAGCCTGCTTGGGAAGCACCCGACAATACCGAGTTACTTTCTCGCAAATGATTTGTAAGCGTCATTGGTCATTTCTTCAGAAATGAGAAAATGTTGGATTGTTTGGCAGCTGTGGGTTTTGGATGCTAGCTTGCCGGGCCTTTTGGTGGATTCTTTGTTCGACGGTTCGCTGCCTGGGATTCGGTTCGTGTTGGTTGCCTACTGTCTGTGACTGCGGGAGTCGGACTGCGAAGAGTTCGCATCTCTCTCTCATCTTCTTATCGTATCGGATTTTGCTCGCTGTGCTCCGATATTTGTAGGCAAACGTTGATGTGCCGCTCGAATTTACTGTAGTTGCCTCTACACTCAATGGTCTTGCCACAGACCGGACAGTCGAAATCTCGCTGGACTGACTTGCTTCGATTGTCTGAGTTGTCACTAGCATTGCTCTTCTGACGGTTTTGTTGGTCAGGCTCCTCGACACCTGGTATTTCTTCCTGAATGATTCCGATAGTTGGTTTGTTCGATTGAGGCACCCCAGCCATAGTCTTGCTGAAGTAGGCATGCAGAGTGTTCTTTTTGTTCTCATCAACACCAAGAAGGTTAGTGCACCGAACCCCCAGCAGCCTCAACTTTGTCCCATACTTAACCTCTTTATTCAGAAGTTTAGTCACGATATCCAACAGTTCCTTCTTCTCACTAACGTAAGTGTCCAGTGTTTGACTTTTATCCCTTCTTTCGAAATTCTGAGTTTGAAATGAAAGTGTGATTGTTTTAGCGACCAACTCCAATTCCTTGAGATCTTCTGCAACCCTTTGGCATAGAGTCTCCAACAAATTCAGCCAGAATTTCTCTTCGTCTGTTGCTCTGAAGGTATCAGACCTTCCCACAGACTTACGCTCACTGAATTCGTGGATGTTGCGGCTAATGCCTAACGCACTAAACATGAACCCTTCGGTTGAGTTTTCGCTGAAGCACAGACTCACTAGATTCATCTTCTCGAGCAGTTCCCCACCAGTATTTATTCCAATCCCTTTCAGAAAGAACTCATTAACTGGACCCACTCCTGGAATCTTTCTGATGGGCTTGTTGCTTAGGTAATCCAGGATGGCTTGCTTGTCATTAGGCAGAACGAACTGATCGTTGGGTTTCTTCTCTTCGCTGGCCATCTTGCATAGCATCTTGTTGGCACCCACTCCGCAGCTGACTGTCAGTTTGGTCTATTCGTAGATGCGTGTCCGAATGTTGCGAATAAACGAGTGGGTTTCCTCAGTTGTCTTGCCCTGTAATTGATCGGTGAGATCCACATAGACCTCATCCAAGCCCAAACTTTCGTAATTCTCATCATATTATGAAAGGATTTTCCGGAAGATGTTGGAGTACTTCCTGTACTTTTCGAAGTCAGGGGGGATGAGCACTAAGTATGGACAAATACTCTTCGCCATAAACGTCGGTTGAGCGGACCTTACTCCAAACTTCCTCGCTACGTAATTAGCAGTACACAAGACTCCGTCGTGGCTGCCCACAGCACATGGTTTGTCCACCAGCTCTGGCCTAAGCTACAACTCTTTCTTACCGATCTAACAGTTCGCAAGCAACGTAAAACATATCGAAATCGAAGTGCGCCCAAACGCGAGTTAAGTCCCTAAACTTCTCTACTTCATGAAGACGATGCTTGATCTCCTTCTGCAGTGTCTAAACTAACTGGTGGCTTGTACCTGCCTCTCGGGGTTATTCTCGTAGGCTACCAATCTCACCTTCATCTGTTGTAGTTCGTGTTATCGTTTTTGCTACATTTCCTTCTCGAACTCGTGCTTCCTCGATCCCTTGCTCATCTACTGAACCTTCTCGTAGACTTTGTTGCGATCAACCTCAGCCATCCCCGCTTTTTCAGCCATGAACTGATTGACAAACTTGTCGGCCATCTTCGGATTAATTATAATGGCTACGAGCCAAATGATTAACTAACAACCCGTCTCATCAGTAGACCCAACGATAGGTCTTTTCAGCACCTTTAGCTGTGAAGGTGATGATGTGGGTCTTCACGTAGCTGGGATCGGCCACCATGAATGTAGCTGAGTTCTCCGTTTGGTATCCTTCGAAGTCAACGATGAGGGTATGAGGACTTACTGCCATATCCTGACCCACGACATACTCCCGATGTAGGTTGTTCTCTCCAAAGTATATCCAATTTCTCGTGTTAATATCGAAGGCGATGGAAGGTCCCTGTGAAAGCATCCTCACTCCACAGTTCCCACCAAACAGCACGAGCATGTCCTTTTCGAAGCAGGGCAGGAAGATGGATACACTTCGTATCATCAAGTGCGATGCACTTATCTGAGATGTAGCTTGCATAGGCTTTGCCCGTGGTTCTCCGGGAGTAAAGACTTCTACATCAGTCTCGGCATAGGATGTGTGAAGGTCAGTTATTCGTTCCATCGGTCGAATTTTGTTCGTTGCAGTTCCTTCACAGTATTTGTTAAAGTTGATGCCACCGGCGATGAAGACCCTTCCTTTGTAGCTACAGCAGGTGTGGTTGTAGCGAAGTTTATGGGTAGCACCAACAGTCACCAGCTTGTTGGTCTCAACGTCGTATTCCAAAATGGCGTCGGTTGGCTTAAACTCCGGTGTTATACCACCCACAATGTACACCTTCTTGTTTGCGCGGTTATAGGTGATGGCTGGAGAGTTTATCTTAAGTCTGTCATCACCTGTTAGGTACTGGTTCAGCTTGAAGTCACCACCAGATTTGTTCATGCTCCAAGCCATGATGGAT
>ERZ724527.1711-NODE-1711-length-10267-cov-3.194869_pt1 | contig 10267 bp, 14 predicted proteins | sample MGYA00376060_ERZ724527 | MGnify/ENA primary metagenome ERZ724527 (study PRJEB28724, sample SAMN07190886) | activated sludge metagenome | isolation source: activated sludge of sewage treatment plant in Hong Hong | place: USA: Christiansburg, Virginia | collected...
GTGCTGAAAAGATTCTGAAGCTTAAGGAGGCTCGCAGAAAGAAACAAGAACTCGAGGAAAAGCTGCAGCTAATAAATAAATAAATCACCGACATCAGGAATCCGGAGGTCGCTTTGGAGGAGATTCGCAAAAGTAAGAGCCCAAAGAACTCGCTGAAGCATATGATCAGCATTTCCGATGACAGATAGGCTCGAAACAAGGCGCTGACACTCGTTCGCAAGCTCCGCCACCAGCGATAAAAGCGTGAGAAGATGGTCAGCAACATTTTTTCGAAAGTCGACAAGGAGGTGATGGAGAGTATAGCCTAACTGAACAGGGTGAGGCAGGAGCAGGAGAGGCAGGCAAAATAACGCCGAAAACTGTAAGTACTGTAGCGAATGAGAGATCAAGAGCGAAGGAAGCTAGACGAGTATAGACTACTGGAGGAACATGGCAGCTTTCTGCAAGCACTGCAAAGGCATGAGGAACGAAACAAACCCGTACAATCAAGAAGAAGCATGGCATGGATTCGCATGGATGACACTCCAGAGCTAGCAGCAAGGAAAGAGCTGCTGGAGAAGCTTCGCAACTTGTCTTACGTAGAAAAGCGTTCGATAATGGAAGAGTACAACCGCTAGTTGCTCCGAAAGTGATTCATCATTTTACCAGACGACAGTCTATCACTCGTAAAGGCTCCACTTTGGCCAATCTTCACTGCGGTCGGTCAGTGCCCAGACCTTTTCAACCTCTGGCCACCAGATGAATACGTTGTCGCCCTTGACCAGCGTGCAACCGTACTTCCACTTGACGATGTAGGTGTCCCTCGATGAGTTATGAATGAAGACTCCTCGAACCACCTCCTCGCGGCTCGTACGCCAACACTCCTCTGGGATCTTATCCATCATCGGCTTGATTGCGTTGGAGAAGATATCGTTGCGCTGTCCGTTCGGTTTGGTTTGTATCGAAATTAGCTTAGATTCATGATAGTTTAGGGTGAGTGTTTTTACAGTTTCGCTACGCACTGGCTGGTAGACGAACTTGCATGGATGGTAAGTCTCGCGAATCTTTAGCTAAGGTTTCTCGGGAGCTGTTTCAAGGATCTCGGTGTCAGATGAATCTGGGTACTTGCCTTGTTCATTAAACTTCATCACTAAATCCTCGTCCTCTTCCGCATTGTCGCTGACTTGGTAGTTAGCAAACTGGGGGCTTGCATCCTCGATGAACTCCTCCCCTTTGACAGCAGAGTTGCTATCACTCTTCTTGAGAACAGGATTTTCACCCTAGAGGTCAGGCATATCTTCGATAAATGGTCGCTCAACATTATCGGAATCGGCATTCAGTGAGTTCGATTGGTAGAGAATAGGTTCTTCAGCGGAAGGTTATCTATTGAGTGGAATCTCAGTGGTTTCTTCAGTCTGAGGTTCGACGACCACTTGATCCAAGCTCTACTCGACTGATAAAAGTTCTGTTGTCTTTTCAGGTGAAGTGTTGTCTATCTTGGCAGATTACGTGTCCTATTTCGTCGGTGATGCTGGTCGCTTCTCCTCCTTACTAATTTCGCGACTGGGTGAGGGCGAGACCCCCTCTCTAAGTTTGATCTTCTCCACAAACTTTTCGTAGAGTTCGCTGGTGGATTTGCCAAGTTCTGCCTTCGGGTAATTCTGCTGAGTGTAAGTTGTTCTAAGCTAACAAATATTCTTACTTATTGGCGTCTTCTACGAATTTTTGGATGAAGAGTCCAAAGAAATCGATGTATCGTGAAAACTTCAAGCAAGGCGCTGGCATGGAAAGAACATACTCGAAGATAGTTTCGTCAGCCAGGCATACCTCCAGCAGAGTCTTCAGAATCAACGAACAGAAAATTTGAGTTCGATCGTAGTTCTTATACACAGTCTACAGCATGGATAGTGTAGTCTGCTCCATCTGTAGACTCGAATCGAAGTAGTAGAGGCGCTCCTCGACAGTGTAGACGTTGAAGGCGACAACACTCTTGTCGAAATTTGAAAGAGATAGAGTGGGTGTGCCCAACACCCAGCGGAGCCGATATTCCTTGTAAGCATCATCGATTAATACGAAAGCGTGAGCCACCTCCAGGTACGGCTAGACTGTAGCATAGTTAGTATTGAAGATACCCCGGATAAGTACAAAGGCAACCTTTTCTGAAAGCGGAAGGCTATCCTTGCAGAGACTCTTGACAAGACAACAGGCCAGCTTTTGGTTGTTTTAGATGATCATCTTGTTGAAGAACTCAAAACTCATGATCTTACGATCATTGAGAGTGAGCCTTGTGTGGTCGATGGAGCATAGCTGCATGATGAGATAATTGGCAGTTTCCAAGAGAGGAGCGAAATTGGGACTGGCATACTTACTGCCGATGGCATGTTTTTTATTGGCGTAGATGCCCAACGGTGATTTCTTTTCGAGGAAGTAATCGTAGAAGTGGCTGATACATCCCTTTTGAATGAGGTACTCGAACTGTACAGGACCCTGTGTTGCAAAGTGCTTCCAAAACTCGAAGTACTGTGTAAATTTGATCCAGTTCTTGGAGACTAAGGTGGGAATCATGGAGAACATCGCGTCGAGGAACTCCACAATTTGGCTGTCTGTCGGGTTGCTGTTCGTCAAGGTCAGCTGGCACTTATCAATGGTGCTGTTCACAATAGTGAGGAGCAGGCTGCATATTGAGCTACGGAGTTCAGCATCGTTGGATTCCAACAGCAGGTTCCTCACGCCTTCGTTCTTTAGGATTGGAAGTGCTGCGATAGGCTCCCTGGCAATAACATTCTGCAGTGTAGTTAATAGATCCTTCAGCTTGGCTTGCTTAATCCACACTCCGAACGATAGTTTCTGTGTTAGTTCTACAAGATCGGGGAAGTCCACTGGATTGCTCAGCTACAGCATCTGGCTATAGAACTTGATGAAGCTTCCGGAACACACATTAACTTCATACTCGTGGAAACGGTTGTCCTCTTCAATTGCCGTGCTGTATTTGGTAGCCAGGTAGTCTTAAATGGGCTCTGCAACCACAACGCTGATTATCTCTGGATGCTTGGCTGATCCCACCACTTCCATCAGTTCAGTTGGCTCGTCAGGCTTACCTCCCTCTTTCTCCTCGGCAATCTTGTCGTCGATCTCCTTATCAACGCTCTCTTCCTACTGCTTCGATGGAGTTTTATCTTCGTCATCGTCCTCCTTTGAGAGGGTCTCGAGAATTGTTGTGACTTTCTTCTGCTCCTGCCGTTCTTTGAGATTGAGCTGCCCCATGACCTGCCTCTTTTGTTCTTCGCTGGATAAGCATAAGGTAATATCGTCCTTCTTCTTCTTCTCGTAGACCAGCATGTAGGCATTCTTGCTGTTCTCCTTCTTTGTCCAGTCGAACTCATCCTCTATGACTTCAGTGATGCCACCGTAACACTAACCCTCGAGCTTCTTCAAATCGAACGAATAGATATTGCTATCGTTGAACTCCAACCACTGTCCATTTTCGGTACGGATGAAGCTATAGTAATGCCCAAACTCAGCTCCACCGTTGTGTGCGACTACTCCCACTAGATCATAGTTGTAATCGACTTCCTGGGTTTGAATGGGTTCACTGGTGGGATCAATTGGCAGCTGCTCTGTGCTCTCCGGTTAGGTCTTCTGCACGGCTGATGGCAGTATCGCTTCTAAGCTGTAAGGCTTCAGATCGAGCGAGTGAGGAAACTCGAACTTGGTGCTAATCTTTTCATTGACGAAAGTATCGAGGTTGAACACGTTTCGTTGTAGGTGCAGGATCAGGTTATTTGGACACTTGCTGATGACGGTTTTCTTCACCACATCTGCCTTCTGATTGCAGAAGTCGCACTGGTAGTCATTGATGATCTCTCCATGAACCAACTTGCCCAGAGACTCAGAAAGTAGTTTATAGTTCTTCACTTCCAATGTGAGGCAGTAGAAGTCTTCTTCGCGGACCTTTGACTTTTGGCATTTCTCACAAGTCAGTAAGTTGGATACCTTGCCGGTGTAGTTGCACTCAACGACTCGTCGGAATGGCGTATCCTTCATGCTTTTCTCCAACCTATCAAGGAGCATCGAGGTGAATTCTTGGGCATCCTGCTGCATCAGTACGTTTACAGGCTGGCCATCATATCCCTTCCAGGAGTAGCAAAAGTCCTGAGGGTTGTAGTCCATCCTTTCTGTCTTCGTCAGGAATGAGAATAACCGCTGGAGCTGATGCAATAGATTATCGTCGACCTGCCTACCATCCTTCTCCACAAGCTGCTCTTGTTGTCCATCGTCCACTCTCAGAACGAGATTCCTGAAAGACTTGTTCATGTAGAACTGCTGGATGACTGATAGCATGTAGCAGATGGCTCCAAGATTCTTGATGCCAGCATGGTTGTATGGCGAACGGTTCTTCAGCTCATTCTCACTGAGTACACGCAACCTACCAAACTGGCTGTTGAGTGTTGTCAGGGTTAAATGCATCAGGCACTTGGTCAGTGCAGGGTTGTTCTTCGCTACTGTAGATAGCAGACCGTAGACAGCCGATCGGGATGCTTCACTTTTACAGCTGACCTTTTCACTGAATAGACACTGCCCCCAGATGTCCTGAATGCCCTTTTCGTTTAGGTGAAGATCTGGAATAAAGCAAAGTAAGTTGGCGCACCCAGTGATTACTTGCTAGTTAGTCCTACTGAGCACATTAGACATCAAAATTCGAGTAACTTCCTCGTTATCATTGATGAGTCCGAACTTGGCGATCAGTACTGTGATGGTCTTGAAGTATTCGTCGTTAGTGGCTTCGGCTTTGCCTTCCTTCAGGAATTTCAGCAGACAATCAATGAGGGGTTGTTGACCTTCCTCGCTGAAGAAGCACATTGCGCACACAAACAGGTAGAGCTGCTTCAGAATCGATCCGGAGGGTGGGTTGCTCAGCAGTTCGGGAAGCACCTTACAAACCTAGTTAGTGTCTTCTCCGAGGGTAACACTCAGAAGAATGCTTAGACAGTTATTGATCTGGCTGTCGCGTTGAATGATGTTGCTCGTCTGTGTCCACAACTTGCGCAGGGAAGTCAGCATAATGCTTGTGAGTTCCTTCTGGTCACGTCCCTGCCAATCGTAGTCACAAGGTTCAGGTTCAGCGGCCTCAACAATCTTCTTGTACTCCTTAATCTTGGCCTATTCCTTGAGGTCCTTTGGAATTTCTGGTTTCACCAACAACGGCAACAGCTCAGTAAAGTCAAGCTGGCTGCTGAGTACTGCGTTGGCCTGGTTGTGCTCAATTGAATGATGGAAGGTCTTTCCGATGTACTTACTAACGAGGGTCAACACGAATTCTTTGATGTCTTGCTCGACCTGCTTGAGCTTATCTGCTCTTCCTTCGAGTAGAGTGTAGATTTCGAACAGCTTCTCGTAACCACCGCTGCTCTAGAATTGGTCTTTCCACTGCTGCTCTTCTTCCTTCAGTTCTGCAGTCGGAGTCTCCAATAGGTATTCGAATAGGTACATACAGTATAGCATCTTATACGGCGATTACAGGTTCAGTAGCTTCTCCTGGTTGGATTCCTCCCCACTTAGCACTTCATTGTACAGTACACTCGAAACCTACAAGCGTTCGAGCATCTTCCAAGTTGCCTTGGCAACACTCTATTCAGCGTCTAACAGTCCGAATAATGCTTCGTAGAAATCCACACGCTGGCCAAGATGATATCGAGGCAGCTCGGAGACCTGAACGGTTTCAATATCAGGGTCATCGACTGATCTCAAGTCAGCTCGAATTCGACAGTTCTTCAGGTTGTTCCAGACGGTTTGGGGTCGGTCCTTGGCCGAATCCTCGTAGAATTCCAAGAAATTTTTGATAGTGAGTTGATCGTCCTTATCTTCATCGTACTTATCGAAGACGTTGGCAATCCGGTCATCGTAGGTCTTGGTGGGAGGGTCGTTCAAGCAAGCAGCGATGAACCTGTTGCATTCAACTTTGTTCATGAGCCCATTAGTGGAGTACTTATCGAAGATGCTCTCAAAGGCTTTGGCTGCCTTGGCACTGAGCCTGCCGTTGATGATGAGTTCCTCGTGCTGTTGGTTGCACACTCTGCGTGATACCTTCAGCGGTTCGTTGACCTTGATGTTGAGTTCCTTCATCAGTCGGCTATTTGAGATATCCTGAAGCTCATCCTTCTGATTGATTTTGAGTTCTTGCCAAGTCATCGAGAGGTGCTTGGCCAAAGTGTTTCTCACGTCAAACAAGGTCGTGTTTGAAGTAGTCTTTAGGTTGAAGTTCTTGTTGTTGCTTGTGATGTCGTAGCTGTAGAAGGTGTCGTTGATGATATCGAGGAGCAGGGTCTCACCCTTTCGGATGGTTGCCAGAGACTTTATGCTGACGTTGCCGCAGTCCTTCTCCGATTCGTCGATGATGAAGTCTATTAGACGGAGAGCTCGTGGAGTCTTGTTCGGTTTTCCTTCAGCTAGGAATTTGAAGAAGTCTGCGAGTGCACTTTCCATGTACTTCCTGCGAAGAGAGGGGGTTAGATCCTGAGTGACGTACAGCGAATTGTAGTAATCGATAGCGAGGTCTGCAACGGCAGCATCGGTAACCCCGTAGATGACTTCCAGCAACTTGTCGTAGAGATGTAGTTCTTCGAAATTCCTGACCAACCTCGTCACCTTTTCGTCTTTGCCATTGCGCCAGGTTGATGACACTGCAATATTTCCTCTCTTAACATTGATCTCCAAGAAGAGATTGCTGACGACCTCGAACTCCTGTCTCGACAACTGTTCGAGCTCCTTGGGCTGCACCAGCTTCATGAAGAATTCTTCGATTTTCTGTGGTTCACCGTCACTCATGGCATGCTCGAGCTTACTGACTGAACTGCACCACTTACTGTACAGCTCTCGTTCCTTTTCGAACAGTGAGTTCTGCCTCAGCAGTTACCAATACTCCACAAAGGTACCTACATTGAGTTTGACTCGTTGGCTGATTCCCAGCACAATCTGCAGCAAATAAAGGAGCTTTTATAGTACTGCCAGGTAGTCAGACGAGCTTCGGTGATACTTGATGGCGTCGAGCACCACCCGGTCGACTTTCACCTCGTTGAGGAAGTCCAGCATATCGTATTTGTTGTATTCTCCTGGGCAGACGCTATCGAAGATGCTCGTCAGCACGCGAGTGGCTATCAGTACCTGAGGGGTCTGCAGCTTCTCCAAAAACATTTTGACGATTTGCCTGCGGTAAGGAACCATATCGTAGTTCTTGACCACCATATCGGCGTACTTCCTCACTGATACCTCGAGCAGCTGAGGCTGGATCTCACTGGAAAGTATGAGCCCCTCGAAGAACCGTATCACCTTCTCCAACGGGAAATAGTTGCTGAACTTGGACAGTTCGTGCAGCAGCTCAAGATCCTCGCACGCAGTTAGGCTTACCTCGCTTTCAAGAATTTGGTCGATGAGGAAATCAACATGTGGTCTCTTGAAGCTATTCGTGACCTCCTCCAGCAGCTTGTAGATTGAGATTCGGGTTTAGTAGTCTCCTCGTTGGGCAGTTGAGTAAATTAGTTGTAGCTGCTCTACCTGCAGGATGTCTTCTGAAATCAGAAACCTGAAGAACTCGGTGGACTTTTTAATGAGCTGGACATGCCTGTCCTCCACGTAGATCTTTTCGAATACGCGGTTAGTACGCAGCCACTCCCCAATCTTGGCGATCTTGGAGGCGCCTGTGGTACGAACCGACCTCAGAATATCCTTGAGCTCTGACAGACCCTGCAGCCGTCGCTTCAGTGCTTCACTGTTCAGACACAAGTTGGCAAGTTCAAGTTTTGCAGCGATCTCGTACTCCTTGTACTGCTCGTTTGATTCGACTGAATAACATCAAAATGTTACTTCTACGTACAAGACTCTTCATGCTGATGAAGACATTCTCGCACTTCTCCTTGGTGAGAGTTCGCACTGTCGATTCGCTCTCATCGACCAAATGGCGGTACACCACTGCCTTCAGCCTTTTGATGAGTTATGCGACGTAGCTGCGATGCAGGTTGAACGCTACATTCCCAATCGCGGTAATGTACGAACTCAACAACTAGCCGTTGTTGCTCTGCTCGAGAGTTCTTATCATGGTCTCGAAACCGCCCTTATCGATGAAGTTACGCACTATTCGGAAAAGGAAACTTGAACAGAATCTTGCCCTCGGCACGAAGGTGATTCGCTGACCACCTATCTGTTCCATCACGTGATCATTAGTGTCGTTGAGGTAATCGGTATTGTGCCGGTTGCTGCTCAGATACTACCGATACTTGGCTACCGTGTTGAGTGGCTGAATACGAGGACTTGTCACATCGATGTCGTCCTCATCATATGAGTCTGACATGCCAAAGTAGTAGCCACGTTAGTTTGAACGATCGCCTGCAGCATCGTAGACCTTGTAGGTAATCTTTACCCTCTTGCAGCCGTTCTCCAGCTCGCGAACACGCACTACTGTGGAAGTGTACCACATGCCATACATCTCGCTGCAGTCGATTATATCTCCCTACTTGAGAGACATGCGCCATTCGAAGTCCTTTGAGAAGGTGCCTAACGGAGCGATTTCTATGCTGTCATTCATGACGTCTCTGCTCGCTCGCCTCGCGTCATTAAGGAACTCCACAGAGAGGATACCATCCTGGTCAAGCTCTTTGAGCGTTGCGCGGGACCACGTGGCTTTTTTGGTTCCCGTATCGTACTTGACAACGTCGAGCAAGTCGCCAGGCTGCAACTTCTCCACAAAATCGTTGCGCTGGACCTGGTTGTAGTACATCCAGGGATACGACTTGGCGTCCATTTGATTATTCGTCTTGAAGTACTGCGCATCTGTATTGAACACAATCGACAGCAGCTCGGCGAACTTCACGTACTTCGGCGTCAGGTCGATGTACTTGAGGTAGATGTCGCAGCACAGCTCCATTATCTGGTTGCTGAGCACCAGCACTTGGTCGAGCTTGAAATACTTGGAGTTTATCAGCTTCTGGCAGACCTGACCGAAGCAGCTATTGAAGAAGAACTCAGTGACCTCTTCTTCAACGAAGCAGTCGCTTAGAGGTCCTGCTGCTACCCTCTGCAGCAGCGCTATCCACTCGTGCAGCACCGGAATTGTCTATTCCTCGGCTTGGAACGAAGCCATGTGAGTCGCATTGACCTTCTTGGTCCAGGCATCCTTGCTTAAGCCTGCCAGCTGAATGGGGTACTCCACAGAAAGCGTGTCCACCATCTTGTTTAGTGTATTATATTGTTGTATGATTCCGGCCGGACTCGCAGCGTTATTTATCTTCGCGGTGCTATTCATTTCTGACTGGCAATCTCCATTCGATCACCTCGTGAAAATCACGTTACCAGCATCTGCAATCGAAATTAGAACAAGTTCGAAAGTTCCTTTGAGAAAGAGTCTAATTTCTTACTCAGATTAATGCGACCTGGGAGTGTTACAACCACATTGCGTCGCAGCCATTCAAAACATCAGCTGCTAAGGGCCTCCGGTGAGCTGGTTTGGTCATAATCGCCGCAAGATAATAACGAATTCACCAGCAAACTTTCGCACTTCTCCAAACCTGTCGAGCACAGACCCACTCAAAGTGTTCCCTCGCTGAAAGCAGAAGTGTTCATGAGGAAACTGCCCATCATTGACACTCCGGAAATGGTTGCGGAGGTGGCTGATCTCATCGAAACCAGGCAGAGTTCTCCAATCGCAAGCCATTACGAATCGCAAAAACACAGAAAGTTGTCTACAGTACCAGCCAAATACCGGTTTGATCAGGGAGATCGTCGGAAGGCCTTGGAACTACAACGCTGGTTAGACGCGCAAATGGAGATGATAGAGTGTCGATAGAGAAGTCTTCCGGAACTGATGGAACTCAAACAACAAGTGGTGCAGATCATGCTAAACTAAGCGATCAGCTGGGTACAAACTATATGCGGCGAGTGGGCGGAATGCCTTCGTACGGGAATGAAAACGATCTGCACGCTCATCTCGAAGGCCTTTGTGGCCATCTACCAGAAGCAAACCTCAACGGAAAAGCAGGCCATAAGCGAATGTCTTGAAACTCACAAAAGCTACGCCGATCTAATCAGCAAGCTGCAGACTGAGAGCCGGGTGATGAAGGATTAGAAAGAAACTGCTGATAATTTCAGCAACAACCTCATCTACAACATGCGGATTCGAAACAAGTAGTGCAAACACCTGTAAAAAAGTTTGAAGATCATGACTAACAGGTATAAGCAACTCAAGGAGGAACTGCAGAGGGTTGGTTTCAGTATTGCAGACGACAGAATCAAGTCGAGT
>ERZ724527.1713-NODE-1713-length-10253-cov-3.998627_pt1 | contig 10253 bp, 9 predicted proteins | sample MGYA00376060_ERZ724527 | MGnify/ENA primary metagenome ERZ724527 (study PRJEB28724, sample SAMN07190886) | activated sludge metagenome | isolation source: activated sludge of sewage treatment plant in Hong Hong | place: USA: Christiansburg, Virginia | collected...
GCCGGCCGCGCGAAGAGCTTGGCGAGCAACAAGCGATTGCGTTCGCCACCGGACAACTTGGTGATCGGCGCGCGTGCGCGCTCCGGGGTGAACAGGAAATCCTGCAGGTAGCCAATCACATGCTTGCGCTGGCCGTTGATCTCGACGCTGTCGGAACCGCCGGCGACATTGTCGAGCGCGTTCAGCGATTCGTTCAGCGCCATGCGGTGCTGGTCGAAATAGGCGACTTCGAGATTGGTGCCGCGGATCACTTCGCCGGACGTCGGCTGCAGATCGCCGAGCAGCAGACGGATCAGGGTGCTCTTGCCGGCGCCGTTCGGACCGACGATGCCGACGCGATCGCCGCGCTGGATCATCGTCGTCAGGCCATCGACGAGAACACGTTCGCCGTAGGCAAAGCGCAGGTCGCGGGCTTCGACCACGCGCTTGCCCGAAGGCGCGGCCTGGCTGACCGAGAGACTGACTTTGCCCTGCTGCTCGCGTCGCTGCGCGCGCTCGCGGCGCATCGCTTCGAGTTCGCGCACGCGGCCTTCGTTGCGGGTGCGGCGCGCCTTGATGCCTTGGCGGATCCAGACTTCCTCTTCGGCCAGTTTTCGATCGAAATGCGCATTGGCCTGCGCTTCGGCGTGCAGGCGCTCCTCGCGGCGGCGCAGGTAGTTGTCGTAGTCGCCGGGCCAACTGCTGAGTTGGCCGCGATCGATCTCGACGATGCGCGTCGCCAGTTTGCGCAGGAAACGGCGGTCATGGGTGACGAAGATCAGGCTGCCCGTGAACGCCAGCAGCGAAGCTTCGAGCGCGTCGATGGCCTCCAGATCGAGGTGGTTGGTCGGTTCGTCGAGCAGCAGGATGTCGGGTTCGACCACCAGCGCGCGCGCCATCAGTACGCGCCGCTTCATACCGCCGGACAGCGACGAAAACGCGATGTCCGAGGGCAGCTCGAGTCGCGCCAGCAGATTCGACACGCGCTGGTCCAGCGACCAGCCGCCACGCGCATCGATCTGTGCCTGCACTTCGCCGAAGCGGGCGCCGGCGGTGTCGCCGTGTTCGATCAGATGGTGGAATTCGGCCACGAGTGCGCCGACATCGCCAAGCGCCGCAGCGACCACGTCGAACACGTCGCCGTCGAGTCCGCGCGGGACTTCCTGGTCGAGCTTGGCGACGCGTACTCCGTCGCTGACGCGGACTTCGCCGTCGTCGGCGCGGATCTCGCCGGCGATCAGGCGCATCAGCGTGGTCTTGCCCATGCCATTGCGGCCGACGATGCAGACGCGTTCGCGACTGTCGATGGTGAAATCGACGCCGTCGAGCAGTTTCGGGCCGCCGACCGCGAGGTCGACCTTGAGCAGTTGCAGCAGGGGCATGGGTCTTCCGGTTCGGTGGCAACCCGTCCGTGACGGAAGTCACGACAGGTGGGGTCAGCCGCTCACGTTATCATGCGCAGTCAATAGGCAGGCTCGACCGGCGACGCGGCATGCTGGCGCCGTCGGGTCCGCAGCGGTTTCTCTCTGGCATTGGACACATCATGAATCGTCGAACGATCGCTGCCGGCATCGGCTGGGCAGTCGTGTTGTCGCTTGCGGGCTGTGGCGGCAAACCGGATTCGGCCAAGACGGCCATGCCCGTCGGAAGCGCTGCGCTGGCGGTGGAATTGTCGCAAGTGACGCAGGCACCGCTGGTGCGTTCAGTCACGGTGTCGGGCGCGGTCGCGGCTTGGCAGGACATGCAACTTGGCGTCGAACTGAGCGGACTGCGCATCGCCGACGTCAAGGTCGAAGTGGGCGACGAGGTGAAGCGCGGCGATGTGCTGGTCACGCTCGATGCGCGCACGCTCGACAGCGAGCTGAAAATGGCCGAAGCAGCTGCGCAAGAGGCGCAGGCCGGCATTCTGCTGGCGACGAGTCAGCTTGATCGCGGTGACGCGTTGAAATCGCGGAAGCTGATCAGCATGTCGGACCACGATTTGTTGCGTGCCGCGATGGTGCAAGCCGAGGCGCGGGCAGCGACGACCTCGGCGCAACTCGATGCGGCTCGGCTGCGGCGCGACTTCGCGACCTTGCGCGCGCCGGATGATGGCGTCATCGCGACGCGCACGGCCGAGCCGGGCATGGTGGTGATGGCGGGGACGCGATTGCTGAGCATGATCCGTGACGGCCGCCTGGAGTGGCGTGCCGAATTGAGCGAGGCTGACCTGCTCGATGTGCAGGTGGGGGCCGCGGTCGAGGTGCGCCAGCGTGATGGCCGCATCGTGCCGGGACGCGTGCGCGCGGTGTCGCCGGCACTCGATGCCGCGACGCGCACCGGTACCGTGCATGTCGATCTGCCCGAGCCTGGGCAATTGCGCTCGGGCATGTTCGCCGAGGGCCGCATTCACGTCGGCGAAGGTGATGCGCTGAGCGTGCCGGTCGCTGCGGTCGTGCGCCGTGACGGCTACGCCTACGTCTTCACGATCAAGGGCAGGGACCGCGTCGAGCGCCGTCGCGTCGAACTCGGTCGCATCGATGGCGATCGCATCGAGGTGCGTGCCGGCGTGCAGGCCGGCGAGCGCGTGGTCAGTCGCGGCGGTGCATTTCTCGCCGACGGCGACCAGGTACGCGTGGGCAGCGGAGGCTGACATGTTCAACGTCTCCGCTTGGGCGATTCGGCGGCCGCTGCCGGCGTTGATGATCTTCTTCGTGCTCTGCGTCGCCGGCATCTACGGTTTCATCAAGCTGCCGATCTCGCGTTTCCCGGACATCGCCTTCCCGATGGTGGCGACCACGATCAGCCTGCCCGGCGCGGCGCCGAGCCAGCTCGAAGCCGAGGTCACGCGCAAGGTCGAGGACGCCGTCGCGACCATCAGTGGCGTCAAGCGCGTGATGTCGAGCGTCAACGAAGGCGTCTCGACCACGACCATCGAGTTCCAGCTTGAAGTCGACGTGCAAGTGGCGCTCGACGACGTGCGCGATGCGGTCAGCCGCATCCGCATGGATCTGCCGGTCGACATCCAGGAGCCGATCATCGCCAAGATCGAAGTGGTCGGCGGCACCCTGCTGACCTACGCGGTGGAGTCGCAGCGCATGCAGCCGGATGAACTGTCGTGGTTCGTCGATCGCACGGTCAGCAAGGCGATGTACGGCATCAAGGGCATCGCGACGGTGAAGCGCATCGGCGGCATCGAGCGCGAGATCCGCATCGATCTCGATCCGCAGGCATTGAATGCGTTCGGCATGACCGCCGGTCAGGTCTCGCAGCAACTTGCGCGCATCCAGGTCGAACGCCCGGGCGGGCAGATGGAATGGGCCGGCGAACGCCAGGTCGTGCGTACGGTCGGCACCGTCGCCGATGCCGATGCCTTGCGCGCCTATTCGATCAGCCTGCCCGATGGTCGTTCGGTACGCCTCGACAGCATCGCGACCATCCGCGATGGCGCGGCCGAGACCAGCCAAATCGCGTTGCTGAATGGCAAGCCGGTGATCGGCTTCGACCTCTCTCGGTCGCGCGGCAGCAGCGAAGTCGATGTCGCGAAGCAGGTGCGTGCTGCCCTGGACCAATTGGTGAAGACGCATCCCGGCGTGAACTTCGTGCTGGTGAATTCGACGGTCGAGGAGGCCGAACGCTCCTATTCCTCGTCGATGACGATGTTGTGGGAAGGCGCTTTGCTGGCGCTGGCCGTGGTGTTCCTGTTCCTGCGCGACTGGCGTGCGACCTGGGTCAGTGCAGTGGCCTTGCCGTTGTCGATCATTCCGACCTTCGCGGTGATGTACCTGTTCGGCTTCAGCCTGAACCTGATCACGCTGCTGGCGCTCTCGGTCGTGGTCGGCATCCTGGTCGACGATGCCATCGTCGAAGTCGAGAACATCGTGCGGCACCTGCGCATGGGCAAGGCACCGATCGACGCGGCGCGCGAAGCGGCCGACGAGATCGGCATCGCCGTGATCGCGACCTCGCTGACCCTGGCGGCAGTGTTCGTGCCGGTCGCGTTCATGCCGGGCATCCCGGGCAAGTTCTTCCGCGAATTCGGCTGGACCGCCGCCACCGCAGTGCTGTTTTCGCTGCTGGTCGCGCGCCTGCTGACGCCGATGATGGCGGCCTACCAGATGCGTGCGAAGCCGGTGCAGGAAAACGATGGCAAGGTCATGACCTGGTATCTCGGCTGGGTCGATGCGGCCTTGCGCCATCGCTGGCGGACCATCGTCGTCGCGACCGGTCTGTTTTTTGCGTCGCTGCTGATCGTGCCGTTCATTCCCGCCACCTTCATCCCGACCTCGGATTTGGGTCGCAGCAATCTGAGCATCGAGCTGCCGCCGGGCACGCGGATCGAGGAAACGTTCGCCGTCGCCGAGGCAGCGCGTGCGAAGCTCGCGCCGATCAAGGAACTGAAGCAGGTGTACTCGTCGATCGGCGCGGTGCTCGACATCGGCGATCCGACGAAGACCGGCATCGGCGAAACTCGCAAGGCAACCCTGATCCTCGACTGGGGCGAAGCGCGCCATCGCGGGCGTAGCCAGAAGCAGTTGGAAGCAGAGGTACGAACACGCCTCGCCGGGATCGCCGGTGCACGCATCAGTTTCCTCAGCACCGAGCCGGGCGAGCTGATGCAACTGGTGCTGTCGGGCGATGAGGGCAAGGCCTTGGGTGAGGCAGCCGCGGCGCTGGAGCGCGATCTGCGGACCTTGCCGGGACTCGGCAGCGTCACCTCGACCGCGGCCCTGCTGCGTCCGGAGATCGTGATCGTGCCGGACCCTGCGCGCGCCGCCGACCTGGGTGTCGCGACCGCCGACATCGCCGAAGCCGCACGCATCGCGACGGCCGGTGACTTCTCGCAACGCCTCGCGAAATTGAACCTGCCCGACCGCCAGGTGCCGATCCGGGTCGGCGTGGCGAAATCGGCGCTGGCGAGCGAATCGCTGATCGCCGATCTGCGCGTGCCCGGCAAATCGGGTCCGGTGCCGCTGTCCGCGGTCGCCGATATCCGTCTCGACAGCGGTCCGGCGCAGATCGATCGTTACCAGCGCAGCCGCAACGTCACGCTCACTGCAGAATTGAACGGGCGTCCGCTTGGCGAAGTGATGGCCGAAGTCGAGCGCTTGCCGAGCGTGGCCCAACTGCCGCCGGGCATCGGCTTCCTCAATACCGGCGATGCCGAAGTGTTCGTCGAGCTGTTCTTCGGCTTCCTGCTGGCGATGGCGGCCGGGCTGATCTGCATCTACATGGTGCTGGTGCTGCTGTTCAACAGCGCGCTGCAGCCGCTGACCATCCTGACCGCGGTACCTCTGTGCGCGGGCGGCGCGTTCGGTCTGTTGCTGCTCACGCAGAACTATCTGTCGTTGCCGGCGTTGATCGGATTGCTCATGCTGATCGGTGTGGCCAGCAAGAATTCGATCTTGCTGGTCGACTACGCGGTGATGGCCGAGGACGAACACGGCCTGAGTCAGCACGATGCGCTGATCGACGCCTGCCGCAAGCGTGCGCAGCCGGTGGTGATGACGACCATCGCGATGGCGGCCGGCATGGCGCCGATCGTGTTCGGACTCAGCGCCGATTCGAGCTTCCGCGCGCCGATGGCGATCGCCGTGATCGGTGGCCTGATTACGTCAACCCTGCTCAGCCTGATCGTCGTGCCGGCGGTCTATACCGTGGTCGACGACATGAGCGGATGGTTCCGCAGGCGCCGTCGCGCGCCGGCGTCGTAGGTCAGTCGGCTGGATCGACCACGGTCAATTTGGCGTCGTCGATCCAGATCGTGCCTTCGTCTTCCAGCGTCACAGCGACGACGAGTTGCGTGGTGTATTCGGGGATGTCCAGGCGTAACGCGTGTCGGGTCCAGTCGCTGTCACCGCCGATGCGGTCCGACTTCACATGCTGCAGCAGCAACGACCGTGCGGAGGCACCCAGCCAGATCAGAAAGCCTTTCTTGCCGACCTTGTCGCTGCGCACCCAGACTTCGAACTCGACGGTCTTGCCGATCAGATCGGGCGTGACCGGCAGCAACTGTTCGGTCTTGCCCCAGACCTGCTTCGTCATTCGGCGCAGCATCAGGCTGCGCTTGCCGCCGTGGGCCTGGTCCTCGACCACCTCGAAGCGGTAGGCACGAACGCCGGCATGCTGCTTGTTGATCCAGTTCGCGGCGCCACCACGACCATTCAATTCCTCGAACTGGCCGTTTTTCAGCAAACTCGATTCGGTCGCGGGCGCGTTCTCGGCGGCTAGGGCGACGTTCGACAGGCATGCGCACGCCAGCAGGGCATTGGTAATGAACGTTTTCATGCAGTCAGTCCTGAATCGGTCGGCGATGGTAGCGAAGCCGGCTTCGGCTCGCACCACGTGCCCTCCCAATGGTGCACGGCATAGGTCTCCGCGCTGATGCAGTCCGGGCTGTACGTCTCCGTCCAGGCATAGGGATAAAAGCATTCACGGGGCAGCAAGGTGACGCCGCGCACGTCCTGGCGGCCATGCTGCACCAGCCCGGCACGCATCAGCACGGCCGTCAACAATTCAGGGCCGCGCGGGATGTACTGACTTTGCGTATAGGTCTGCCGGAGCGTCGTCAGGCAATGCGCAAGGAACGGATGTCCCGCGCGCGCGCCGATGACGGCATTGTTGACCCAATCGACGTGCGCCGGCACCAGTTGGAAACCGAGAAAGCACTCGAGCGGCAAGAGGTCATCGAAGCGGCGCACGACTTCCACATCGGTATCCAGATAGAGGCCGCCATGCCGATGCAGCACGTCGAGACGGACATAGTTCGCGACTTTGGACCAAAGACCTCGAGCGAGGGTCGCGCGGCAATAGTCGTGGTCGAGATCGGCATTGTCCTCGTTCCATTCGACGATCTCGTAGTCCGGCAGCATCCGGCGCCAGCTGTCGATGCAGCGACGGTTCAAGTCGCTCATCGGACCTCGTCCGAACCAGCAGTAGTGGATCGTCTTCGGAATCATCGCGCGTCGACCACGTTCAATCGCGGGCGCCGAGTTCGAGCGCGCTGGCTTCTTCGCGCAAGCCGCGACTCAGGTAGCCATGCGAGCCGCAAGCGGTGAACCCGGCCTGCACGAAGGCCTTGCGATAGAACTTGGCCGGGCGCGCGATGAATCCTTCGCGATCGCCGACGAATTCATCGCCGCGGCACATCAGTTCGATGAAGGCGAAACCCTCCGGACAGAGGTCGGCGAAGCCTTCGAGGCCGCGCAGCAACTCCTTCGTCGGCAGGTAATGCATCACATCCGAACAGATCAGCAGGTCGAAACTGCGGTCGAAGCGCAGTTGTTCGAGATCCCCGAAGCGGCACAGTCGAATGTCACGCGCGAGGCCGTGGCGTTCGACCACGTAGTCGCTGCTGTCGAGGCCGAGATAGTCGATCTTCGGTCGCAACAGTTTCAGGAAGCCGCGCCACGGCGCTTCACCGCAACCGATGTCGATGACCGAACGGATCGGGCGACCGAGATAGTGCTCGGCCATCGCCACCGCCATCGCCACCTTGCGTTCGAGCACCAGTGGCGATTTCACCCGGTGCTTCGGGTCGCGATACCAGCGATCGAAATAGGCCTGGTCGTAATGCTTGCTCACGATTTCGGCGCGCTCGTCGGCGTGGCGCGCACCGGCAGTGGCACGTTGCACAGTTCGATATGCCCGGCCGGCAGTTTGGTCCAGGGATCGCGACGGTTGCGCTTGGCTTCGACGATCTCGGCGAAGGTCGGGGTGTCGGTGCGCAGCACGTCAAGCGCGCTGCGCTCGCCTTCCGGCACGTCGGCGGCAACGCGCATGGCCTTGATCGGCGCGCGTTGTTCGGGTTTCTCGTAGAAGCCCATCGGCGGCGCACCGCGCGCCATCGTGCTCAGCAATTCGATGCCGCTCAGCACGCGTCCGACCAGGGTGATGTTGCGATCGAGATGGCGCGGTGCGTGGCCGCTGACGACGTAGAGCTGGGCACCGTTGCCGGAATCGGTTTCGTTGCCGCGGGCCACGCCGACCGTGCCATAACAATGCGTCAGCCAGATCTCGCGGGTCTTCGGATCGCGTCCGACCCAGAATCCATCGGACACGCCGACCACCGGTGCGTAGCCGTCGTCGTCGGGGATGCGCGTGAACGACATCGTGTCGGTCCAGGGCACCGTGAACTCGCCCTCGAGTTTGGCTTTTGCGGTCTTGAACGGACGCGCCTTCGCTTCGTCATCGGCCTCCGGGTCGCCCCACTGCACGACATAGTTGTCTTGCGAACGGAGGATGGCGAGGCCGTCGAAATAGCCTTCGCGTGCGAGTGCACGGATGTTCACGGCATGCTTCGGTGCCAGCCAGGGCGCGAGTTCGATCACGACACGGCCGCTGGCGAGTTCCAGATACAACGTGTTCTCCGGGTCGGGCTGGCGCCAGTCCGCCGGCGCGGAGGCAGCGACGATCTCGTTGACCGTGCGATAGGCCGGCGCTTCTTCGGCATGCGCCACGACGGCAGCGAGGGCAAGCAGGGGCAGGGCGAGTCGTGACATGGAACCTCCGGCAGCGGGGCCCGAAGCCTAGCCGGCCCTCGCATCCTGCGGCAATCGCCGGGATTCAGGCCGCAAGCGTGGTGCTGTCGGCGTGCACGCTGAGGCTGACCGCGAGACGGCGCTGGTCCAAGGGCGACAGGGCCGCAAAATAAGCCGATGTCGCGTCGCGAAATTGCGCGAGGCCGAGGCGGTCGCGCAGTTCGGATAACGATCGCGAGCAGGATGCATCGCGTCCCGCGGATGCGGCAGACAACAAGCGCGCATACACGTCATGCAGCGGATTCTTGGCGATATTCGGGACGTCGGGCATGGTGGGTTCCTCGCTTGGGACGGCGCGGATCGTCGTCCTGCCGATGCTGACGCGGCCGGGGAACAAAACGTGTCATGCGCCCTGCATCGTTCAGTCCGCCGTGAGTTGCGCCAGCCACTGCATCAGTTGCGGCAAGGGCAAGGCGCCGGAGATGCGGCCGAGTTCGCGGCCGCCGCCGAACGCGACGAGCGTCGGAATGCTGCGAATGCCGAACGGGGCGGCAGCTTGCGGATGCGCCTCGGTATCGAGCTTGAGCAGCCGGAACTTCGGTTCGAGACGCCGCGCGGCTTCGACATACGTCGGCGCGAATTGCCTGCAGGGACCGCACCAGGGCGCCCAGAAGTCGACCACGACCGGCAGTTCGTCACGGCCCAGATGCTTCGTCAACTGCGCGCCATCGACCGCGCGCGGCTGGCCGACGAACAGGGCGTGATGACAGCGCCCGCATTGCGGCTGCTCCACGAGCCGTGCCTCGGGCACCCGATTCACCGCATCGCAATGCGGACAGACGATGTGCAGACGGGCTTCGGTCATGGCCTACCTCAGATGCGCGACACCGACCACGACTGCATGCGTCCGTCGCGATAAGGCATCACGCCATGGAAAGGGCGCGGGTCGGCGTCGAAGACCAGCGGCAGGAAGTGGCGGTCGCCGTCCCAGAGCGGCAAGTCCATGATCCGCTCGATCGGCACCCATTCGAGGTCGCCCTCGGGGTTGCTGGCCGGCGGCACGCCCTGGAAACGCGTGATCAGGAACACGAAACCGAACCAGTCCTCGCCGTGCTTGCCGAAGCCTGGCCAGGAAATCGTGCCGCGCAACTGCAGTTCATTGCAATCGATCTGCGCTTCCTCGCGGATCTCCCGGCGCATGCCGGCGACGATGTCCTCGTCGGCTTCGAGCTTGCCGCCGAGGCCGTTGTACTTGCCGAGATGGGCGTCGTGCGCGCGCGCATTGCGATGCACCAGCAGTACCTGGTCGCGGTCCGGCGAGAGCACGTAGCCGAGCGTGGCGAGGATCGGGGTATAGGGCATGACGGTGACAGTCGCCGGTCGAGGCTGGGAGCAACACTATAATGCCCGCTGTTTCCGATGCGGCACGCCGTGATGACCGAGTATCAGCAATGGATTGCGAGCCGCGGTGGCGCCTGCTGGCCCAGCGGTGGCGACCAGTTCCTGTGGGTGGCCACGGATCGTCAGCGCAGTGCCCTGCTCAGTCGCGCCGAAGCGGTGCTGTGGCAGATGGCGTTGCCGTTCCAGCCACGCGCGGCCTTGATCGCCGCAGCACAGGAGCGACAGTCGATGCCGTCCGCCGTGGCGACTGCCGCGCTGGTCCGACTCGAAGCGATGGACCTGGTGGTGACGCCGGCGGTGATGATCGGGGATGCCGAATTGCGGCCTCCGGCACCTGCGCCGGTCATTGCGGTGCGCACCTATCGACGCCCGCAGGCATTGGCGCGACTTCTCGATTCGGCGCTTGATCGTCGG
>ERZ724527.1719-NODE-1719-length-10240-cov-3.473736_pt1 | contig 10240 bp, 13 predicted proteins | sample MGYA00376060_ERZ724527 | MGnify/ENA primary metagenome ERZ724527 (study PRJEB28724, sample SAMN07190886) | activated sludge metagenome | isolation source: activated sludge of sewage treatment plant in Hong Hong | place: USA: Christiansburg, Virginia | collected...
ACGACAACAGTGAGTACTTTTGAGTTAATTCCAGTGCTGAGTACAAATATGTGCTGAACGATCATATCGCCTACCGATATGAACTGATGTAGTACTTGGGCAAGGGCTCCTATGGCCAAGTGTTCAAGGTGTTCGATCACAAGAAGAAGGAAATGCTGGCACTGAAGGTTATCAAGAATAAGAAACGTTACTACAACCAAGCGCAAGTCGAAATTAAGATTTTGCTGGCAATCCGCGAGAACGACACCGAAAATACTTCCAACATCGTCAAGATCAGGGACTTCCTTCGATTTCGCAGCCACATGGTACCACAGCTGACCTATTGCAGTGCATCATCTTCGAGCTGCTCTGCGACAACCTCTACGAGCTCATCAAGCGCAACGGCTACAACGGGCTTGATATGGAGCTCATTCGACGATTCGCTATTCAAATTCTCGTCTCGCTCAAGTTTCTCAAAGAGAGGAAAATTATCCATTGTGATCTCAAACCCGAGAATATCCTGCTTAAGCAACCCGATAAATCAGGCATCAAAATCATCGACTTCGGGTCCAGCTGCTACGAGAAGGAGATTCTCTACTCGTATATCCAGTCAAGGTACTACAGAGCCCCGTAAATTACCTTGGAAACCGGCTACGGTTCAATGATAGACATGTGGTCGTTTGGTTGCATCCTAGCCGAGCTTTATCTGGGGTCGCCACTATTCCCTGGTGATAATGAGTACGAACAGGTAAACTACCTAGTAGGGACTCTTGGGTTACCACCTCAATCAATGCTTAGAGCTTCCAAACGGGGAAGTAAATTTTTCAATGAGGATCTCAGCTTCCCTCCCGAAATGAAGACTGTCAAGCTGACGAATGGCTTTGGTAGAAAGCTGCACTAAATCATTCCTCCCGAAGAGGAACTGTTCCTGTAGTTCCTTGAAGGTATTTTGAGATGGGATCCACGTGAGAGAATGACTCCAAAATAAGCTCTCTGCCATTAGTGGATTACGAAGGGAATGCCTGAGGACGTGAGAAACGCTCAGTTTCACTTCAAGGACTAGCAACGATCCAAGAGAAGTAATCATCTCTTCCCAAATGAGTCGAGATAGCTCAAGAAGAAGCCAAAGAGTAGGTAAAGAGACGGTCAACCATCAAGCAAATCAAAGAGCAAAAGCCGTTCCAAAGAGATCTCGGTACGCATTAAATAGACCGTCCGAAACGACGAGGGTCTCCGCCGCTAAAACCAGTCGATTCCAGTGAAGATTAAACTGAGCCTGGAGACAAAGACGAAGCTAAAGGGATAGAGCGAGCCGAAAATCCACATCCAAATCAACAAGCCGAAGAAGTCAAGGGAGTTCTTCCGGGAGAAGTGATAGCGAACGCTCCCACCCAATTATAATAAAAGAATAAAATAAAGTTGATTCAAGGGTCAAGCATGTTCAAAAGGACGTCGGAGGGAACGTTTCCGTCGTCTATTTCACCCGTGCGATAACGCTGCAGCCGTTCCATGAGGCCCGACCGTCGATGGTTGGTGCTTTCCAACCAAGCTGGCACATCCCATTAGACTTCCATAGAAACATTAGTTTTTTGGGCGAGAACGGGTGGATCAGATCGACCACTCAATAACCACGAGCAGTGATGGTGATGACAGTGAAGTGAGCTCAAAAGTACGTGAGATAGCCTAACGGTAATGGTTGGGCTTGAGGGTTGATTATGTCAATGACGAAGCTTGAGTGCTTGATAGAAGAAGCGAGCAGTACGGCGGGAAAGCAGTCCCAGGCGTAGTGCAGCAGCCATCAAACATAGATTCAATATAGGGAATTCAAATTGAGTACAGCCGGTTCTTTTTGAACTTCCAATCGACGCAGTCGAAGCTGTCCAGCTGGAACTCCTCGAAGACCTTGAGGCGTCTGAATAAGATGAAAACCCTTACCTGACGGGAATGGCCGGGCTGCTGATTGGCTGTTCCACCATTCGCTCTAGCACGTCGGCATAACTAACACTTATGCTCGATGGGCGCCGGAGGGCGATAGGCTTGGCCGCAGGGTGTAGGAACTGACATCTCTCGCCGTACTTGCAACAGCCGGTTCGCTGGAAGTTCGCGCACACCTTTGTTCGGTAGTTTCGCGGAAGATGCTGCTTGTTTCTGAGCTCATTGCTGCCATGGGCAAAGCAGCACTGCTCACGGAAAGGGCACTCCAGTCCGAGCGTCCAGTAGCGGCACTTCTGAATTAGCGAAGCATCGTACCTCAGTCTTGTACTTGGTTGGAGTAGCGGCCGGGAAGGGTTCGAACTCACTGGAGCTATCAGCAGCCTCGGTGGACGCTTCCTCCAGTAGCGGTTCGATGAGGCTGAGCCACTCTTCCCGGCCCTGCTCGACAATTTGACTCATATGCTTCGACTCTTCCAATATTTGTTTATAAAATCCTCACCTCTGTTACTGTTTAAGTTCGGTCGGAAATTCTCCTTCTGGCGCTTTCAATTGCGCAAGGCAGGCAGGTCAGTTCCCTTCATCGCAATTCTGCAGCAACTGAAAAACCTATTTGAAGAGGCCATTGGACATGGAGAAAGTGGTGTTGAAGCAGCAAACCTAACAAATCAACAGGTCCCCCACCCCATTCGTAATTCTTCAACAATCCTAACTGACACCAACGATCACAGGTTCGCTAGCTATTCCTCGATGAGCTTCAGACGAGCTTTAATGAACAGGTAAAACTCCTTCAGGTCCAACTTTCGGTACACATCTAACCTCGAGATATCGTCTTCCTTATTCTTTCGAATTAATGCAGCATACTTCTGCTCATCCATCTCCCCTTTTTCTGCTAGCTCTCCAAAGCGGTCTTTCGCTGCGTTGAGCGCCTTCACTAGTTCCGGGCTTTTGCTCACTTCTATCATCTTCTCCAGGTAAGTCAGGCAGTTACAGAATTGAGGCAATTCCGGTCGTTGTAACTCGACTCCAAATTTCTCGAGGACTTTGATTGACTCAGCAGTCCGAGCGATATCGGATACCTCCCTGACTTCGTTCAAGTCAAAGGTGTTCTTGACAATAATCATCACCGGTGGCTCTCCCAGCTCAACTTTCATAAGTCGAATGCGACCAAGGATGAACTGTTGCAACTCCACTAAATTCAGCTTTTTGTATATTTCGAACAGTTTCTGGTCTTGCTCAATGTTATTGGTTACAAGCTGCCGGTACTGTTCTGGAGTCATGCCTGCCTTCTTCTTCTCCATGACCTACATCGACGATAGGTTGTACCATTTTATTCTTCATAATTAAGTCCTGAAGATCCTCCGCTTGGTTGCGATTTGCCTTGTCGACTGTGGTGTCGCCCATAATCTTATCTAGCACTCCTTCAAAGTCAGTGAGATACTTCACACTAAAGCACTGTGTTTCTGGACTCTTAATCTTAGCCGGATCTATGTAGTCGAGTGGGGCTGATAGAGCAGCCAGTGCTTGACTCATTTCAGGGGTGCGCTTCACATACTAAATATGAACTGCATTTACGAATAGCGGATACTGGCTGAGGTCGAACTGTTTGCTTGCAACTGTTGTTGCTCCCTGCTGTGGACTGACCTTCGGTACTGTTGAGGGTGGTTGTTCTGTCTTCGTGGAGGTTTGTCGTGGAAGTTAGGAAGGTGGTTGCTGAGGCTGAGGTTGGATTTGTGGGGTTGAGGGTTTTTTTTCTATAGGTTGAGTTTGCTGCTGTTGCTGTACAACCTGTTGCTGTGGTGGTGCCACCAGGGAATTGAGCTATTGGACAGTTACCTGCACTCTAGTGTTGAGAAAAGCTGCCATTTGCGGAAAATTCTGCAGGGTGAAAACTTGTGCAAGTCCTTGGTCTCGCTGGATGTTAGACTGAAGAAGATTGGCATATTGCTCGTTGGGTAACCTTCCAGCCTTTCTTGAATTCTCCAAAAATCCCTTCTTTTTCATAATCTCGTCTTGGATTTCCTCTATCAGACGTTTGTTTACTTTAAAGACATAGCTTTGGTTCATAGCCTTGTCGAGAACATCGTCCATTCTCGCCAAATAGCTGATACAGTCTGAGTATATCTCCGGCCTGACAATGTTATCAGGAGTAAACCCTTGAACCGATACTGAAGCCATTCTCCGTTGGCTCTCTTCGGTACGCTAGGCATAAAAGAGAGGAATCAAGGCCTGTTGCTGTTGTGGTACAGGTGCTTTTTGTGGTTGTTGTTGTACTACTACTGGTTGCTGAGGTTGAGGTTTTGGTTGTTCGATGGGCTTGACGGTCTCACTATGATTGATGAACCTCTTGAGAAAATCAGTTTCGAATGTGGGATCGTACACGTACTCTGGAAACCGCTTCATCATAATGGTGCTGATCTTCGTCTTAGTAACTCTATTCCTTGGTGTCCTCATATTGAACTGGTATGTTATCTTCACATTCCCACTTTCGGCAACCCCCTAAACCATATTCTTGTTCGCAAAATCCGCAAGTGAAATCTCGACATATGCAAGCACACTATTGAACACTAGCATCTTCTTCCCCTCAATTTTAACCTTGACAACCTTCTTGGTGATTTCCTTTAGGGCTTCCTCGGTCACTTTCAGTAAGAAGTCCACATTACACGTCCCTTCGTTAATCTCGAACACTGATCGAGCGTTATTTGACTCTTAGAAGTAGATCTTCAGCTCTGCGTGACCGCTGACACCCTCAATCTTACTGATTGTTATCTGCAGATCGTTCTTCTGCAGTTTCGTGTTTTCCACAAAGTTCTCGCGCTCCTCGCTGCTCACCTTCACAGAGGGTAGTGGCACAAAGTCTTTGGTTTTGATGCTGTTAAGAAATTCCAAATCGTCCTCATACTGCTTCAGCATTTGGTTAGTGCGATTGCTGGTATCGGTATTCTCGCTACTCCTACCGATTTTCTTCTTGAAGTCGCGTTCAGCTCGCTCAAGGTCCTTATACTTCTTACAGATGGTCTCCACGTTGGAATAGAATTCCTTGCGTGTACAGTTGTGGAAACGTTCGAAGTCAACTTTGGGCATTTTGTTCATCACAAAGTCACCGATTGGGACATCCTTGCCGACGAGCAGTGCTTGCACAACCTTGAGTGCTAGCTCACGCTTTGGCAACAGCTATTCGTTGATCTCTTTGGCCTTCCGTTCAGGCATGTTTTGCTTGTAGTACATGATCAGACTCTCAACCTTCGCTAAACTCTTTAGCACGATTTCTGCCTTCTTCTGAGGTGCTGCTTGATCGAGTTTTTGGATGAGTGCCTGCTGCTTATTAGCTGGCTCACTTGCGATGTTTGTGTTTGACTGTGGAGCTTGCTGTGATGTAAATTGCTGTGGTGGTCTTGTTGCTTGCTGTGGTGGCTGTGGTGGTTGCTGGTTTCTCACGGCCTCAACCTTCTGTTGTTCTGCCTTTATTGTTCTGGGTGGTTCCATCTGTTGCTGAACTTGGTTTTTCGTTTAGGGAAATATAGCCATTTGGGCCGCCATCGATTTCTGACATTTCTTCAGTAGCATGGACAACCATGCTTTCTGAGAGTCACATTCGGCAAGAAGCGATAGCTCCTCTCCGACGCACTTTACAATCTTAGGGCTTCATTAATCCACAGTTACTGGTTGTTGGTTTGTGCTAGCTTCTTCTCGAGGAGCTGGTTGTAGGCCTAAGGTGTCACCTTCCCAGTCTGTATTAGTCCAAGGAACTTCTCTTTGCGTGTCAGCAACTTCAGGAAAAACTCTTTCGTCTACGCCTTACCGGTGTCTTTCAGGAAGGCGTCCATACTGAATAGCGTGCTGATCTATGCCACGTCCGGCAACGGGGCTCCCTACTCATCAGAGTCTGGCCCTAACTGCGCCTACAGGTCCTTGATGGCATCACCGAGTCCTTTGGTAAGATCATCGTCGTCGTCGTCACTTCCGAGTCCCTACAGACCCTTCTCCAACTCCTTGATCTTGTCTGAGTGGCCATCAGCATTACCTCCGAGATCACGGTCGTCGTCGTCCATTCGAAGATGTTAAATATGCTATTGCAGGCAAAAGATAAGCTCCCGATGCTAATGATTTCTTTTGGCTAAACCAACAACATGACCTTTTGTATCTTTTTACAGCAGGTTGCTACCAACCCTTCAAGTAATTAACTTCGTGAGGCCTGCTGTTATCATTAGTCCATTAATTAACCTCTTCATCAGATTATGCAAGTACTCATAGAGAGGGCGCAGCTGCTGCTCAAGCAGGAAAAAGCACACATAACGAACAGGGGTAACCATCCATCGAATCAGGCATCAACTACGTCGTTGGACTCGTCATTAACATTACTGTCCTGTATATTACGCTCAAGGTATTCACAGCGTACTGGCCGGAGTTTATCCTCTCGAAGCAGGATCACAAATGGGAGATCTACTTCTACGGGTACCAAGGCATCGTCTTCGTGTTTCACGCACTGAATTATGTTGTGTACAACCTGATGGACGGCTCGGGTAGGTTTGATTAGTACAAAATCACGAAGGTAACAGCACATCGATAAACTCAGACGAACTTGATTTGGGAAGTCAACCCATAAGGATGGAGGAAGTTACGGAATAAAGCCCTGCTGGTTAACTTTGTGAACCTGTGTCTCATCACCCCAGCTCTGTTCTACTTCGACAGCTCTCGTACGAAGTTGAGCTTCTCACCCGAAGTACCCTCCTTCTTCACTGTGGTCTGGCAAGTTCTTATCTGCATGTTCTTGGAAGCAATCGGTTTTTATCTGTTCCACAGAATCGGTCACGAATACCTCTACAGGATTCATAAACTGCATCACGAGTTCGTGGTGCCTACTCTTCTGGCAACTAGTTACTTTCACCCAGTCGATTTAATTATGGGTGCACTCATCCCCTTGTCTATCGGACCAAAACTGCTTGGGACGAATATGCACTTCCTCACGAATCTAATTTGGGGAATCTGGAGGTTAAACGAAGCCTACGAAGGCCATAGCAACTACAACATTCCGTGGAGCCCGTTCAGGATTCCTCCGTTCTCGGCATCGAGCGAATATCATTCGTTCCATCACACAAACAATGTAGGGAACTACGGCTCAACGTTACTCATTGAGGATACGCTGGCTGGCACAAACGTTGAATACTTCAAACAACCCAACTCTATCTGCTATTAGCCACAGACAGCAAAAACAGCTTGATAGCAATATACGAATATTGAATACTTTAAAATACCCAACCAGACATACCACTAACCAGAATCAGCAAAAACAGCTTGATTATTGAATAAATACACACAGCATCATTTATTACCCTGCTGTAACTGCATCTCGTACTTCCTGTTAAAACTCTTTTTGTCCCATTCAGTCCTTAGCTCATAAGCGCCAACACTAGGAGCTCCCTTCTTCGCATCGGCGAAACGCTTTTCTGCAATGAGGAAGGCTGGTCGGACAACATCTGGCGAAGTTGCCACCGAACGCGCCTTCCTCTCTCTCATCGTATCGTCACCTTGGGGTCTTGTGGTTGCTTCCATTGGCTCCTTTTCTTTTTTCTCGTCTTTTGATTTCGCTTCGTAGTGTGGAAAGCGGCTGTGACTTGAATCGAATGGTGCTTTTTCAACATCAATCTTCTTGAGATTTTAGATGAAGATCTTCTGCTTTTCTACCTTACTGGACAAGTCAAATTGATTGACATCGTAGGCTGCAAAGGGAGTTTGATCCTCTGAATAAATGACTATTGTACTTCTGTCATCGCCAAAGCAATTTCGAGATGTTGCTGACTTAAAGATTCCGTTCAGAGGGTCATGATGGGTTGAACTGAACTACCTTTCTTCTTGGGCATCGCCACGATAGAAATATGCGCCAGGTCCTGGCTTTTCGATGATTTCTTTATTATCTATGAACCTCTTTTCGGCAACTCCAAACATCTGGATGCGACGGTGCTTACCGTATAGTTTCGGTCTCTTCTAATATTAGACAATAGTTTACGATAAGCTCTTCAGTGTAGGCTCCTGGACCGGGAATATGATCGATGAAGTTGGCTCCGAATTCAAGGAATGAATTGTCGCGTTCGCTCGTGGAGTTGAACGAGTGAGCAGCTTTGTTAGATTGTTTGCGGTTCTAGAAGTCTGATGGTAATTTGTAAACTCCTGGTCCCAGGGGGGCAGCATCATCCTGGTCAAACCTTTCAACTGTCGAGCCAAAGAATTGGAATGGAAAAGGTGTAGTCTTAAGCTGGATTGCACTGATGTTGCAATCGTATTGTCCAGGTCCGGGCTCTGGTGCTTTATAGTTCGACTTCATTCGGATCTTTGCTTTGAAGTTTTGATTTGTTTTGAAGTAGAGGCTGTCGAAGTGGGTTCTCACTGTATCAGAGACAAAAGTAGACGAGGGGTTGTATTTGTAGTCAGGTTTGCGCCCTTCTGTCGGCGTATATTTACCAGGCCCCACATTTGGTTCGACATTTGTACTGAACCTTTTGACGTGATCCTTACCCCATAGTGCCCCTCGCCCTCTTCCAAACCCACCCGGCATCTCATATTTGCCAGGTCCTCTTTCCAACTCAAGCTATTTAGGATCCTTAGTGTTTTGCATTTCCTTGCTTCCTGACAAAGAAGTGACTCTGTTCGGTATCGTTGGATTCCTCCGCTTTTTATTCATCTCTCGAATGTTTTGCAATGCAAGCGAATTCGGTTGCGGGTGTTCGTCTATAGACATTGAGTTATGCCTCCGCGATCTCGAGTCTCCTATGCCCGGTTGAGTATAAGATCCAGGGCCTGGGACCTACCCATACTTCTCGTCAAATCGTTCCTTGCCAGACTTGAAGGGCACAGTGCCAGTCGAATTAATCTTTACAATGATGCTGTGACTATTTGAGAGTGTTTGGATGAGAGGCTCAACGATTTTTGTGCTAATTTCGTATTGACCTGGGCCTGGTGGAATCAGTTTGCTAGGTTGGCTAATAGACTGTCGCTTTGTGGTTGAGAGAAACGGTGCATATGCATCTCGCTGCCTGGCTGACTCACTGTCTGCGAAGTAGGCACCGGGGCCTACAGGATTAGGCTTTACATCGATAAACTTTCGCTCACTTTCGGGAAAGAAGGACATGGCAGGCTAATAATTTTATAACTGCTATTCTCAACAGCAACTCCTCAGCGGCAACTTACACACGTAGACCAACAACTCGTGGTTGAGGTTTGAAAGTTGCAGTTTAGCAACCGAGCGACAATCACTTCTTACGAACGAGAATGAGCTTTTTACCAATCTCACGGAGCAACTTTTCCTCTGCATAAGTCTCATTGTACTGGTATTGATGTGTGAGTATATCGCCACGTTGTTATTGTCCTTGAGCTCAACTTTCCATCTGCCACGGGTCATCCAGTCCTTTGGATAGCACTTGTCGCCCTCGAAGATGCTCCGGATCATTAGCATGTTCAGGGCCCTCACTATTTCTTCGGGGTTGGGATGGTCAATACAAAGATTCTTGCTCAGCCTTCTTCCTGTATTATGCTTATGCATTACCCTCAGTTATGCTCTTGGTGCTGTCGAAGTAAGCTGGGTAGATGCTTACCCACTTCTTCTTAACCTCCCTATAAAGTTCCTCTGCGTTGGTTCGCCTAAATGCTTCTGACTGCATTTAATATAACACACGTGACCGCCCAAAACACAACTGTAAGATGATATCCCAGTACGATTCCACACAACGATCTACCTGACAAATTCGCTAAAATTAAATAATAGTAGTGCCGATATGGGCTCCGCCGAAAGTGATCACTTGAACAGCATACTCACGAGTCAGGACGCCTATCAGCAGTACTATGGCTTCATTCACAACCTCGTAGACTAGTAAAATATGTAGCCTCACTCACCATCTCAGACATGCCATTTAAACTACGATCGATAAGATCCAGGAGACCCTCAAGGGCACTAATAAACCTCCTTAAAGCAGGCTACTGGCAGTACAGCTGGCTCGATAACTACTTACAACTGGCAGTTACGCCTACTTCATTCTGCTATCGACAAGGGTGCTACCGCTACTCGTCTATTCCGCTGAATTTAAAAAAGAGCAACCCCATGTACCCCCAACCCAGGCTCGGCTTGGCGGGGCTTCAAGCGGCGTCATGTTAAGACGAACTGAAACCGAGGAGTTCATTCGAATGACACTCTAAACCATCATGGCGATCGCAATTTGGCTACCGATAAGCCCCTATCAGTGCCAGAACTTTCCTTCGTTGTTCCGGCTCGAATACGAACGCATGGTTTACGATGACCAACAGTTTCCAGAGCACTTCGCAATCGTAAGGGACCACT
>ERZ724527.1721-NODE-1721-length-10235-cov-9.806778_pt1 | contig 10235 bp, 7 predicted proteins | sample MGYA00376060_ERZ724527 | MGnify/ENA primary metagenome ERZ724527 (study PRJEB28724, sample SAMN07190886) | activated sludge metagenome | isolation source: activated sludge of sewage treatment plant in Hong Hong | place: USA: Christiansburg, Virginia | collected...
TTGGTGATAAGTTTCTTTTAATAGTAAATCCTTTAGGAATTAATATCAACCAATTTTCTGCATTAGAACTTGCATAAGGTTTAATATTTCTTCCTTGTAAGAAGGGCTTAATGAATCTTTCTGAATTAGAATCATCATTTATCAATTTCTCTTTAGTCTTTGTATCAATTAAAAATGCTTCTGATAATCCTGTCAAAATACCTCTGTATGAATTGCCATTTATGTATTCAGAAAGGGTAACTGATTGTAATTTAATTTTAGTCAATATTTTTTGTTCTATACTAGATGAAATCATCCAACTTCCATCATTTAATTCATTGCTGTCTATTTGTTTTTTATTGGTATTAATGTAATCGTTAAATCCATTGTCAAATTTTAATGTACTTACGCTTGTTGATTGAAAAATATTTTCTGTTTTGATTTTAGATGCACTTAAAATACAAGGATAAGTAGTTACGTTATCAAATACCTGCAAGTCGCCAAAATCAATAATAGAATGAAGTTGCTTATCAAGCAAAAATGAACGCATTGCTTTTCCATATCCAGCTTGCATCCATTTATTAGGAATGATATAAACAAAATTTCCAGTACTCTTTAATAATTCAAAGCCTTTTTCAACAAAAAAAATATATAAATCGGCTGTAGAAGAAAATGTTTTGTAATTATTAAGAAGGTACTCTTTTTGACTTTTTATTTCTTCTTGTCTTATATAAGGTGGGTTTCCGATTACAACATCAAAACCTTCAAACTCTCCTTTGTTATTTAATACCTCTGGAAACTCAAACCTCCATTCAAAAGCATTTTTATAAATGGCATTGGTTTTTATGGCTTCTACATCTTTACTTAATTTATCAATTTCAATTTCTAATTTTTGTTGCTTTTCTTTTCGGGCTTTTTTTTGTTTGCTTTCTTCATCAAACAATTTGGTTTGGTTTAATAAAGTATAGAGTTCGCCACTTAATTTATTTAGCTTTAAAAGTTTGGGGTCGTTCTTAAAAATTTCGGTTCTAAAATCATTTTTAATGCTATCAATCATTTGCTGCAAACCACGTTTTACTTCTCGGCTTTTTTCGTTCTTATAATCAGTTACAAAACCTCTGTAAGCTTGTACATCGTACTTAATACTTTTGAGTGCTTTACTTAAATCGGCATCTAATGCAAAACGGCTTAATAAGCTATTGCCACATTTTATATTAATATCAATATTGGGTAAAGTTTCTAACTCTAAAAAATTACTTTCTTCTTTGTAGTAAGCATTTTTTAATAATTCAATCCATAAACGCAAACGGCAAATTTTTACACTATTGGGGTTTATATCTACACCAAATAAACAGTTTTCTATAATGGTTTGCTTTTCGTGAAAGAGGGCTTTTTGTAAGCGTTGTATTTCTTTGTTTAATGGCTTTCCATTTTGCAGCTTGTATTCTAAAATATTTGTTTTGGGGTCGGTTATAATTAACTCATCGTTTATTATTTCTATTTCGTAACCACTAATGCTATTGCCTTGTTGGTCGGCTAAAATGCCTAATTCGGCTTTTATACTAATAATTTCATTTAATGCAGACACCAAAAAATGCCCTGAACCAACGGCTGGGTCGCAAATACGCAATGAGTTAATTACTTCATTGGCTTTTAAAATTTCGGTTGTTTTAAATAAACGTGAAGTATAGTTTTTTACATCTTCAAATTTATCAAACGACCTCACCCCGTCCCTCTCCAAAAGAGAGGGGGAAAGTGCTTCATTAAATTTTTCTACAACAGCCAGGCGTATAGATTGCTTGCACATGTACATAGTTATAAATGCAGGCGTAAAAATTGAGCCATCTTTATAACCATTTATTTTTTCAAAAACTTTGCCCAAAACAGAAGCATTAATAATGGTTTTATTATCTTCTTGTACATCTTCTGTGCCTTCGCTAGCAAAATCGTAAGCATCTAAAAATTCAAATAAATATTGAAGTGTTGGTAATTTATCGGCGGTCTTTTTTAAGTCTTTTAAAATGGTTGTGCCAATAAATTCAAGTTGCCCTTTGTTGTTAAGTGCATTTATTTTTATTGTATAATCTTCTAACTCACTAATTTCAAAAAGAGAACTATTTAAGTAAGGTACTTTATTGTATTTGGCTTTTAAATCTTCTTTTCTATCGGCAATATTTACTGCCAATACTTTATGAAATAAATTAAACAACTCATCATAATCATTTATGTTTTGAGCATCTAAAAATTTGTATGTTTTGTTGTTTTGATGGTAGTTTATTAATTGCCCTTCTAATAGTTTTAAAAATAAAATTCTATTAATCCATGTTATACAAAGCTCTAATGCTACATTAAAAATTCGTTCTTCTTTTGTTTCTCCATAGGTAGTTTGGTCAGGCAGTCTATGTAAAATATCTTCGGTTTCTAAAGCTTCAATGGTGGTTTCAATTAATGAAGCTGTATTTCGGTTTTCCTTCTTTCGGCGGATAATGTTTTTACCACTTTCTTTTGCTTCTTCAAGCCCTATAATATGCAACAATTCTTTATAAAATTTTGCATCTAAAGTATTGCTATCGTTAGGGGTTACTTGCTTTAATAAATGTTGTGGCGAAAGTATTTTAAGCAATGCACTAAGCTCTCTATCGTCTTTTTTATCATTGTTTCTTAAAATGGTTTCATAGTCTTTAATATCAAAATAAACACATGGTATTTCAACTTCTATTTTTGCAATTATTTTTGCAATTTCTTCATAAAAAAATGGGTTGTCTTTTTTGTCGTTTACCTTAGTTTCATACAGTTTTTTTATTTGCGTATTTCTGTAAATATGTTTATCAAAATAATTGGCATCTATAATAAACCATTGGTGAACATTGGTTATAATAAGCTGCTTTAGTTGGTTGTTATTTTCGTTTATTCTTTCGTTTAAATAATACAGTATTAATTCGTGCAAAGCCTTTTTGTTAGGGTTTGCAGCAGTAACCATTTCATTTGTATTGGCAGGGCGTTTAGCTTCTATAATTACACCAACTTCGCTATCGGTTGTTTTATTAAGGTGTATTACTAAATCTTTTTTGTCTTTAGTATTTATGGCGTTGCTCTCTTTGTAATAAGTATCTCTTAAAAAATCTCTCAAATCATTTTTTAAATGTTCTTCGCTTTCGTCTTTTGGTTGATTTTCAATTACAGAAATTTTATCCAGTAGTACAATTAAATTGCTTTTAAATGTATCAATTTCACTTCTTAAAGGCTTTTGTTTTAGAAAAGCTTTTAAAGCTTGCTTTGGCGTTTGTATGGCTAATTTCATTTACGAAGTAGTATGTTTTTGCTATCCTGCGGATGTAGTAAAAGTAAATTGTTTTACTAATTATATAAGAGTGAATTTATATAAACATATTTAAGAAAAAATAGAAGGAATTATAAGAGAGCTTTATTTGCTTCGTCTAAAACTTTGTTTTCAAAACTCTCTAAATAAATTTTGGTAGTCTTTTCGCTATCGTGCCCCATCGATTCACTAATTACAGAAGTTGCAATGCCACTTTTTTAAGATTTGTTGCAAAAGAATGCCTTGCAACATAAGTAGTTAGTTTTTCAGAAATTTTAGCATTTTCGCCAATTGTTTTTAAATCTTGATTTACAATTCTCAACATTTTTACCAGCCTATTTCAATACTTTGTGGGGTTTTGTAGATGTTGCTAAGAATAGGAAAAATGTAAGTATTGTTTTCATCGAAAGCCAACTTTTTATAATAATCTAAAATTTTTATTGCAGGAAGCATTAAAGCAACAGAAAAATCTTCTTTTGTTTTAAGCCTTGTATATTCAAGCCTTTCATTTTTAATATTTTCCCACTTTAAGTTCGCTATATCAATAAAATTAATACCCATACAATAATAGCTAAACAAGAAATAATTTTTTGCATTTAAAAGACTTGAGTTTTCTATTAATTCAAGCTTTTAAATTTTCATTATATCTTCTTTTGAAATTGCTCTTTTTTTAGTTCGTATTCTACGAAATTTTGTAAAATTCACCTCTCGAAATGGTCAAAATTTTGTTTTTTATAGCCTCACAGCAATTTGTTGTTCTTGCAAATACTTTTTTAAATTGTTAATTTCAATTTCCTTAAAGTGAAAAATACTTGCAGCTAATGCTGCATCGGCTTTTCCTTGTTCAAAAACATCTTTAAAATGCTGCATTGTGCCTCCTCCTCCACTTGCAATAATTGGTATTGGAAGATTTTCAGAAAGTTGTTGTGTAATATCTAAAGCAAAACCTTGTTTAGTGCCATCATTGTTCATGCTAGTTAATAAAATTTCGCCAGCACCTAATTCAACTGCTTGTTTAGCCCAATCGAAACATTTAGTTGTAGTTTTTGTTCTACCACCATTTAAGTACACATACCATTCCCCATCTTCTTCTTTTTTAGTATCAATTGCTAAAACTACACATTGGCTACCAAACTGTTTTGCCAAATCGTTTATTAGTTCTGGGTTTTTAAATGCAGATGTGTTGATAGAAATTTTATCTGCTCCATTTTGTAACAATACACTTACGTCATCTACACTACTAATGCCTCCACCAACTGTAAAAGGAATATTTATTTTATGGGATATTTTGTTGACCAATTCACTCAAGGTTTTTCTTTTTTCAACTGTTGCAGTAATGTCTAAAAATACCAATTCATCTGCACCTTGAGCAGCATACAAAGCACCCAATTCTACAGGGTCACCAGCATCTCTTATATTTTCAAAGTTGATGCCTTTGACTGTACGTCCATCTTTAATATCTAGACAAGGTATAATCCTTTTTGTAAGCCCCCCAACCCCTAAAGAGGAGTTTTGTATAATTAAATTCATAAATTTTATTTAAAGTCCTTTTAGGGATTTGGGGTTTATTCTTCCTTCATAAATCGCTTTACCAACAATAGCTGATGAGCATCCAATATTTTTTAACATTTTCAAATCATCTAAACTAGCAACACCACCACTTGCAATAAAATGTAAATCAGGAAATTTGGTGATTATATTTTTATACAATTCAGTTGATGGCCCTTCTAATCTTCCATCTTTACTTACATCGGTACAAAATATTTGTTGAACGCCATGTTTAATGTATTTTTCAATAAAATCATAAATCCATATATCAGTTGTTTCTAGCCAACCACCAATGGCAATTTTTTCTTCTTTAACATCTGCTCCTAGTAAAAAATTTTCTGCTCCAAATTGTTGCAACCAACTTACAAACAATGCTTCATCTTTTACAGCAATACTTCCAACTGTTGCCAAAGCTGATCCAGAATCAAAAACAATTTGTATATCTTTTTCGGTTTTAATTCCACCACCAAAATCAATGGTAAGTTTTGTTTTTGAAGCAATGGTTTCTAATACTTTCCAGTTTTTTACAGCTCCAGCTTTTGCTCCATCTAAATCTACCAAATGCAATCTTTGCAAACCAGCATCTTCAAATTCTAAAGCAACATCCAACGGATTTTCGTTATAGATTTTCTTTTGAGCATAATCACCTTCAGTAAGTCTTACACACTTGCCATCTATTATGTCTATTGCAGGAATAACAAACCCCTCCGCTCCTAAAGGGGTACTATTTTGCTTGGTAGTTTGGTTGTTCAATGTTTGTATCTTTTCTTTTATAGAATGAATAACTTCCTCTAGGTTCTCTTTTATTTGAACATTTGTAAATCTAAGAAAATGAATTCCCAATTCTTCTAAGTGCTTTTGTCTAATGCTATCGTTTTTCTTTACTTCTTCTAGCAAATGAATGTTGCCATCAATTTCAATGCTAGTTTTATTGAATGAGCATAAAAATCTAACACATAAAACGAAGCAGGATGTTGTCGTCGAAACTTTAAACCTAGTTGATTTTTTCTCAAATAATTCCAAAGTAGTTCTTCCGATTCTGTTTGATTATTTCTTAATTCTTCAGCTCTTTTAAATATCAAAGGATGTGCACCGTAAAACATGTTCTTCTCCATTATTGCTCCCTTTAGGCTTGGGGTAAATTAATAAAGTTCTTTAAAATTTGCTCGCCAACTTTTGCACTTTTTTCTGGATGAAATTGAACACCATAAAAATTATTTTTTTGCAAGGCTGAACTATATGATTGAATATAGTTTGTAGTTGCAATGGTATGCTCTCCTAAAGCTGCATAATAGCTGTGTACAAAATAACAATAGTCATTTTCTTTAAGTTCAGCAAAAATTTGAGATTGGAAATTCGAGATCGAATTCCACCCAATTTGAGGAACCTTAAACCCCAAACCTTCAGCCTTAAACTTCTTCACCTTTTCATCAAATATTCCCAAACATTCAGTATCGTTTTCTTCGCTGTGCTTACACATTAATTGCATGCCCAAACAAATTCCAAGCACAGGTTGTGTCAAATTTTTTATTACAATATCTAATCCTCTTTCTTTTAAATAATTCATGGCTGTGCTAGCTTCCCCAACACCCGGAAAAATGACTTTATCAGCAGATTGAATTTGCTGCACATCATCTGTAACAGTTGCTTCTACACCAATTCTCTCCAATGCATATAACACACTTTGAATATTGCCAGCATTGTATTTTATAATTACTAAACTCATACCCCTAACCCCTATATTTATTTTATGATTGATGATAAAAAATCCTTCGTAGTTTGTTCTACATTGGTTGAGCCTTCTAATGCTTTAATGTATGCACTACCAATGATTGCACCATTTGCATATTTAGAAGCAGCTTCAAAAGTTTGTTTGTCTTTAATGCCAAAACCTACCAATACTGGGTTTTTCAGTTGATAACTTTGTAACCGTTGTAAATATTTTTCAACTACATCAAAATTTGTGTTACTACCTGTAGTAGCAGAAGAACTAACTGCATACAAAAAACCAGAAGTTAAACTGTCTAATTTTCGTACACGTTCTTCACTTGTTTCGGGTGTTACTAAAAAAATAAAATCTAATCCATATTTTTTTATGATAGCACCATATTCAGTTTCAAATTCGTATTCGGGTAAGTCTGGTAAAATCAACCCATCAATACCTACTAAAGCAGCATCTTCACAAAATTTTTCAAATCCATATTGTAATACTGGATTCATGTAGCCCATTAAAACAACGGGCAAAGTAATTTCTTTACGAAAATCTTTCAATTGATTAAATAAAGTTTCAATAGACATACCATTTGCTAAAGCCTTGCTACTACTGGCTTGTATCACTGCACCATCTGCCAAAGGGTCGCTATATGGCATACCCAATTCTATAATATCGGCTCCGTTATTCTGTAATGCTTTCATTACAGAAATAGTACTTTCCAACGTTGGATACCCTGCAGTACAGTACACATTTAATACTTGTTTGCTTTTATTTTGAAATATCCTTTTTAATCTGCTCATTTTATTTTTTTGAACCACAAAGTCACAAAGACACGAAGAAACACAACGTTGAGAACCTTGCGTCTTTGTGGTTTTACATATTACTCATGTACGTTGCTAAATCTTTATCACCTCTTCCACTTAAACAAACTATTACTACATCCTCTTTTTTAAATTGCATTTGCTTTAATGCAGCAAAAGCATGTGCAGTTTCTAATGCAGGAATAATGCCTTCTAACCTACTTACTTCAAAGGCCGACGCAAGTGCTTCTTCATCTGTTGCACTTAAAAAAACACCACGACCACTATCAAATAAATGTGCGTGCAAAGGTCCAATTCCAGGATAATCCAATCCTGCTGAAATGCTGTGTGGCTCTACAACTTGTCCATCAGCAGTTTGCATTAATAAACTTTTACTACCATGCAAAATACCTGGTTTCCCAAGTTGTGTTGTAGCAGCACTTAAACCACTATTTACACCATGACCAGCAGCTTCTACAGCAACTAACTGTACTGATGGTTCTTCTAAAAAATGATAGAAAGCACCAGCAGCATTACTTCCTCCTCCAACACAAGCCAATACATGAGTAGGCAATTTGTTACCAATTTTTTCCTTTAGCTGCCAATGCATTTCTTCGCTAATTATACTTTGTAATTTAGCAACCATATCTGGATAAGGATGTGGGCCAACCACACTTCCTATAATGTAATGTGTATCGTTAGGGTTATTAATCCAATCTCTAATAGCTTCATTGGTAGCATCTTTCAAAGTCTTGCTACCACTGGTTGCAGGTACAACTTTTGCACCCAACATTTTCATACGAGCAACATTGGGTGCTTGACGTTCAATATCTTTTTCGCCCATGTACACAATACATTCAATGCCTTTTAACGCACACACTGTTGCTGTTGCAACACCATGCTGACCAGCACCAGTTTCTGCAATAATTCTTTTCTTACCCAAGCGTTGGGCCAACAAAATTTGTCCAACTGTATTGTTTACTTTATGTGCACCTGTATGGCATAAATCTTCTCTTTTTAACCAAATATTTGTGTTGTGTAAAGCACTTAAACGCTGGGCATAAAACAAAGGTGTTGGCCTACCAACGTAATCTTTCAACAAATCTCTCCACTCTTTTTGAAATGCAGGTTCTTGAATAATATTCAAATATTGATGTTGCAATTCTTCCACATTTTTGTGCAACATTTCTGGAATATATGCACCACCAAATTGGCCATAATAGCCATGTGCAGTGGGGTTTTGATATGTTTTTGTTTCTGTCATTTTATTTTTATTTCACACAAAGCAGCAAAGGAACAAAGAACGCAAAGCTGATTTTGTAATTCTTATCTTTTCTCTTTTTTCGATTACCATTTTATTTTTTGTACTTAGCTGAAGTACTACTATTTAAATTTTGTTGCGTCTTTGACAAGCTCAGACTGACAACATTCATAAATTAAAGCCTAATTCTGTTCATTTGTACAAGTGTGCGACGCCACTGAAGTTCATTAATTTTCTCAGGCTGACTACATAATCCTCCTATTTCAACTCCTCTATAAATGTTTTTATTTTAGTCATATCTTTTACACTTGGCAATGTTTCAAAACGACTATTGACATCAACAGCAAATAAATCTTTGGCAACAGGATCTTGTAAAAATTGTTTCACAGCAGTTGCATCGGTTGGTTCAATTCCTCCACTTAAAAAGAACGGTTTTCCTACATTTAAACCAGCCAATCGTTTGCAATTAAATACACGGTTTGTACCTCCATATTGCAACTCTCCACTTTGCCAATTACTGGTACCACCTTGCTGCACAGTGCCAGTATCAAGCATAAACATATCGCAACAATTGTAAAAATCTTTTATCATCCATTCAACATGATCGTACTCGGCAAAACGAAATGCTTTAATGAGCTGAATTTGATCTGCCAACTTATCGCAATAATAAGGGGTTTCGTTACCATGTAACTGCACCATGTCTAAACCAAAAGTGTCTACCATGTTTAACACTTCATCGTAGGTAGAGTTTACAAACACACCAACTTTATATACTTTTAATTTTGCTCTTTTTATATCTTCTCCTTTCAAGCCATGTTTTAAAACAAACCGTGGACTTTTATGGTAAAATATTAATCCAGCAAACTGAACACCCATATCACCTAATTGATGCATTTGGTCTATATCAGTCATTCCACAAACTTTAATACGCATAAGCAGGCTTTTACTTTTTTTAAATTATGTAGCAAAAGCAATCGTTGTAATTATTTAAACCCGTGTGTAAATTTTAACACCAACGCCATGTCTTTAATACCTGGCTCTTTTTCTAATTTACTATTCACATCGACCCCAAAAAAATCGATGTGCCTAAACGCTTTAACTTTAGCAATATCATCGGCACCAATACCTCCACTTAAAAAGAAAGGTTTTTCTATTTTAGCTTTTGCTAAAATGCTCCAATCAAATTGTTCACCATTTCCACCAGCTGCTTTGCCTGCAGTGTCAAATAAATAATAGTCGCAAACTGCATCGTATGGTGCAACCAATGCATCAATATCTTTTACAGTAGAATCTATACTAAATGCTTTAATCACTTCTACTTCGGTTGATAAATCTTCACACATTTCTGGAGATTCGTTGCCATGCAATTGCACTACATCTAACCCATAATCGTCAATTGCATCTAATACTTCAATCATTTCTGGGTTGACAAACACACCAACTTTTTTAAACTCAAAATCAGCTTTTTTAATGTCTTTCTTTATTAATTTTTCTCCTATATATCTTGGAGAATCAGCATGAAAAATTATTCCTACAAAATCTACATTTAATGCATCTAATTGTTGCATTTGTTTAAACTCAGTAATACCACAAACTTTAATGTTCATTGTTGTT
>ERZ724527.1724-NODE-1724-length-10217-cov-2.915469_pt1 | contig 10217 bp, 10 predicted proteins | sample MGYA00376060_ERZ724527 | MGnify/ENA primary metagenome ERZ724527 (study PRJEB28724, sample SAMN07190886) | activated sludge metagenome | isolation source: activated sludge of sewage treatment plant in Hong Hong | place: USA: Christiansburg, Virginia | collected...
TGATGGTTGTAAGCGAATATTTTTAAGAAAATCAAAATCACGATTTGATAATTTTTTTAAATTTTCGATAAAATCAATTTGCTCCGGAGATACTAAAATTGTTACTTCGTCATCGGATTGTGCTAATTCAATCGATTCTTTGATGACTGGTAAAACAAGATCGGGATTTTCCGCTATATGACCGTATGCAATTTTTTCAGCAATGCGAAAAATTGTTGTCATAATATGAGCCTCGTTTTGATGAACAAGATCAGTTTTAATTGTGTGAATGGAATTAACTAAGACTTGAAAGTCATCAACAGCTTGATTAATTTCTTGCAATCTTTGTTCGACCGCTGACTTAAATCCATTTTGCAATCCTAATTGATAGGCTTCATCGTAGGCTTGTGTTTTTAATTCATTAAATTTTTCATTTAAGCGTCGATCAAAAATATCTTGTTCATTTTTTTTCTCGATTTCTTCAATGCCGGAAATTTTTTTAACGACGTCGCTCATAATAAAATCAGATCCTGATTTTTTTTCAGCTAAATACATCGCATTGGATTCACTTTTATTAAGTGAAAAGATGCGTGGCTTAAACTCTTTAACCAGTTCTTCGCTTTTAGCATCTTCGCTACGATTGTTATGGTCGTGGATATTAGACCATTGCATCTTCAGAGCCCCCTCTGGTAATCATAAGCTTGCCTTCTCCTTCTAAACGACGAGCGGCATTGACGAGCTCCTGTTGGGCCGTCTCAACATCGGATAAGCGAGCTGGTCCCATATTCGATAAATCTTCTTTCAACATTTCAGCGGCACGTGTTGACAGATTTTTAAATATTTTAGTGCGAACTTCTTCACTCGCCGTTTTCAATGCGAGCAAGAGCCGATCATTCGGAATTTCTTTAAGTAAAACTTGAATTCCTCGATCATCTATTTTAGCAATATCCTCGAAAACAAACATCAACTTACGAATGGCCTCCGCTAAAAGAGGATCTTTCTCCTCGAGACGTGCCATAATTGATTGCTCCGTATTTTTATCCATAACGTTAAGCATTTCGGCCACCGGCTGAACTCCGCCAAGGACTGAATGTTCCACTGAGTGTGTATTCGCTAATTGATTTTTAAGTACTTTATCAATTTCTGTAATGAGTTCAGGATCAATATTATCTAAACTCGCCATTCTCATAACAACTTCAGCTTGTAAACTTTCAGGAAGTTTTCTTAAAACGTCTCCTTTTTTCTCAGACTCGAGATGGGCCAAAATCACAGCTACGGTCTGAGGGTGTTCGTGCACGAGGAATGTTGATAAAGTTTTCGCATCAACCATTTCTAATGATTCTAAAGTGCGTCCGCCAGAAGATGAATTAATATTTAAACCGCCCATTATACTGCGAGCTCGCTCTTCGCCTAAAGCATCAACAATAGATTCTTTGCTTCCTGTTTTTTCAGAAAATATGAAATCTTCCGATTCATTTAACGTCTCGTAGAACTCCTCGAGTACTCGTTTCGTCACCTGCACAGGCACAATTTTAAATTTAGACATGAGATGGATCAGCTTGCGAATATCGCCATCATCCATTTTATTTAGTAAAACTTTAATCGATTCACGTCCGAGATAATTAACTAAAATAGCGGCTTTATCTATTCCACGAAGTGAATCGTAATCAATATTTTCGTACTTGTTATTTCTCATTCACTATTCCTTTTTAGAAATCCATTCATTAATCGCACTCGATGCTTTTTCTTCATCGCGTGCAATTAAAGTTATAATCCTGTCTTTTAACAATTCACTTTCCGCTTTTTCCGGATCGACGGATTCTTGCAGGAGCGGTAACATATTACTTAAGCCCGCTATGCCGCTGTCGACTGATTGCAACTCTTCCAATTCTTCAATCGTACGAGGCAACATTTCTTCAACTGAATCGGAGACCGAATCGGTAATCCATTGCATAAACGGACGAACAACCATAAAAAATAATAACACTAATGAGAATCCTAACAAACCCCATTTAAACAAAGACTGAACGAGTTTTTTCTTTTCTAAATTTGTTAATAGCTTTTCGCTTTCCGCGAAATCTTCTGCTTGGAATTGAATCGATTCGATTTTCACTGAATCACCACGAGCTGCTACAAATCCCACTGCGCTTTTCACTAAAGATTCATACTTAGCCATTTCTTCCGGAGATCGTGGTTGCCACTTCGTTTCAGTTTTACCATCTTTATCTGTCGTCGATGTCGTAAAACCATCAACCAACACGGCTACGCTGATTTTTTCTAATCCGCCGGCTCCTTCTCGAATATTACGAACAGTTTTTGCAACATCGTACTGAATGGTTTTTGTTTCTTTATTCACATCTTGTTTAAAACCTGATTGACCCGCGTTATCTTCAGCCCCGGGCAAATTAGATCGAGAACCTGGTGTTCCATTGGGATTAGTTCGCGCACCAACGGCAGATTCTTCATTCGTTGTAATACTTCGTGTCGCTGTCTTTTCTGGATCAACCAGTTCTTCGACAGCACTCATGACTTTGTGGTTAATCGTTGCATCAACTCGTGTGACAATTTTACTGCTTCCAACAACTTTTGAAAGAATAGAATCAATACGACCTTCTAAATCTTTTTCAATCTGATTTTTAAGCTCTAAAATTTCACTGGTCGCTCCAATGCTCCCGTCGGATTTTTTCGATAATAATTTTCCGTGGTCATCTAAAACAGTCACCTTTTCCGCATCTAAGCCTTCAACTGCATTCGCAACTAAAAATTTAATCCCTTTTACTTGGTCACTGCTCAGTTCTTTTCCTGGATTTAAAACAACAATAACTGACGCTGTTGGCGGTGTAGTCTCTTCCATAACAGCTTTTTTCTGTGGTAATGCTAAAATGACTTTAGACTGCTTAACCGCCGTTAAAGTATTGATCGCTCTCATTAATTCGCCCTGTAAAGCACGCTGGTAATTGACTTTTTGTGCATAGGAATTAATACCAAAATCTTGCTTATCAAATAACTCTAAGCCGATGCTTCCCATGTTTGAATTTCCCAACTCAGCCATTAATTGCATTTGAGTTGAATGTAAAAATTCATTCGGAACCATGATCGTTTTTGAATCATCTTTTAACTGAAAGGGAATATTCTTAGCTTGAAGTTTGGCGACAATATTCGGCACTTGTTCAGCTGGAATATTTGTTAAAAGAACAGCATAGTCTTTGCCGGCAGCCATAAAAACTACAAGACCAATCGCAACTATAATCACTAATGTTGAAATTGTTACGGCTATCCGCTTTGTCGGACCCAGCGACTTATGAAATTCTTTAAACTGAATGATCAAATTACTTAACAAATTCCCCACATCACACCTGCATTTTCATAATATCTTGGTAAGCATCAATAATTTTGTTTCGCACTTGCACCATAGCACGTAATGCGATCTCTGCTTTTTCAGCTGTGATCATAACTCCGGCGATGTCATCGGTCTTACCCGTGGCTAGTGCTTCAACTTTGCTATCTGATTCTTTTTGAAGTTCATTCACGTTGCCAATAGCTTCTTTCAAAGTATCTGCAAAAGACTTTTGACCTTCACTCGACGGTGAAATCTGTAGATTTCCATCTGTTAACTTATTGCCCGAAGTTGCTGATGTTCCAGCATTTTCTATAAAACGACTTGCGTTTGAGATTGTTAAACCATCCATGGTGAAAACTCCTCTATACTCTTAATATTATCTACCAATTTCAAGTGCACTTAAAGCCATATCTTTGGTTGCCTGAATAGCCTGTACGTTAGCCTCGTAAGAACGTGTCGCCTGAACCATGTTGGTCATTTCTTCCATGAGATTCACATTCGGATAAGCGACGTAACCCTCTGAATTTGCATCCGGATGATTAGGTTCAAACTTCATAATCGGAGCTTTTTTATCATAAATGATGTCAGAAACCTGGACTTGATCAAAGTCCGCTTTTCCGGCTTGTTTTGAGACTATATCACTAAAATTTTTACCATCGGGTATCGACTCAAAGACGACATCTTTACGACGATACGGTCCTCCTTCCGGAGTACGTGTTGTATTAATATTCGCAATATTAGAAGAAATTGAATTCAAACGCGCTCTTTGCGCCGACATTCCGCTTCCTGCAATACGAAAACCTGACAAAAATTCAGACATGAGGATTACCTTTCGCCTAAGGCATACTTAAGCGCAGCCATTTTTTTGTTAATCAATTGAAGTGCCGATTTGTACAAGATCGAGTTTTCAGATAAGGCCGACATTTCTTTTTCTAAATCCACTGTGTTTCCATCATTGTTCACGGCAACGTCAGGATTTTCGTAAACGTCAGCCTTAACGTTTTTAACATGTTGACCACCTAAGTGATCGCCAGCGATTCCTTCAGTTTCTAAAGCAGAAGCTAAAGCATTTTCGAAGTCGACTTTTTTGGCATGATAGTGAGGAGTTTCCGCATTAGCGATATTAGCCGATGTTACGTTATGGCGAATTTGCCGCATCTGTAACGAGGTGGCTAAAGCATCGGTTGTTTTATCGAATAAACTCATAGAAAACCCTCCAATCGATATTGGTTAATTTTATTTCGTAAAGTACGAATTGAAATTCCTAAAATGTCGGCGGCTTTAGTTCTATTTTGTTCTGCGAAATACAAAGTTTGTAAAATATATTTTCGCTCTAAATCTTCTAATTTTAAACCGACCGGAATATCTAAGTTATTCAAGTGATCCTCTTTGAAAAGGACATCATCAGGTTCAATCATATTATTGCGGCATTTTTTCGCTGCCGACTCTAAAACAAGTTCAAGTTCTGCTTCTGAAAGATTGGTCTCTTGAATATTATCTGAAGACGTTTTCTGTACGATTTTTTCCTTCGCTTTTTCAGATAGTTGAATATTTTCATTATTCAACATCAGTCTAATAACGTTCAGGTTAAAATCGATAAGTTGTACAACACGTTCTTTTTGCATTACTGAACTCCTACTGCTGCCGGAATACGTTTAAGATATTTTTTATACTCATCTTGCCACTGGGCACTTTTCATCTTTTCATTGGCTAATTGGCTCCAGAATTTATCGTCTTTATCAGCAAAGCTAGACCATGTGTCTTCGGCTTTTTTCATTTCACCTTTTTCAAAATACAATTCACCCAATTGATATTTTTCTCGCGCAATATCTTGATTTGTCGCTACAGAATCAGCTTGAGGATTGACGATATAGGCTAGTGATTTAATGGCGACATCTGATAATTTAGCTTCAATAGCAATGTCACTTTTAGCATGATAAATTTTACGGACATTATTGATTGAAATTTTTTCCTGTAACATATCATCAAGCATTTCGATCCCACGCTGCGGTTTTTCTATTTTGTTCCACAACTGTGCTGCGCGAATGGCACTGTCAGTGACTAAATCGGGTTGCGCTTTCCAAACACGAACAACCTCTGATAAATAACGAAGCGCTGATTCATTATCTCCGCGCTTTTCGTATAAATATGAGGCTAAATTGACTCGTGCTATTTGATCTGCAGGCGATAAAGCCTCTGGATTTTTAATTTTATCTAACGTTTGCTCGGCACTTTGAAAGTTGTTTTGTTCAAACAAAGACTGAGCTTGCGTTAAATACAATTCTTCGATTTTGGGCATCGCCGCTTCTGAAACTGAAATCGAAGCCGGCGCACGTTCTGATAATAGCTTTTGTTCTGCTAAATTATATTTTTTCAAAGCTTCAGAGTAGGCTCCTGCTGATTGATACGCTTTACCTAAATAATAGAATGTATCTGCACGCTCTTGTTTACGAATCCAATTATCTGAGTACAGTTTGTAAACCTTAAGAACATCTTTGTTTCGGCCACCTTCAGATAAGAACTGAATGTAGTTGTAAATACTATTTTTAATACGATTCGTTACTTGTTCTGAATTCTTTTTACTTGGAGACACTTGATAAAAATTAACTAATGTTTTAATAGCTTGGTCGAATTCTTTCCGACGAACATAACCATCACTTATCATCGTTGATTTAAACTGCTCAATATTTTCCAAATCACTTTTTTGAGCTAATTCATTCATTTTATCGATGGTATTTTTTAATTCGATATCTTTCATACCTTTCATACGTGTACTCAACAAATGAAGGCGCGCAATGATTGTTTTAGGACTATCACCATATCTAAAGTGAGTCTCTAAATAGGCTCCGACGGCTTTTTCTTGAGGAGCACCTAAAATTTCAATAAGTTCACCTAAACGAGTCATGGCATACGGAGCGTAATCGTGACGAGAAAACAATTGCATAAAATCTAAAGCAGCCGCATGAGCTTCTTTATTCAGATCAAGCCGAAATAGAGCTTCCATTTTATTAAATACGCCATTGGGATACAGTTTTGCGAACTGTGGATATTTTTCAAAAGCAGAATTGTATTGATCTTTAGCCGCCATATATTTTTCTGCCGCCATTAAAAAATCACCTTTACGAAAAGCAGCTTCAGACTTGGTTAACGGGTCTTGAACCGCGGCTTCAATTTCTTCCGTCAATTTAATTGCATCCTCAGTCTTATTGAGTTTAGCTAAACAGTAGGCCATACCTAAATCAGCATAGTACTTTGAATTATTATTCTTAAACTCAGTTTGTTCTGAGTGCGATTTGAACTTTCTCATCGCACTGAGGTAATTCTGTTTATCCAACTCATAAAAACCCACGGCCAATGATGTTCTTTCAAATAACGCCGATTTCGGATAGTTATCCATTAATTTTTTATAGTACAGCTGTGCTGTATCGTAATCTTGAGCCTTGTTTTCTTTTTTCCAAGCTTCAATGAAGCTGTCTGCCGTCATGGCGTAGGCGATTTCTAAGTATTTTGATTGAGGATACTTATTTGCAAACCATTCTGTCGTTTGTCTTAATACTAAAATTCTTTTTTTATCAAATAATTTTTTGATCAAACGAATTTGCTTATTTTCATCCGTATTTTCTACGAGAATTTGATAGTCTGGACTGTTTTCTTTCATTTTCGTCCAAAAACCAAAAGGTCTATTTAAAATAGTATAACTGATAAAGTAGTCCACCGGCGCTTTTCGTCCATCGGTCGAAGCGAGTTCAAATGTTTTCAATTTAAATCGTGAAAGTTGATCATTACTCCCAATAAAAAGACCCGCTTTAAGATCAATTTTTTCGCCCGCAGAATCAGCGGAACTATCAAAGTCATCTATGTGTAAATAATCATTAGCAGGAGTGCGAGCAGGTTTGTTTTGATTTTTTGAATTTGCTACTACAGCAACTGCTTTTTTAGAAGCGACAACCTTTGACGGCGAGCTGGCTGTTTTCCCATCATACGATTCATTATTGTTATCTGCAGCTTTAAACTTTTCATTGAAATAGAAATCAACGATGAGTTTAGAGGGATAGTCCGTAAGATAATCAAAAGTTTCAACTTTATTACTACTTAATGTAAACTCGATCTGTTTTTTTCCATCTAAAGCATTGGGAATCACTTTGATTCCGGTAATAAAGGGGTTCTTTATGTTTTTTATGCGATCGTAGTTTTCACTTTCAATTCCTTTAACTGTAAGCAAAACTTTGGTCTGGTTTTTTTCGATCGTTCGCTTTAAATCATAATTCCAGTCGTTCTGGCCTGTGAGCTCAAAACTTAATGTATCACCCTGAGTTTTCAGCTGTATGGATTGCGATGTCGTGTTTGAATTACGGTCACTAGACCATACTTTTGCACAGTAAACAGTAGAAATAAAAAGTACGATAATGATATGTGATTTTAGAAATAGTCTCATTAAGTCATGAAATAGCATTTCAAGTGCCAGCTCATTTTACTAGACTTGCGATATTCAAAACGCGTACTTTACAGACCAGGAAAATTTAGCCCAGTAATTTTGGCGATTAGCGACAATTTCCTGACAGGTACGAATATAAAATTTTTGACCTCCCCTCAGACTATGACTATACTTTAATCCAATGAAACCATTCTTCAAAAAACATCCGACAGCTTTGTACATCTCTCTTTTTTTTGGTCTTGTTATATCTGGCTGCATATCAAATATTCTTAAAGAAAAAATTCCGGACTTTTCTGAAGAAATTACTTTTGTAGCGCCTACTCATTTTAAAGAGATCAAATCGGCCTATCCATCTTGGAAGAACAACGACACTCAAAACGTCATTTTGATTATCTCAAATTGTGACGACAACAAGTACATGCCCAATTATGCCTCTATGATCATTTCCGATACGATTGAAAATTCTAAAGTTGAAAATAGCAAAGTTGACAATATTAACTTACCTAAGCAAGTCGCTAAACAAATTCATGGCTCGATTGATGGTGAACGTGTCGAGGTTCAAACTCTTTCGTTCCAGCATAAAAATTGTGTTTATATTTCCGCTCTTTCTGGAAAGCCAAGTTCGATTGCTAAAGATTTCGAAATATGGAAAACGTTTCTTAAATCCATTGAGTTAAAAAAATAATGCCAACGACAAACACTGAGCCCAATAAATTAATGAAATATGTCGAAGATCCTCTTCTTGAGCTCGGTGGCATTACTGAACTTGTTAAAAGTTTTTTGGCAGAGCTAAGAACCAAGCCATTCTATTTTAATCTTCTCATTGATCAGATCTATTTTATTGGCGTTAAGTCTTTACCTTTAATTATCATCACAGCTATCTCGTCAGGAATGGTCTTAGCGCTTCAGTATGGATTGGGATTAGAAAAATTTGGGGGCAAACCCTATGTTCCCCGTCTCGTGGCCTCGTCAATCCTGCGCGAAATGGGTCCGGTATTTACCGGGCTGATGATCGCTGCACGTGTTGGCGCCGGTATTGCCAGTGAAATTGGTTCGATGGTCGTCACACAGCAAATCGATGCCATGCGGGCCTTGGGCACTTCACCGATTAAGCGAATCGTCATTCCTCGAATCTTAGCAACAGTGATTGCGTTACCCATTTTAGTTGGTATCTGCGCTGTCATCGGAAATATTGGAGGCCTTATTATAGGTCACTATGAATTAGGTCTTGATCCTAGTTTTTATTTCCGTCGTATGATGGAAACTTCAAATATCAAAGATTACGTCGCCGGCATGGGTAAATCCGTATTCTTCGCTTTATTCATTAGTATTCCGGCTTGTTACTATGGATTAAATGTTAAAAACGGAACAAAGGAAGTAGGCCTGGCTACAACTAAAGCGGTGGTGGCTGGATCATTACTGATCTTTGTTGGCGATTTCTTTCTCTCTAAATTATTTTGGGTGATCGAAAAATGGCTGTAATAGAAATCAATAACTTTAAAAAATCATTCGGCACAAAGCAAGTCCATGACGGCGTGAACTTCACTGTGAATAAAGGCGAGTGCTTAGGTCTGGTCGGCGGATCAGGAGCTGGTAAATCGGTTATTCTCAGAAGTCTGATCGGATTAGAAAAAGCTGATGCAGGATCTATTTTGATTAATTCAGTTGATATCACTCACATGAGTGAAAACGATCTCGTCGAGATTAGAAAAAAAGTAGCTTATGTTTTTCAAAACGGAGCCCTTTTTGATTCGATGACTGTATTTGATAACTTGGCTTATTCATTAAGAGCTCATACCAAAATGACTTATGATCAAATGGACAAAAAGATCTCGGATCAATTAGATGAATTTGGACTATTGTCTGCAAAAAAACTTTATCCCTCAGAATTATCTGGGGGTATGCAAAAACGCGTGGGCTTAGCCCGCGCCATTATGATGGATCCTGATGTGATTCTATACGATGAGCCTACGGCGGGCCTTGATCCTTATAATACTTTAAAAATTCAAGAACTGATCTTACGTTTGAAAGCTAAAAAAGTAACTTCGATCCTGGTCACGCATGACATGCCGACCGGAATTGCGGTGTGCGATCGTTTTGTTTTCTTGCAAAACAAAGTCATCAGTGAAAATGGAACAACTCAAGAATTGCTCGCCCAACCTAACAGTTTAGTGAATCAATTCATCAAAGGACAAATTGTATGAACCAACAAGTAAAAGTCGGACTTTTCACTGCTATTGGACTCATGGTCATCGTGATTTCAATTTTCTCTTTAGGATCAAATAAATCCTTATTTCAAAAATCACTGATGGTGCACTCTTATTTCGATTCAGCGGTTGGCCTTAATCAAGGTGCTATCGTTTCCTTAGCCGGAGTCCGCGTCGGCAATATTGAAAATATTGAATTTGATGAAGTTAAAAACCTTGTTCGTGTGAACTACATGATCAACAAAGAATTCCAGAA
>ERZ724527.1726-NODE-1726-length-10212-cov-3.933051_pt1 | contig 10212 bp, 10 predicted proteins | sample MGYA00376060_ERZ724527 | MGnify/ENA primary metagenome ERZ724527 (study PRJEB28724, sample SAMN07190886) | activated sludge metagenome | isolation source: activated sludge of sewage treatment plant in Hong Hong | place: USA: Christiansburg, Virginia | collected...
AAGCAAATAAAAATTAAACAGCCAAAAAAATCCAATCGATAGCAATACTATTTTTAAACGCAAACCTCCAAGCAGACCAATAATCAATACTAACAAATACATTGTGAATTCAATTGGCAATGTCCAAAGTGAACCATTAATTGTGTTTGGATATGGATTGGTTAGAAAAACGCCCGGCAAATTAAATTGTATTTTTAAATACAAGTTGGACCAATAATTAGCAAATGCAAGATTTGAAAAATAATCATTTAATGGCATATTTGTAAATATTGGCCCAATTACCAATGCACAAATAATTGTTGATACTGCCAACGCAGGAAACAAACGCAAAATTCGTTTCCCCAAGTATTCAAATGCACTTTTCGATTTGAGAAACGAGCCTGTTATCAAATATCCACTCAGTACAAAAAATAGAGAAACAGCAAAACCACCCCCATGCTCAATTCGGGTGAGCAAGGCAAAGGGTTCTTCTGCTGATCGTCCAGAGATGGCGTAGCAATGGCTGAACAGGACCAAAGTTGCGGCTGCGAAGCGCAAAAAATCTAAATTATTTTGACGATTAAATTCCGAAGACATGAAGACTATTGTGCAGTGGCACTTTGCGAATTCATGTGGTAATCATCGACTTCAGCTTAATAAAAGCCAAGCCCGCCATCACCGCATCATTCACTGCATCATGCGCCTCACGCATCGGCAAATTGAGGTCGGCCATTAACGTGGCAAAGCGCAGATCAATTTGACGGTCTTGCTGGTGTGCGGGAAACTGCTTGAACTTGTAGTCGTAATACATGCCAGACACCTCAATCTTTTGCTGTGGCAAGCCCATGCCAAGAATGGGAAACAGCACCCGGTTGATCATGGCCACATCAAACTCCAGAAAGTAGCCTACCAGCGGTCGACTGCCGATGAAGCGCATCAACTGATGCATGGCTTCGTCCTGAGTCACACCATTGGCCACGTCTTTCTCACGCAAACGATGGATGCGAACACTTTCTGCTGAAAGCTTTTGGTCTGGGCGAACCAGCAATTCGAGCCGCTCGCTGGTCATGATGCGGTTACCGACAATTTTGACGGCACCAATGGAAATGATGTCATCGGTGCGAACATTCAAACCCGTGGTTTCGCAGTCCAGTGACACCCATTCTTGATCTGGGGGCGCGTCCCACATGAAGCGAAAGCGGGGATCCCCCAGGTGATACAACATCCATTCGCGTTTGAGCCGTTCATAGGCCCGCATGGGCGACAGTGCCGACAACATCAGACGGCGTCCAGGTGAAAGCGCTGGCGCAAAAACAGCTTGAAACGTTTGACCACGTTCAGTGTATCTTTGAGCAAATCGCGATCCAGGCTGCTTAGTTTGGCCACCACCAGGGTGCCCGTCACTGGCTTGTTCATGTCGATTTCCGCCAAGCCAGCTTTGAGTTTGAGCCCCATGAAGAAATGCAGACTGTCCACCAAATCAGTACCCATGTCAGGTGGTAGCTTGCCCGCTGAGACCAAAGCGCTGATCCGCGACGCCGTACTGGTTTCTTTCAGGTTTTGCGCGAGCGCCATCGATCGAATACCGTGTACCAAAGGGAAAGTGCCCGCCTTCTTGATATCCAGTTGATCGTCTGCGGCGTCGCCTCTGGCAAGCAACCTGTTCCACCACCCCCCACTGTCGGGGAAGGCATCGATGGCAGACGCAAACCGCGCCAATATCGCATCGTTATCTGTCGCTAGCTTATGCAAGCTTTCCTGCACCGTGGCGAGCAAACTCATATCGCCACAAACACCGTGTGCATCGACAAAGATGGCCAATGCCATCAAACTCTCAGGTGTTGGCATCATTAACCACTGACGCACTGTGCGGGCGAAATCCGTCGTGTTGCCGCGCCACTCGGGGTTGCTGATCATGATGTTGCCCGGGCAGGGCGGATAGCCAAATTCACCCAAGGCCTTAGAGAAGTTCTGGCAAATTTCGTCCAGGTTAGCAGGGGGAACAAAGCCATCGCGCAAGATCAATCCGTTGTCCTGATCTGTTTTCAGCAGTTGTTCTCCTCGCCCTTCGCTACCCATCACAAACAGACAGCTGTTGGCCACAAGATCGGCGGGTGCCACCAGTTGCCAGGTACGCTCAAACAGCTTGGCGTTGAGCTCCTGAACCACTGTTGCAATATGGTGAACCTTCGTGCCGCTGTGGTGCAACAAGCCGATCAAACGCGTGATCTGGCTTGCCGCCTTGCCGAGGCTTTCCAGATCGTTGGCTTCACCAATCTGCAGGTTTATCAGGTAGGAATGGTTCGACAAGAAGCTGAAAACGTCCAGGCTTTCGAGCACGCCATGGATCACCTCGCCCTCTGACACGACCAAGCGGTGGACCTTGTGGCGCAACATGGTGGCAAGCGCGTCGCCGACCAGTTCTGATGGCCGCACCGAAATCAGGTTAAACGCGGCTAACTCACGTACCGCCAGTTGCCCCAACGGGGTGGGGTGCAGCACGGCCTTTTGAAGACCCGTGACCGTGAAAATGCCCAACCTTGGCGGTGCTGTGGACTGGTCGCGCACCAGCACACAGTTCGTCCGCTGATCGCCAAGCACCCGAGCCACCGAGAGAATATCCAGGCCTCCATCCACAAAATGAGCCGGGCGAATAAAGGCCTCATCCACACGTGCCATGGTCAGCGACTGCATCTCGTGCTTGCTTTGTCGCTCTGAAATGGCACTGAGTTTTTTGGACAAATCCGAGAACAGCAATGAGCCAAAAGTGGCATTGCTGGCAATCAGTTCACTCACCGCCTGTTTGGCCAGCTGATAGGCCACCACCTCTTCGGTGGCCACAAAGCGACTGCTAACCTTTTCAGCCACCAAGCCGCGACCATCGAAACAGTCGTCTGGACCGTAAGTGCCAACGACATCATTGTCATCGCGCTGCTGCACGTAGCCCTTGATGATGACGAACAAGTGCGTGGGCTTGACGCCGACATCGAGGATGATTTCGCCCTCAGGAAAGTAAGCAACATCAACGCTGTTGCGCACCAGTCCCTGTTCTTGAGGCGTCAGGCAGTCAAAAGGGGACGCCGAAAAATTGAATGCACTTGGCATGAGCGGGTTCTTCCTCCAGGATGGTTCGCCTCACTGTAGACCCGCTGACTGAACCTCTGCTTACCGCTGGCTTTCAACGGCGCACGCCCGCGCCGGTCTTGGCGGCAGCGTCCCAATCCGGGCCTGCAAACCAGTCGTCCCCTGTCAGGTAGGCGCGCAGCATGGGAAGTGCGTCCAAACCCCAAAACAGCTTGCCATCCACTTGGCAGCTTGGCACACCAAAGACACCGGATTGAATCGCCTGTTCAGTATTGGCCGCCAGCTCGGCTTTGACGTCGGGCGCAGCCAGGTCGCGTGCAGGTGACAACTTGGCAACCAGACTTTGCAATCGCTCCGGCGCTGCAGCCTCTGCCCCGCCTCGCCACACATGGCGGAAAATGTTTTCGCACACATAGCGATTAGCCAGACCATCTCGGCCTGTTGCCACCGCAAGGCGCAGCAAAGCCAGCGGGTTGAACGGGTGACTGGCTGGCATGTCCAGCGGTACGCCGTGGGTATGCGCCAGCCACAGCACTTGCCGGTAAGTCCAGTCGCGTTTGGGGGCAATCTCTGCCGGCCCCAGTTGGCCGTGGTGCTTGAGCATGCCCGCAAACAAGACGGGGCGGTAGTCAACGGCGTAACTCAAACCCTGCAATGCGTCCGGCAGTTTTTCAAACGCCAGGTACGCATAGGGGCTGATGAAGTCCAAATAAAGGGTAATGCGCTTCATGGGCAGTTTTGGGTTTGTGCACGCACGACAAGTTGATTCCAGACCAGCTTTTTTGCTGCGTCTGCCATGCGACTCCAGCCCGCAATTTCGTCAAGGGTGCGGAAACACCCGACGCACTGTCCGCTGCCCGGGTTCATCACACAGACCGAAACACAGGGTGAAGGGATGTTTTGCTCGTTACCGCTCACTCCATCTTGATAAGTAGCTATCAATTTTGCAGCATGCATGATTAAACGACGGCAATATCTTCTACGGGCGCGCCTGTCAACTGCACCAGCTGGGCTGGCGACAGCTTGAATACCGCATGCGGATGCCCCGCGGCTGCCCAGATTTCGTCAAAGCGCAGCAGTTCACGGTCAATCAGGGTCACCGGGGGCGTCGTGTGGGCCAGGGGAGACACGCCGCCAATAGAAAACCCTGTCTTGGCCTTGACGAACTCTGCGTCAGCCCGGCCGAGCTTGCCCACCAATGCCTCGACCTTTTTTTCATCGACGCGCTTATCGCCAGACGTGATCACCAGCACCGCCACGTCATCTGCTTTACGGCGGAAGATGATGCTTTTAGCAATCTGGCCGACGCTGATACCCAAAGCATCGGCGGCTTGCTGCGCAGTGCGTGCAGCGTCGTCCAGCATGCGCGGCAGATGCGGATGCCCTTTGGCTTCCAACTCGGCCACAACGCGTTGCACGCCTTCAGGCAATGCTTTCAATTCAGCGCCGCACATGTCTGCTACCCCCATCTCAGCCCGCACGTTTGTTGAGAATGGCAGTCGCCGCCCGTGACCCTGGCTTACGACCCAGCTGCTCGCTGATGTACAAGCCCGCATCCACCAATAAATTCATATCAATGCCCGTTTCAATGCCCATGCCTTGCAGCATGTACACGACGTCCTCCGTTGCCACATTGCCAGTGGCGCCTTTGGCGTAAGGGCAGCCCCCCAAACCAGAGATGGACGTGTCGTACTGCCACACACCCATTTGCAATGCCGCCAGGGTGTTGGCAAGTGCCTGGCCATAGGTGTCGTGAAAATGGCCAGACACATCGTTTAGGCTGTAATGTTTGAGCGCCGCTTCCATCGCGCGCTGCACCTTGAGCGGCGTGCCCACGCCAATGGTGTCGGCCACGCCCACATGCTGAACGCCAATGTCTTTCATCAACCGGGCAACCAGCTCAACGCGCTCGGGAGCAATCTCGCCTTCGTAGGGGCAACCCACCGTGCATGAGATGGCGCCGCGCACGTAGATGCCCTTGTCGCGTGCTGCCTTAGCCACGGGGCGAAAGCGCTCGATGCTTTCCGCAATGCTGCAGTTGATGTTCTTCTGGCTGAATGCCTCGCTGGCTGCGCCGAACACCACGATCTCGTCAGGGTTCGATTTCACAGCCGCCTCAAAGCCCTGCATGTTGGGTGTGAGCACGGAGTAACGCACACCGGCCTGGCGCTGGATGCCCGCCATCACCTCAGCGTTGTCGGCCATTTGCGGCACCCATTTGGGCGACACATAGCTAGTCACTTCAATCTCTTTGAGCCCCGCAGCTTGCAAGCGATGCACCAGTTCAATCTTGACGGCAGCAGGCACGGGTTGCTTCTCGTTTTGCAGGCCGTCACGTGGGCCAACATCGACCAGTTTGACGCGTTTTGGAATGTTCATGAAGTGTCTCTTTGAACTCTTTGAAGATTGGACTCAGTAACCGCGGCTCAGGTCTACGACGCCTGCGACAGGCTCACCGCGCGCCATCGCCGCAATTTTGCCTGCGATCTGCGCGATGGTTTCCTCACGCAATGTGCGCGCCGAGGTGTGGGGTGTGATGGCAATTTTGGGGTGTGCCCAAAACGCATGGCCAACGGGCAGCGGCTCGGAGCGGAACACATCCAGTGTTGCGCCTGCCACTTGCCCGGTCTCTAGCAACGCCAACAAGTCCTCTTCAACCAAATGCGCCCCGCGCGCCACGTTGATCACAAACGCGCCGGGCTTCAAACGCGACAAAGTATCGCGATTCATGATGTTGGTCGTTTCGGGCGTCAGCGGCATCAAGCAGACCAAAACCCGTGTTGCGGCCAAAAAATCGTTGAACTGCGCTTGTCCAGCATAGCAATGCACGCCGTCAATGGTCTTGGCGGTGCGACTCCAACCCAGTACGGGAAACTCAAACGCGGTCAGCGCCTTGGCGACGCGTTCGCCCAGTACCCCCAAGCCCATGATCCCAACCGTGAAATCAGCTCGCGCATTTGGCTTGCGAAAAGTCCACTTGCCTGCACGCGCATCGGCCTCATAGCCATCCAGCTCACGAAAGTGCCGAATCACGGCTTGGCAAACATATTCGGCCATCTGTACAGACATGCCTGCATCGTCCAGGCGCACCACGGGTACGTTGGCAGGCAAGCGCAGTTTGAGCAATGCGTCGACGCCCGCACCCATGTTGAAGATGCCTTTTAACCGGGGCTGCGCATCTAAAAAATCTTGCGACGGCGCCCACACCACGGCGTAATCGGCTGGTGCGTCACCTGCCTTCCAAGGCACGATTTCAGCTTGCGGCAGGATCTCTTGAAACCCTTTGACCCAAGGCTCGGCGCGCCCATCGTTCCAGAAGAATGCAATTCGCATACGGTGCGTCTCAAGCTTGCAAACGCAAGAGCTCAGAGCCTTCCGTCACTTGGTCGCCGGGCGCAAACATCAGCTCAGACACGACGCCGTCAGCAGGGGCCGCAATGGTGTGCTCCATTTTCATGGCCTCCATCACGGCGAGTGCCTGACCTTTACTGACCTTGTCGCCCGCCTTGACCGAGAAAGACACCACCTTGCCAGGCATGGGCGCAGTGAGGCGCCCACCTTCTGCCTGCGCATCACCCGCATGGGCGAGCGGATCAATCCAAAGGGCTTGGCTGGCACCGTGTGGCGCAAACACATGGAACATCTCGCCATCACGCACTACCTGCACGGTGTGGCGGCTGCCTGCAAATTGCACGTCAATGCCAGTGCTGGACAGCTTAAAGCTCAGCAGGCCCTGCGCGCCCGCTACGTTCAGGCTCAAAGCGCCGTCGTGCAGGTAACTGAGCGATGCCTTGACATCATCGCCATGAAACTTGAAGTCAAAGTCACGCACATGAATGCCGTGGGAGCGCCAACCATCGCGGCGACTGAACGGGTCAGCGGTTTCGCTTTGACGCTCTTGCAGCAAAGTCTGCGCAATGACTGACGCCGCCACCAAGGGGGCGCCAAGAGGTTCTTGCTTGAACAGCACAGCCTCTTCGCGCGGGATCAACGCGGTATCCAAATTGCCTTGCGCAAAGGATGGGCTCTTGGTCACATGGCGCAGGAACTGCACATTGGTGGCCAGGCCAACGATATGGATCTGTGCCAATGCCTCATCCAGCCGTGCCAGCGCTTCAGCACGCGTGTTGCCGTGCACGATCAGCTTGGCGATCATGGAGTCGTAATACGGGCTGATGGTGTCGCCCTCGCGCACACCTTCGTCAATGCGTACGCCATTGTTGGCCCGCGCAAAGCGGCTGCAGGCCGGTTGGTGATAGGTGCGCAGGGTGCCGGTAGCGGGCAGAAAGTTCTTGTCGGGGTTCTCGGCGCAAATGCGTGCTTCAATGGCATGGCCTTGGATCTGCAGATCTGCTTGGCTTGCGGGCAGCGCTTGTCCGCTGGCGACGCGAAGTTGCCACTCCACCAGGTCATGCCCGGTGATGGCCTCGGTGACAGGGTGCTCTACTTGCAGACGGGTGTTCATCTCCATGAAGTAGAACTTCATCTGTTCGGGGTGTGCGTAGCCGCCGGGCTGCTCGACGATGAACTCGACCGTGCCTGCTCCCACATAGTTCACGGCACGTGCGGCTTCGACGGCGGCTTGGCCCATGCGGGCACGTAGTTCAGGCGTCATGCCAGGCGCGGGGGCTTCTTCCAGCACCTTTTGGTGGCGACGCTGTACTGAGCAGTCGCGCTCAAATAAATACACATAGTTGCCCTGAGTGTCACCAAACACCTGGATTTCAATATGACGTGGGCGCTGCACGTATTTTTCGATCAACACCGCATCGTCGCCAAAGCTGTTGATGGCTTCACGTTTGCACGACGCCAAGGCTGCTGCAAAGTCTTCCGCCTTGTCCACCGCGCGCATGCCTTTGCCGCCACCACCTGCGCTGGCCTTGATGAGCACGGGGTAGCCAATGCGGTCGGCCTCGCGTTGCAGCAGATCAGGGTTTTGATCTGAGCCATGGTAGCCGGGCACCAGAGGCACGCCCGCCTTTTCCATCAACTGCTTGGACTCGGCTTTCAAGCCCATGGCTTTGATCGCTGAGGCGGGGGGGCCAATGAAGACCAGTCCAGCCGCTGCACAGGCTTGCGCAAACTCTTCGTTTTCGCTCAAGAACCCGTACCCAGGGTGAATGGCCTGTGCGCCTGTGGCCTTCGCCGCCTCAAGAATGCGCTCCCAGCGCAGATAGCTGTCTTTGGGAGAGCTGCCACCAATATGGATGGCCTCATCGCAAGCGGCCACATGCATCGCATTCGCGTCAGCGTCTGAATAAACGGCCACCGTTTTGATGGCCAGACGGCGGCAAGTAGCGGCAACGCGGCAGGCGATTTCACCGCGGTTGGCAATGAGGACTTTAGTAAACATAAACATCAGCCCGGCTGCGGGGCTCCATTAAAGAACACAGACACCCGTTGAATAACGGCCTTGAGAAACTTGAACATGCTGATCAGTAGCGCAATCATCAGCACCACGACGATGGCCAGCACAATGCCAAACACCACCGGGTAACTGGTCGAAAGCCACATCGCGCCCATGACCATGCTCTCTTCAGCAAAGCTGGCGGCAATGTTGCTAAAGGGCTCGGGCGATGTGTTGATGGCAGCACGGGCTGTTGCTTTGGTTGCAAATGACGTCGCCGCCAGCGTGCCCCCGAACAGCCCGGCTACCGCCCCCATCGTGGAACTGTCCGCACCAAAAACGCCTGCCGCCAGTGCCGCACCTGCTGGCACGCGGATGACGGAATGCACCACATCCCACAAGGAATCCACGCCCGGAATCTTGTCAGCAAAGAATTCGACAAACAACATGAAGCCGCTGCATGCCAGCATGGCGGGGTGCTGCAACAGATGCAGGCCCGCTGGCAAGGGGATGATGCCCAGGTATCCGGCCATGCCTGTGATGAACACAACCAAGTACAAGCGCAGACCACTGGCCCATCCCAACGCAGCGGCCAGGGCGATGAGGCCCGCAGTATCCATGCCGCCGAGGGCTTTGGTGGCAGTTGTCGCGACGTCTCCGCCGTTGGCGACCAGAGACTGGAAAAGACCCAATACGTGAGAAAGCAATTCATCCATGGCGTACTCCTGTCAACTCTCAGCAACGCCAATTTCGAGGCCTCGTTGACACGAGGTCAAAGCCCGAATGCCATTGTGTGAGTTTGAACACGCCGTGGCCATGTTTTGCCTATTTCGGCGCAGCCGCCATTTCCTGGCCAAAGACGACGGATCGATCCACCGCATACAGTTTGCAAGGCATCTTGGCCCGCTTCTCACAGAATTGCAGCGCGCGTTGCGATGGGTCTGTCGGCACAGTGGGATCGCTGGACAAGTTTCCATGTGCGCCGTACCACTTGCCATTTTCAGAAATGGCGAATGCCTTTGGGCTGTACCACTGAAGCCAAGTTCGGTAGTCTTCACGGCCACGGTCTGAGATGAAGGGTACGCCGTTGTCATGATCGACGCGATGCGCAGCCCCACTTGCGTCAATTCCGGACAGTTCGCCACTGTCAATTGGTGAACTATTCACACCAATTGCGCCTCCTGAATTGACTGAACCAGGCGTAGCCGCGTCTCCAGCTATACGGAAAATTGGATCAACGCCGCTGAGCTCGCCGGAAGTACCCGTCGCGCCCTTAGGGTCGAAACCACTAACTTCACCTGATATTTGGGCGGCTGGATCATATCCACCGATCTCCCCAGATTTAACTTGGAGGGCACTTTGCCCCGAGGCGGCGCCAGCACTCAACAAAACAGAAGTAATAATCAAAAAAACCAAGAATCGAATAGTTGATGATAGGTTTTTAATCATGCCAAGCTCGCTGAAATAAGTAACTACTTTGCACTTTTCTGCCATACGACTGCTTCGTCAACTGCATATAAGGTGCATTTATTTTGCAAATTTCTCGAGCACATGGCAATTGCTCGATCTCTGGGATCCTTAGGCATAGAAATATCGGAAGGATTCTCACCCCAAGCGGCCGCCCAACTCCCTTGCGGAGACACGGCGTATGCGCGAGGAAAAGGCTTTGTCAACCATTGGGAGTACCCCTGCCTACCTTTTTCACCAATATAAGGAATTAAATTCAAATCATTCAAACGTTCATCTGAACCAGAAGAAGAAATTTCAGTAACTCTTGCAGCCATCAAACCATTTACTGAGAT
>ERZ724527.1727-NODE-1727-length-10209-cov-6.796730_pt1 | contig 10209 bp, 6 predicted proteins | sample MGYA00376060_ERZ724527 | MGnify/ENA primary metagenome ERZ724527 (study PRJEB28724, sample SAMN07190886) | activated sludge metagenome | isolation source: activated sludge of sewage treatment plant in Hong Hong | place: USA: Christiansburg, Virginia | collected...
CCGGCAGCTTGCCTTCGGCCAGGCGGTTGCGTCCGTATTTCTCGAACTCGGCCTGGCTGCCGTTTTCTTCCGGTCCCCCCGCGCAAAAGGTGCATTTGTCCATTTTTCCGCGCACACCAAACGTGCCCTGCGACGGAAACTGTGGTGCGCCAAAGGGGCAGGCATAGGAGCAGTAGCCGCAGCCAATGCAGACGTCCTTGTCGTGCAGGACGACGCCTTCGTCGGTCTTGTAAAAACAGTTGACTGGACACACGGCCATGCAGGGTGCATCGCTGCAGTGCATGCAGGCCACCGAGATCGACTTTTCACCGGGCACGCCGTCGTTGAGCGTGACCACACGGCGGCGGTTCACGCCCCAGGGCACCTCGTGCTCGTTCTTGCACGCCGTCACGCAGCCGTTGCACTCAATGCAGCGCTCCGCATCGCAAATAAATTTCATGCGTGCCATGTTTATGCCCTCTCTACATTGCAGATCGTTGTCTTGGTCTCTTGCATCATCGTGACGCTGTCGTATCCATAGGTGGTGGCCGTATTGACCGCCTCACCACGCACCACCGGGTGCGCACCGGCGGGGTAGTAGGCCAGCATGTCGGCACCTTGCCAACGGCCCGAGAAATGGAACGGCATCCACACGGTATTGGTGCCGACACGCTCGGTCACCATGGCCTGCACGTTCAGCCGCGCACCGGTGGGTGAGGAAAGCCACACCCGCCCACCGTTCGTGATGCCACGTTCGGTTGCAGTCTGCGGATTGATCTCGACAAAAGCCTCCTGCTGCAACTCGGCCAGCCAGGGGTTGGAGCGGGTTTCCTCACCGCCACCTTCGTATTCGGTCAGACGACCCGACGTCAGGATGAGCGGGAATTTCTCGTGCACCTTGTCGGCAATGTTTTTTTGCTGCACGGTTTTGTACAGCGTGGGCAGACGCCAGAAGGCCTTCTTGTCGTCGTGCGTGGGGTACTTGGCCACCAGATCGGGGCGTATGCCATACAGCGGCTCGCGGTGCTGTGGAATCGGGTCTGGGAAGTTCCACACCACGGCGCGCGCCTTGGCGTTGCCGAAAGGATGGCAACCGTGCACCTTCAAGACCACGCGCTGGATGCCGCCCGACAAATCGGTCTTCCAGTTCTTGCCTTCGGCCGCAGCCTTCTCGGCCTCGGTCAAGTCGTCCCACCAGCCCAGCTTCTTCAACAGCACATGGTCAAACTCGGGGTAGCCGGTGGTGATGTCGGCACCTAGGGAGTGCGATCCGTCTTCGGACAGCAGACTCTTGCCCTCGCGCTCCACACCGAAATTGGCGCGGAAGTTGCCGCCACCGTCCATCACGTGTTTGGAGGTGTCATACAGGTTGGGTGAACCCGGGTGTTTGAGCTCCGCATTGCCATAGCAGGGCCAGGGCAGGCCGAAGTAGTCACCGGTCATGTCGTAACCGGTTTCCTTGTCCACCACCTTGCCCTTGCAGCGCAAGGTCTTGACGTCAAACGCATGCATGTTACGCATATGCGCCTTGAGCCGCTCCGGGGTCTGGCCGGTGTAGCCAATCGTCCAGCAGGAGCGGTTGATTTCGCGCAGGATGTCTTCGGGCACCGGCTCGTCCTGGTCCTTGACCTTCTGCATCTTGTAGTTCTTGGACAGCTCCTTGCCAAAGCCCAGGCGGTCGGCAAACTGCTGCATGATCATGTGGTCGCTGCGGCTTTCCCACAACGGCTCAATCACTTTTTCACGCCACTGGATGGAGCGGTTGGATGCGGTCACCGAGCCGCTGGTCTCGAACTGCGTCGCGGCCGGCAGCAGGTAGACCGCGCGGTTGGGGTTCAGGTCTTCGGGCTTGCCGGGCATGGCGGCCATGGCTGCGGTGGCAGATGGATAGGGGTCCACCACGACCAGCAAATCGAGCTTGTCCATGGCGCGCTTCATCTCCAGACCGCGCGTTTGCGAGTTGGGCGCATGGCCCCAATAGAACACGCCGCGCAGGTTGGAATCCTGGTCGATCAGCTCGTTCTTTTCCAGTACGCCATCGATCCAGCGCGACACCGTGATGCCGGGCTTGCTCATCATGGCAGGCGACGAGAACTGTTTCTTGATCCACTCAAAGTCCACCCCCCAGACCTTGGCGAAGTGCTTCCACGAGCCTTCCACAATGCCGTAGTAGCCGGGCAGTGAATCGGGGTTGGGGCCGACATCGGTGGCGCCCTGCACGTTGTCGTGGCCACGGAAGATGTTGGTGCCGCCACCGGACTTGCCCACATTGCCCAGTGCCAGCTGCAGAATGCACGAGGCGCGCACCATGGCGTTGCCAATGGTGTGCTGGGTCTGGCCCATGCACCAGACCAGCGTGCTGGGGCGGTTGTCGCTCATCATCTTGGCGACCTTGAAGACCTGCTCTTCCTTGACGCCGCAGGCTTCTTCGACCTTATCGGGCGTCCACTTGGCCATCACGTCTTCCTTGACCTTGTCCATGCCAAAAACACGGTCGTTGATGTACTGCTTGTCTTCCCAGCCATTCTTGAACACGTGGTACAGCACGCCAAACAGGAAAGGAATATCAGAGCCGGAGCGGATGCGCACAAACTCATCCGCCTTGGCCGCCGTGCGGGTGAAGCGCGGGTCCACCACAATCATCTTGGTGCCGGTTTCCTTGGCGTGCAGCATGTGCAGCATGCTGACCGGGTGCGCCTCGGCGGCGTTGGAGCCGATGTACATCGCGCACTTGCTGTTCTGCATGTCGTTGTACGAATTGGTCATCGCACCGTAGCCCCAGGTGTTGGCCACGCCAGCCACCGTGGTGGAGTGGCAGATGCGCGCCTGGTGGTCACAGTTGTTGCTGCCCCAGAAGCTGACGAACTTGCGCATCAGATACGCCTGCTCGTTGTTGTGCTTGCTAGAACCAATCCAGTAGATCGAATCCGGACCGCTGGCTTTCTTGAGGTCCAGCAACTTGGCGCTGATCTCGGTCAGCGCCGTGTCCCAACTGATGCGCTCATACTTGCCGTTGACCAGCTTCATGGGGTAGCGCAGGCGGTACTCGCCATGGCCGTGCTCGCGCAGCGCCGCACCCTTGGCGCAGTGGGCACCCAGGTTCAGCGGCGAATCAAACACCGGTTCCTGGCGCACCCAGACGCCGTTCTCCACCACCGCGTCCACGGCACAGCCCACCGAGCAGTGCGTGCACACGGTGCGCTTGACCTCAACCTTGCCCTTGCCCAGCGCCACCTCACCGGTCGCGGCCTGCGCCTTTTTCACCAGCGTCAGCTGCGAGGCCGCCAGGCCCACACCGACACCCAGACCGGAGCGGCGCAAAAACCCGCGCCGGTCCATGGTCGGCAGGGCTTGCGCCAAACCGCGACGCAAGCTGTGGACAAAGGGTGAGCGCGGGTTAACGCCCGACGCATCAGATTTCTTGGTTAGCAACATGGTTGTCTCCGAAAACCGGGAGGGGGGAAAAGCAAAATCAGACCAGGGTCGTCTTGTAGTACTGCTTGACGTGGGCGCTCAGTTCGTAGCCCCCGCCGCGCGTGGGCTTGGCCTTTGGCACAGGCACCTGCGCAACCGGCGCTGCAACCGGCAGTACACCCACCGTGGCCGCCAGCGCACTGACGGTTCCTGCGCCGACGAACAGGGATCGACGCGACAATTTGGAAGAGGACGAAGGCATGAACAGTCTCCTGGTGTAGTTCTCGCGTATGCATGGAACTGCATAGCTGGGTTGCTGCGGAATTTAGCAACAAGCGCGCAGATCAACAAGTGGGCAAACCCGCGCGCCGGGCGCCACCCGGCACGGCGCCCATCGTTGCCAGTCGCCACCGTTTCCGGCGAAGGCCACTTCCGACGGCACCAAAGCACCTTCCATGCCAATCACCCGCTGGCACCAAGGACAACGAGGCTCCCAGTGAAAACCCGGCTGCGATTGCAAAAGACCCTGTATTCAAATCCCAGAACCGCCAGACTGCGCACCGGCGTACGACAAGTTGTCGCACATCTGCGGGACGCTGGCATGCCGCTGCCTGCCGGTTCTGGTCAAAGTCCGCAGTCCCGGGAGCCCGATTTATATTTTTACCCGACTAAATTACTCGGGTCTATCGATAGAATTCAAGCGCCGTATGACCACCCCCACCAGCCCAACCCCTCCCGAAACCGCACCCACGCGCCCCGTTGAAGGGTGGCCTGACTGGTCCATCTTGATCGTGGACGACGAGCCCGGCATGCGCAACTTTCTGGTCAAGACCCTGGTGCCGCGCTGCCGCACCGTCCTGAGCGCCGGCAGCGCGGAAGAAGGCGCCGAGATTCTGCAGATGCAGCACGTGGACCTCGTCATTCTGGACATTGCCCTGCCTGGCCAAAGCGGCGTGGCCTGGCTCAAAGTTCTGCGCGAAGGTGGCTTCCGTGGCCACGTGGTCCTGATTACGGCGTTTGCGGATCTGGATACCGCCATTGAAGCCTTGCGTGCCGGTGCCTCGGACTTCATCCTGAAGCCGTTTCGCGTGCCGCAGATGCTCAACGCCATCAAGCACTGCTTTGAATCTTCACGCCTGCAGCGCGAAAACTTCGTGCTGCGCCACACCCTGTCGCGACAGACCGGCAGCGCCTCGGGTTTGATTGGCAGCTCGGCCTATATGCGGGCCTTGCGGGAAACACTGACACGGGTGGCGGCCGTCGACAGCACGGTATTGCTGCAGGGTGAATCCGGTACCGGCAAGGAGCTGGTCGCCCGCGCACTGCACGCCCTGAGCCCGCGCGCCAGCGGCCAGTTTGTTCCGGTCAACTGCGCCTCCATGTCGCCCGAGCGTATGGAGAGCACCCTCTTTGGCCACGCCAAGGGCGCATTTGCCGGCGCCTCCACCGCACGCGACGGCCTGTTCTATTACGCCCAGGGCGGCACGCTGTTTCTGGACGAAGTAGCCGAACTGGCGCTGCCGCTGCAGGCCGCCCTGCTGCGGGCGGTGGAAGACCTGCGCGTGCGCCCGGTGGGCAGCACCCAGCTGGTGCCGGTCAACGTGCGCATCATGGCCGCCACCAACCGGTCCCTGCAACACGAGGTGGAGGCTGGTCGCTTTCGCAAGGACCTGTACTACCGCCTGCAGGTGGTGGACATTGCACTCAAGCCCCTGCGCGAGCACAAGGAAGATATCCCCGACCTGGTGCAGCACTTCATGGCCCATCTGGCGCCGGGCAAGGGCGTTTCGCCACTGCACATTACCGGCACGCAAATGGACTACCTGATGCAATACGCGTGGCCCGGCAATGCACGTGAGTTGCGCAATCTGATTGAACGCTCGCTGATCCTGGGTGAACTCAACGTCTCGGCGCTGTACGGTGCGGCGCCCTCCTCCACCAGCGCCGCGGGACCTGTGGCCACCAACCTGCACGCACTGGAGAAGCAGCACATCCAGTCGGTGCTGGACTCGGTGCAGGGCGACAAGACGCGTGCCGCCGAGCTGCTGGGCATCTCCCGGCGCACACTGGAGCGGCGCTGCGCGGAGTGGTCGGCCCCATGAGCACGTCGTCGGCGTCACGACGGCTGTGGCACGACCTGTCGGTGCGCCACAAGTTGATGGTGCTGTCGCTGTTGCCCCTGGTGGTGGTGTTGCCGCTGCTGGTCGCAGCCCTGGTCATCTGGGGCAATTCCGCCTTTGACCGCTTGCTCATCACCAAGGTGCGTAGTGATCTGGCCGTGGCCCACGGCTACTTTGGGCAGGTGCAAAGTGATGTAGGCACCGGCACGCAGGCCATCGCCGGATCGCACGCGCTGGCCCTGGCGCTCGACAACCGGAACACGCCAGCGCTCACGGCCCAGCTCACGCAGGCCCAGCGGCGTCTGGGCTTTGACTTCATCAACCTGTATGGTGCCCAGGGTCAGCTGTTGACCGCGAGCTGGGATGTCACCCACGGCGCGCCAACCCCAGCCGCGTTCGCCCTGCCCCCCGACCCGCCCACCGAGGACGCCGCTGCAAAAATCCAGCGCCTGGGTCGCAGCCAGATGCTGGATCTGGCGCCGCATCTGGGCGCACGCCTGCACATCCCCATCATCCCCACTGCCAGTGCCGCCCCCAGCGGACGCACACACGAGGACCAGGCGCTGGTCATGCTGTCCACCGCCGCCGTACGCAACGCCGCGGGGCAGATCGTGGCCTGGGTGCGCGCCGGTGTGCTGCTGAACCAGAACCTGCCCCTGATCGACCACATCAACAAAATTGTCTACCCCGAGGGTTCGCTGCCCCTGGGCAGCGTGGGCACGGCCACACTGTTTCTAGACGATGTGCGCATCACCACCAACGTGCGCCTGTTCCAGGACCAGCGTGCCATTGGCACCCGGGTCTCGCAAGCCGTGCGCGACGCCGTGCTGCAGCGCGGTGAAACCTGGCTGGACCGCGCCTTTGTGGTCAATGACTGGTATGTGTCGGGCTACGAACCCCTGGTCGACGGCGCGGGCCAGCGCGTGGGCATGCTGTACGTGGGCTACCTGGAGACGCCCTACCGCATGACCAAGTACGGCATCCTGGCGCTGATCATCGGCATCTTTGCCATGGCCATGGTGCTGGCGGCCTGGTTCTCCATCCGCCGGGCGCGCAGCATTTTTCAGCCGGTGGAGCGCATGAACGCCACCATGCGCCGCGTGGAGGAAGGTGAGCCCGGAGCCCGCGTCGGCGAGGTTGTGGCCCATGACGAACTGGGCGCGCTGGCCAACCACCTGGACCAGTTGCTGGACCTGATAGACGACAAGACCGCGGCCCTGCAACGCTGGGGAGAAGAGCTGGACGCCAAGGTCGCCGCGCGCACGCAGGAGCTGTCACAGAGCAACCAGTCCCTGCAGCAGGCGCAGGCGCAATTGGTCAAGTCGGAAAAAATGGCCGCCATTGGCCAGATCACCGCCAGTGTGGCCCACGAAATCAACAACCCGATTGCGGTGATACAGGGCAATCTGGATCTGGTGCGCGAGATGCTGGGCGAACACGCCCAGCCCGTGCGCACCGAGCTCCAGCTGATGGACCAGCAGGTGGACCGCATGCGCCTGATCGTGACCCAGCTGCTGCAATACGCCCGCCCGAACGACTACGCGGGCTATGTGGAAGCGGTGGATGTGAACGCCGCACTCGCCAGCTCACTGGTGTTGGTGGAGCACCTGCTGGCGCGCACCCACATCACTGTGGAACGCCAGCTGGATGCCAGCCTGCGTGCACCCATCAACCGGCAGGAGCTGCAACAGGTACTGATCAACCTGATGGTCAACGCCATCCAGGCCATGCCCGATGGCGGCACGCTGCGCCTCTGCACCCGTGACCAGGTCGATGCGCAGGGCCGCCCGGGTGTCGTGGCCGAGGTCTGCGACACCGGCGCGGGTCTGAGTGATGCCATTCGGGAGCGCCTGTTCAGCCCTTTCTTCACCACCAAGAACGACGGCAACGGCCTGGGGCTGTGGATCAGCGTGGGGCTGGTCGAGCGCTATGGTGGAACCATCCGTGCGGCCAACCGGCGCGATGTCGACGCAGGAGGCGAGAACGTCAACGGCGCCGTGTTCGGCGTCTGGCTGCCGTGTGACGCACCCGCTGCGTGACCCTCACGCCAGATGGGCCGCCGCGATCAGGTCGCGGGTATAGGCCTGCTGCGGCGCTGCGAACATCGCCAGCGTCTCGCCTTCTTCCACCACGTCGCCATCCTTCATGACCATGACCCGGTGGGCCATGGCACGGATCACCGCCAGGTCATGGCTGATGAAGATGTAGGACAGTCCACGGTGCTGCTGCAGTTCGGCCAGCAGCGCCAGTACCTGCTGTTGCACCGACGCATCCAGCGCCGATGTGGGCTCGTCCAGCACCAGCACCTCGGGCTCCAGCACCACGGCACGGGCGATGGCGATGCGCTGGCGCTGCCCGCCGGAAAACTCGTGCGGGTAGCGCTGCAACACGCCAAACTGGCCGTTCTTTTCCGACAGGCCCACCTCGTCCAGAATCGCCAACACCTTGCGCTGGTGTTCTTCGCGGCTCAGGTCGGGCTGGTGCAAGGCCAGCCCTTCACCCACGATCTGGCCCACGGTCATGCGGGGCGACAGGGACGCAAACGGATCCTGCAGCACCACCTGCATGCGCTTGCGCATCTGGCGCAGCGGGCCGCGTTCGGCATTGTCAATGCGCTGCTGGCCCATGAAGACCTGCCCGCCCGACAGCGATTGCAGCGCCAGCAGGGCCATGCCCAGCGTGGTCTTGCCCGAACCCGACTCGCCAACGATGCCCAGCGTCTCGCCACGGTGCAGGCTCAGACTGGCGTTCTTGACGGCGTGAAACTGGGTGCTGGAAAACCAGCCGGCCGCCTGGGCAAAACTGACGCGCACCTCGCGTCCCTGCACCAGCACCTCTGCCGTGGGAGCCAGTGCCTGCACCACGCGCTCGGGCCGTGTGGCCAGCAGGCGGCGCGTATAGGCGTGCTGCGGGTCGCTGAAAACCGCTTCGGTTGCGCCAATCTCCACCAGCTTGCCGCGCTCCATCACGCCCACCCGGTCGGTAAAACGGCGCACCAGGTTCAGGTCGTGGGTAATGAACAGCAGGGCCATGCCGATCTCGCGCTGCAGTTCGTCCAGCAAGGCCAGGATCTGGGCCTGCACCGTCACGTCCAGCGCCGTGGTCGGCTCGTCGCAGATCAGCAGTTTGGGGCGGCAGGCCAGGGCCATCGCGATCATGGCCCGCTGGCGCTGGCCGCCGGACAACTGGTGCGGGTAAAAGTCCACCCGCAGTTCGGGCGAAGGGATACCGGTGCGCGCCAGCAGGGTAACGGCCCCGGTACGGGCGGCCTTCTTGGGCAGGCCCTCGTGCAACTCCAGCACCTCGCCAATCTGGTGGCCCACCGTGTACAGCGGGTTCAACGCGGTCATGGGCTCCTGGAAGATCATGCCGATCTGCGCACCGCGCAGAACCTGCATCTGCTCTTCGGAGTACTGGCACAGGTCCTTGCCCTCGAAGCCAATGCTGCCGGATGTGGTGGCCGCGTCCACCAGCCGCAGTATCGACAGTGCGGTGATCGACTTGCCCGAGCCGGACTCGCCGACGATGGCCAGTTTCTCCCCGGCGTGGATGGAAAAAGAGACGTCGTCCACCACCGTGGTGGCACCAAAACGCACAGTCAAATGCGCAATGTCTAACAATGGGGTGCTGCGCATATCAGGACTTTCTCGTATCAAAGGCATCGCGCAGTGCATCGCCAATAAAGGTCAGCAGCAGCATGGTCAGGGTGAGCAACACAAAGGTCGGAAAAATGATCCACCAGGCATCCAGGTTGGCCTTGCCCTGCAACAGCAATTCCCCCAGGGACGGCACCGAGGCCGGCACACCCAGCCCCAGAAAGTCCAGCGAGGTCAGGGCCAGGATGGCCGAGCTCATGCGAAACGGGATGAAGGTGATCACCGGCGTCAGCGAATTGGGCAGCACGTGGCGGCGGATGATCTGCAGGTTGGACAGGCCCAGTGCACGCGCCGCCTTGACGTACTCCAGCGAGCGGTTGCGCAAGAACTCCGCCCGCACGTAGTCGGACAGGCCCAGCCAGCTCCACATCGACAGCAGCACCAGCAGCAGCGCCAGCGATGGCTCAAAAATGGCCGCGAAGATGATCAGGAAATACAGCTCGGGCACGGCACCCCAGATCTCCACCACCCGCTGCAGCGTCAGGTCGATGCGCCCGCCGAAGTAGCCCATGATGGAGCCCATGATGATGCCGATCGTCGTGCCCACCAGCGTCAACGCCAGGGCGAACCAGATGCTGACCCGAAAACCATACACCAGGCGGGCCAGCATGTCGCGCCCCTTTCTGTCGGTGCCCAGCCAGTTCTTGGCGCTAGGCGGTGCCGGCTGTACGGCCTTGTCGAAGGCGTCGATGGACAGCGCCGAGTGCGGATTGAACACCGTCACGGCCCAGTTGCCCGGCTTCTCCAACAGTTCGGCAATAAACGGGTCCTTCCAGTCCGTGGGCGTTACGAAGTCACCGCCCAGTGCCTTTTCGCTCGGGTTGCTGAGAATGGGGAACAGCAACTGCCCGTCAATGCGCGCAACCAAGGGTTTGTCGTTGCTGAACAGCTCTGCGCCGGTCGAGACCAGCAGCATGGCCACAAAAACCCACAGGGACCAGTAGCCCATGCGGTTGCGCTGGAACCGGGCCCAGGCGCGCTGCAGGGGAGAAAGGGACACGGCGCTCATTTGCTGACACTCCCGAATTGCACGCGGGGGT
>ERZ724527.1734-NODE-1734-length-10194-cov-3.801065_pt1 | contig 10194 bp, 10 predicted proteins | sample MGYA00376060_ERZ724527 | MGnify/ENA primary metagenome ERZ724527 (study PRJEB28724, sample SAMN07190886) | activated sludge metagenome | isolation source: activated sludge of sewage treatment plant in Hong Hong | place: USA: Christiansburg, Virginia | collected...
TGGGCGCGATGACATAACGCACCTCGCCAAGCGCATCGACCGCCGTCCGAAGCTGATGCGTAAGTGCGACAGGCGACCAGATGAAGAGCGCGCCGCCGGACAACCGGATAATCGCCATTCGCGTCGGATAGTCGAAGCCCGCGACACCAGCAATCGGGCCGTCCGCTAACCATATGTCGTCACCGAAAGATTGCAGCATGGGGCCTCCTAGACGACCGTCCGCGAGGGCAAGCAAGAGCCACCCGCGCGATGGGGTGCCGCAAGAAGCATAGCTCGCGTCGCTGGCCGCTTTTGATGCGGTGGACGGCTCAGTTCGAACGCAAATATCAAGCCTGTCGGGGCAGGAGGATGAAATCTGGCGTATGGCTGGGTTGTGTGGTCAGGCGACCGACCGGCAGCAGCGGTCTTGGGTCATCCATGGATAGGCGATGACTGTGGAGCAGCGTGGCGAGGATAATCTGCGCTTCGGCCATCGCGAACATGGCGCCGATGCAAATACGCGGCCCAGCTCCAAACGGCATATAGCCCCCACCGGATGTCCAGGGTGATGCCTGGTTAGCGAACCGGTCGGGCATGAAAGCTGTCGGCTCCTTCCAGTACTTGCGATGGCGGTGCAGGACCCACGGCGCGATGTAAACTTGGACGCCGCGCCGGACGGGTTCGCCTAGTATTACGTCGTCCTCCAGCGGCTCGCGGATTAGCATCGGCACGGGAGGGTAGAGCCGCAGGGTTTCAAGGAGTGTCATTCGCAGTCGGGGCCAGTTTTCTAGGTCCTTGAGATCCCTGATCCTGTTCGGCGGAAAGGCGGAGACTTCCGCGTGGACGCGTAACTGCTCCCGCTGGTCGAGCGTCAGCAGATAAGACGCCCAGAACAGGAGTCGCGCCGTGGTTTCGTAGCCCGCAAAGATCATGGTTGCCGCTTGATCACGGATCTCGGCTGGGGAAAGCGAACCGCCCGTTTCGGGATCGCGCGCCGCGAAAAGCAGATCGAGCAAGTCCCGGGGCGCATCGCCCGGCGCCACACGGCGTCTGTCAGCGACGATCGAATCAACTAGCGCTGTCCAGCGTTTCTGAAACGCTCGTCGGCCACCGAGGGCAAAGCTGAACGCTGTTTCGGTCCTCGCCAGACCATCGAGGACCTGAGGTCGACCTGGGCCGGTTATGTATTGGCGCACTACATTGCCAACACGATCGCGGTCTTTGCGATCCGGAAGGGAGAACAGCGCGCGCAGAACTGCGTTCAGCGCCACACCCTGGTAGGCGTCGTCCAGGTCGACTGGCTGGTCGCCCTTGATATCATCCATCAGGTCGTTGGCCGCCGCCAAAAAGTGCGGCAGCAAGCTAGACACGCTTGATGGCGTGAAGACCGATGACAGCTGCCGGCGCTGTCGGCGCCATTCAGTTCCTTCTGCCAGAAAGAGGCCATGCCCCACGAGGGGGCGCAGAAGGCGCGGCATGATGGTGGGACGCACATAGTTCATGGCGTTTTCGGCCATGACGTGACGGATGCCCGCCGGGTCGCTAATCAGGACGTTCTCGACGCCGAGCACCTTGTTTCGGCTAAAGGTCAGATCGAAGGCGCTCTCGGGCCAGATTTCAAGGCTGTTGCGTACTGCGGTCAGGGCGAGTCGCAGCGTGGACAACTCCTTGGGATGAACCACCGGGGCGGGTGGGATGACCAAAAACGACTGTTCCGGCACGACTCACGACCCCTTTGCAACGGCTTGGCGCTTGATCTGTGCCCTATGTCCCTCGAAACTGTCTTGAACGGATTGGACGCCCAGCCTAGCGGAAGTTTTCCGGGAAATGCGCGATGTTGAGCGACAAGACGATCTCTCGGATACTTTGGCCCGATCCGGGCCTCCACGGCTGCGTCTTCTGCGTGATCGCCCGGGATACGCTAGGCTCCACTCTGGGGCATTTCGAGCGCTTCAATTTTTTTCCGGCTTCGCCCCTAGCCTGCGTCACCTGGCAGCTCGATGGCGAGTGCCGTTGGATCGGACAGGCCAAGGACATGGAGCACCCCTCACGTGCTCCTCAAATGCCCGTAATCGCCTTCTCTGGAGCGCAGGTCGGATCGCTGGTGAGCTGGAATCCAGGCCCCACCCGCGCCGTGACAATTGCGTTCTATCCTGATGTCTTCTCCGCCATAACGGGGATCGATCTGGCGCTGTTCACAGATCGCATGGCCGATGCAGAGGCTGTTCTGCCGAATGCCATGATGGACATGTGCGAGACGTTTCTCGTGCGCGCGAGGTCGACAGAATTCGAGGCGGCGTTGACGGCTCTTCAACGTGAGATGAGCGCGCAGTGGGTGAAGAGCCGCCGCGCTACGCCGCTCTCGGATGGACGACTCGAGAGCTGGAGCCAGGACTTGGTGCGGCGGGCGAACGTGGCGAGTGTCGGCCAAAGCAAGCGGCAGATAGCGCGACGGGTAAAGTCATGGACGGGCATCAACGCGCGTGAACTCCACAACCTAGGTCGTGTCGAAAACCTTTATGAGAGTATCCATAAGGCGTTGCAGGCTGGAGATCCGATCTGGGCCAACATCGCCGCTGAAGCCGGATATGCGGATCAGGCGCACATGATCAGGCGTCTGCGGCAGCACACGGGGTTTACGCCGGGGCAATTGCGTGCCCGCGCGGCGACCGACGAGGCATTCTGGCCGTATCGCCTCCTCGAACAATACTTCGATCGACCTGAAATGGCGGAAGAGGTGTGAGTGCACCCCGTTTCTGGCCGTGGCGCTGACCAGCAGTTTTTGGGCGAAGAACGTGAGTTCGTAACGTTGGTTAGCCGTGACAGTTTGCTCGTGGAAAGCGACAGGGAAGGGTGGTCGCGGGGCAGGGCCTGTCGATTGCCGAATACCAGCGTTTGAACTGGCCTTCCTCTCTCGTTCGATGGGAGCGCCGTGAGACTGATTCGACAAAAATTGGCGAGCAGTTTTGCCCGCGCGATCTACGGTCTTGGTCGCCATCCTGACGCAAGCACTTCCACAGCTTCAGGCCATGACGATCTAGCCTTGTTCATCGTGCATGCCCCTGTCAGGGACACGTTTGCTTTGTCCGCCCATCACGCGTCCGGCGCATGCCCGCTCAAGGGGCCGAGGCTTCGCGCTGCGCGCTGCAGGCCGCACCAACCCCTTGCGCGGTCACCGCTGCGCTTGCTTTCCGGCCGCTCCTGAGGGGCGTCGCAAACGCGACCCCGGCGGGGCTGATCCCGCGGGATCACAAGGAAGAGCATCATGGATCGCGCATCATTCGAACTTATCGGCAATGTCGGCAAACTCGAGATCAAGCCAATCAAGGGCGACAAGAAGCTCGCCATCATCTCGCTCGCCACCTCTGAGCGCTGGAAAGCCGAAGGCGGCGACTGGAACGAGAAGACCTACTGGCACCGCGTCGTGGTGTTCGCGCCCGCGAAAGTCGCATTGATCGAGAAGGCCGTGCAGATGGGCACGCGTCTACGGCTCGTCGGTCAGGTGCGTCCGAGCTCCTGGGAAGATGAGCGCGGCCAGAAGCGCTACTCGATCGAGTTCGTCGTCACCGGCTTCGGCGAGGTCGAGATTCTCGCGCGCGGGAAGCCGAAGGCGGAGGCTGCGTCCGAGGAAGCGCCTGCGGGCGAAGAGGCCCCCAAGGCCAAGCGCAGACGCGCTGCGTGATGCGCCGGACCGGCCGCGCGAGCGGCCGGTCCTCATCCCGTCATTCATTCCATTTTGCAGGAAACACTCATGTCATCCGCTGCATCGACTGCGCTCAAAGCGCAGGATCTCGACCAGTTCACGGGAAGCGAGACCTTCTATCGTCATCCGTTGTCCGCTGGATGCGTCTACACCGAAGGCGTCCAGTATCTGGCCGAAGCCGGATCGGCCTACTGGCTGCTCGACGCAATCCTCTGTCCTCAGCCGCACGATCCCGTGCTCCGTGCTGCTGAGTTCCAGGTCTGGACGCTGACCGTCGGTCAGGATCGTTCGGCCAGGTTGATCTGCACCGACGGCGACGACGAGCAACTCTACGTCCATCCGATACCGTGGACTGACTTCCCGCTCGACACCGTGACGCTCTGGTTCGCCAACCGGACCCTCTACCTGCCAAGCGAGCACTGAATCCTGACCGCAAGTCAGCGGCCGGCGGCATCGCCGCCGGCTTGTCGCTCTTCCCATCATTTCAAACTCTCAAGGAGGTCGTCATGACCGCCACCGCGAACGTGCAATCTCTCCACGACACCGTGACCGCCCGCATCATCTCGGAACTCGAAGCTGGACGTTTCCCATGGGTGCAACCCTGGGCCTCGTCGGGCGGGACGCCGCTAGGTTTGCCGCAGAACGCTTCCACGGGCCGGACCTATTCCGGCGTCAACATCCTGCTGCTCTGGTTCGCCGCCATCGAGCAGGGCAGGCCCTCGCAACGCTGGCTCACTTATCGGCAGGCGCTCGCCCTGGGTGGATGTGTGCGCAAGGGCGAGAAGGGGACGATGGTCGTTTACGCCGACACCTTCGTCCCCAAGGCCGAGCAGGAGAAGGCGAGCGCATCTGGGGAGGATGCCCGCCGCGTCGGCTTCCTCAAGCGGTTCACCGTCTTTCACGTCGATCAGTGCGATGGGCTTGCCGTGGACCCCGATGCCGCGCCGCTTCCGGGACGGACCGAGGTCCTGCCGCACGTCGAAGCTGTCATCGCGGCGACCAAGGCTGACTTCCGGATCGGGGGCGAGATGGCCTTCTATTCGCCCTCACACGACTTCATCCAGGTCCCGCCACAGGAAGCCTATTTCGAGCCCGTAAATTGGTATCGGACGAAGCTGCACGAACTGGGTCACTGGACGGGGCATGTCTCGCGTCTCGACCGCAACTTCTCGGGCCGCCATGGCGGCGAGGCTTATGCGCGGGAGGAACTCGTCGCGGAGCTTTGCTCCGCCTTCCTGTGCGCCGAACTGGGCGTCGCGCCGACCGTCCGGCATGCGGACTATCTGGGCTCCTGGCTTCAGGTCCTGAAGGGCGACAACCGGGCAATCTTTCAGGCCGCTTCGATGGCGTCCAAGGCGGCTGACTTCGTCATGGGCCGCCGTGAAGCTGGCCGCGTTCAGAACGGTGCCGCTGAAATCCGGCTGGAATCAGCGACTTGAAGGAAAGCCGCCAATCGCAACAGACTTTTCGTCTTTCACGTGGCAAAGTGTCAGAAGATGAGCTATATATCTGACACTATGGAGAAGTCAGATGACGGTGTCGAAGGCCATTCTTGAGTTCCTGAAGCCGCGCAAGCGGGGCGAGCCCGTCTGCGCCAAGCAGCTGCTCCACCTCGGCAATCGTGCCGCCGTGGACCAGGCGCTGGCGCGCCTTGTCCGGCGGAAGAAGCTCGTGCGCGTGTCACGGGGCTTCTATGCCGTTCCCGTGGAAAGCCGGTTCGGTCTCCTGCCGCCCAATGCAGGGGAGGCGATGGAAGCCATCGCGCGTCAGAAGGGCGAGCAGATCGCGCCCGCAGGCGCTGCTGTCGCCAACGCCTTCGGTCTTACGACACAGGTGCCTTTGCGCCGGACCTACGTGACAAGCGGACGGACTCGCACGCTTAAGGTGTCAGGCGAGACAATCGAGTTGCGCCATGCTCCGCCATTGGCCGAAAATGCGCGCCATGAGAGACTGCTGCGAGCGATCGAATGGTTGGGACCGGATGGTGTTGAACAAGCCAGAGCCATGCTTCTCACGCTCACGCCAGCCGAGCGGCGGACCCTCGCGCGACGCGCGGCGGGCATGCCGACCTGGATGGCGGCGGCGGTAAGCGAAGCAGCCTATGCCGGACAGCATCTTCAGCCTCAGCGCGCGTGATAGGGCGGACTTCTTTCAGGCCGCCGTCGCACGCGTCGGTAGGAACGCCATCCTGCTGGAGAAGGACGTCTGGGTCGTGTGGGCGCTGCGGGCTCTCTTCGAGGACCCCATCGGCGCCCACCTCGTCTTCAAGGGCGGCACATCCCTGTCCAAGGCTCACCGGCTGATCGAGCGGTTCTCCGAAGACGTCGACCTGACCCATGACATCCGGGAGCTGGCCGCGGACCTCTTGCCACGGGGAGATGGCGGCGAGGTGCTCGACATCCCGGAGACGCGCAGCCAGATCCGGCGGGTCAGCGAAGCCATCCGCAATGAGCTGCTGCCTGCCTGGGTCAGCGGGACGGTCGCACCCATCATTCGGGCGCGACTTGCGCGGGATGGCGCCCAGGCGGCGGTCGAGATCGATGGCTGCAATCTCAGCATACGGTACGCCCAGCAGGACCACGGGCAGGTCAAATCCGCCGTGCTTCTGGAATTTGGCGCTCGCGCCACGGGAGAGCCTGCAGACTTCCACGACATCGCCTGTGACAGCGCGGCGGCTGGTCTGGACATCGACCTTCCAACAGCGCGGGCCAGGGTCATGAAGGCCGAGCGGACGTTCTGGGAGAAGGCGACGGCGGTGCATGTCTTCTGCCGCAGCGGCGACCCCGTCGGTGATCACAAGGCGCGCCACTGGTATGATCTGGAGCGGCTGGACGCCAACGGCGTCGCCCCGCGCGCGATTGCGGACGCAGACCTCGCTGCGCAGGTTGCCACGCACAAGACCGCCTTCTTCCGCGAGCGCGACCAGGCAGGCGCGTGGATCGACTATCATGGCGCCGTTGGGGGCGGGCTGCAGCTCGTGCCGGTGGGGCCGCATCTCTCAGAGCTTGAGGGGGACTACGCGGCCATGCAGGCCGATGGGCTGCTGCCGGAGGGGGCGCTCACCTTCGCCACGCTCATGGCGCGCTGCGGCGAGATCGAGCGGGCGGCCAACGCGGCGAGGTAAGCGGCGGTCGGAGGCGGGAGGCTGGCAAGCGCGCGATCGTTGCACGTGTGGTCGCCAGACAGCCGGGGTCAGCAACGAGAACAGACACTCGACGGCGCTTCCCGCCATGCAGCACCGGATAGACCCGGTGCGCAGGCTCCTTGCAGCCTTCTCTCTGGCTGGCCGCCGGGAACTAACTTCAGAAAGGGACCACTTTCACGGGGTCACCTCATTCCAAAACCGGCGCGACGGAGTAGCTGCGGTTGTCTAGGTAAATTCACTAGCGGTGAAAAGGAGCTCACACTCGAGCTGCGTTTCCCGTTCCAACCAAGCGATGAATCGTTTCGAACAGAATCTCAGCTTCAATCGGCTTGGCGATGCAATCTGTCATACCGCTGGCCCGGTAGCGCTCGTGCTCAATCTGGTCGGTATTGGCGGTAACCGCGACAATCGGTACGGAGCGGTTCGGCCCCTCCATCGTGCGTATGAGTTGGGTCGCCGTCGGACCGTCGATCCCTGGCATCTGGACATCCATCAGGACTAGGTCAAAGGGCTCCTCCTGCAGCCGCTTGATAGCCAAGTCTCCATCGCTCACCTGCTGCACATTGTGGCCAGCAAGTTCGAGCAGCATTTTGAGCAGCTGCTGGCTCACCGGGTGATCATCGACGGTCAGCACGCGTAGGGATCGAAGAGTGGCGGCAGGCTCCGGCAGCGCACGCACACTGGTTGCTGATGATCTTGGCGCGGTCGTTGGCGGTGCAGGGACAATGAACCAGAACTGACTGCCCACGCCGAGTTCACTGATAACGCCTATCTGCCCCCCCATAGCATCGATCAATTGTTTGCAGATCGCGAGCCCAAGACCAGTTCCACCATACAGACGCCCGGTCGCTGCGTCGGCCTGGCTAAAGGGTTTGAACAAGCGCAACCGCTGCTCTTCGGTTACGCCAATCCCGGTGTCCATCACAAAAATGCTGAGGCATCCGTCGGCAGCATCGCCTTTGTGATCGACGCAGACCTTGATAGTTCCGTTATCGGTGAACTTGATCGCGTTGCTGATGAGATTTGACAGGACTTGCCGCAAGCGAGACGGATCACTTTCGATCCAATGCGGTGTTGTCGGGGTGGATGACCACTCCAGCTTCAAACCCTTCTTTTCTGCGGTTGGGGTGAAGAGCTGAACTGTCGTCGAGACCAGGTAGGGAACTGATACTGGCAGGCGTTCGAACTTGTTCTCCCCAGCCTCGAGCTTCGAAAAGGTGAGCACGTCGTCAAGTATGGTCACGAGGTCGCGTGCTGACTGGAGGGCAGCTTGCACGCGTATACGCTGACTGAATTCAAGGTCATGGCGGCTCAGCAAATCAAGCATGCCGATGACGCCGTTCATCGGCGTTCGGATCTCGTGACTCATCACGGCAAGGAAATGCGACTTGGCGTGCGTGGCGGTTTCGGCCTCATTCAGGGCCGCACGCAGGCGACTATCTCGTTCGATCGATGCTAGCAGTGCCGTGAGCATGTAAGCCGACAGAAAGACAAACCCTAACGTCACTTCGATCGCCGTTGAACTCGCATAGCGTTGGTCCTGAAACATCTGGAATGGCATTGCTGCAAAGACGGCCAGAAATGGTGTGCCTGCGGCGATCAGCGACCGTACATACGAAATGCAATTGCATGAAACGTGGTAGAGCGAGCCCAGCACAACGGCTAAGCCAATGACGATTCCAGCGACACCGCCACTCGTCCAGAAAAGCCACGCCATTGCTGCCCAGACGATTGATCCGAAGCTGAGGTTTGCCAGAAATGCGGCCTCGAAGCGGCCCGCCATTGAGCCGCCCTTTCTGATCCCCTGTGCGGCCCACAGTTCGAAGGACTCGTTGACGCCGATCAGGACCAACCAGATCAACGCAAGCCTAGCGTCCATATAAAGCCAAAGTACAACCGCGACGCCCGCGGCGGTGATCAAACGCGGCCACAAATCTCCACCAAGTCGATTTACAAGCTCAACCAAACGAGCATGACGTTCCATCCGTGGTCCTTTGGCGCTGCTCTGCTAATCAGGTCTTAGGCGAGGATCATCATGTGCCGCCGAAACTATCGACCTAGCAACGCTTTGAACAAGGCGATCCTATTGCGGAGTATGGTGAGGCGATCGGTCATGACGGCCTCCAACGCCAAGCGAGTTTCGAGCGACATTGATTGCCCTTCCTCGCGATATCGAAAAAGGTCTCGACCTTGCGCGTTCATCAGCGCAACAAATTCGGCAAACTCCTGACTGCCGAGAACGACCTGTTCCGGGGCAAGTCTGGCTCGCAAGCTTTCATGGGCGTCCGGTGGAAGGACTGCGAGTTGTTGGATTGCTTCCTTATGACTGCGAACCACTTCGATCGCCCAGTCCAGATCAAGATCGCCGAAGTCCATCTGTTTGCCTCGACGCATTGGTGCGCGCGCTGCTATCGGCCGGCTCGGGCGGCTTCCGCCAGAGCCGAAAAGGTCGCACGGTTGTCGATCAAGATCGGGAAACGCTGCGGCGCCTCAGCCTGTCACGTACTATTCATCGAGGCGTGATCAGCCGCATGGGGTGGTCCAAATTCAAAGTTAGTAACGCTGTCGGTACTTCCGACGTCAGCGCCCAGCGCCGAAAGATGCCGACAGAGAGACGATGACGGCGGCAGCAGGCGCGCATCGACAGAGTTGTTGGACGACAAGCTTCGACGTGCCTGATCCACTCATCACGCCGTGCAGGGTCGTTGAGTTCTGTTGATGCCATCGCGCGACTCTGCTGCGGGAGGCATACCGCGTCCTGATAGTCGCGAAGGTGGTGATCGACGTGCAGAGACCAGATGGCTACCGAGGGTGCGGCGGACTGCGAGGGGCAAGCGCTCGATTGTTGCACGAGTGGTCGCCAGACAGCCGGGGCCAGGAACGAGAACAGGGAGTCGGAGAGCGTCTGACGGTCACGCTCGGTCCCGCCGCCCAAGCGCGGCTCCTTCGGGCGCGACCCTGCGGGCGCTCCGCGCGGCCAGCCGCTCGACGGCGCTTCCCGCCATGCAGCACCGGAAAGATCCGGTGCGCAGGCTCCTTGCGGCCTTCATGTCTTGTGGCCGCCCTGACGGTCGGCGTGGACGTGACTGTCCCTGCAGACCGTTTCCGATTTCGTGCGGAACGGGAATTGGTTGCTCAGGTCATTGCAGTGTGACGGGCGTGGTGGATCGCCTCAAGGGACGACGGGGCCCCACCATTTTTTTGGCGGAAGAGCCAAAAAAATCGTGACCCCCATCGCCGCTGCGCGGTCGCGCCTGGGCGCGATCCCTTGACCCGCTCCATCACGCCCGCCCGCCGACATCGTCCTTCAAACACAGGAGACGACGATGTTCACGAAGACCTTCACGATCGAGCGCCACATCGAGGA
>ERZ724527.1737-NODE-1737-length-10192-cov-3.540101_pt1 | contig 10192 bp, 20 predicted proteins | sample MGYA00376060_ERZ724527 | MGnify/ENA primary metagenome ERZ724527 (study PRJEB28724, sample SAMN07190886) | activated sludge metagenome | isolation source: activated sludge of sewage treatment plant in Hong Hong | place: USA: Christiansburg, Virginia | collected...
TTGCCATCCGAACCACTGCATAGAGCTATGTGCTACGTGGATATGGGCTACATTCCTTGTTGTGTCGTTCTGCTGTACTGTGAGCGTTCGCTCTTAAAACTCGGGAAACGATGGATGTGGTTCCTTATCTACCAGCACCCTAATACCGTCCTCCTCTAGTGTCGCCTTATCGTTGGGCCAGTACTTTTCAGCTTGTTTCTACTCTACCATTTAAGGTTACTCCACGGTTGGGATCGTTGAAGGCACATAGCATCACCACCAGCCCAACGTTCTGTTCCAGCACCATCTTCCAAAACGTGCTGTAGGGCTTCTTGGGTGCCTGACTTGCAATGACTGCGCAGTCGCCCTTGCTGATGAGTTTGATGTGGCTTGCATTAACGTAGCCCTCCTCTTGCAACATCACTCGGTTGTGCGAGTCTACCCTATCACACTTCGCTTACACGGCAGAACGTTGCAGTAGCGGTTAAGCTCCTCCTCCTCCTTCTTGGGCTTGTATAGCCGCTAGTTATGCTATTCCAGGTCGAAGATGTCGTTGAGCACCTACCTATAGTAAGCCTCTACCTTGAACTACAGCTATTGCTCACCCTCCGTCACCTTAACGAATTCCTGCAGGCTCCGACCCTTAAGGTACTTCGCGAATGAACTCTCCATGGGTTATTGCAGCAGGCACAAATATTTAAATTTCAAGGCAACATCAATTTTCGATGGCGTAGCGCAGCCACTTGGCGACCATCCAGCGGGCGGTGAACCTCTCCTATTCGATGCGACGCATGCATCGCAGGTATTAGGCCAGAGGTATATGCCCTGAAGTGAACTTAGAGTCCAGTAAATCAATGGTTTCGCTCCATGCCTTAAGGCTGCTGTCGAGTTCGAGTAGCTCTTTCGAGACCTCGTCTGCAGGCACAACGATGCTCTTCACATCGATCTATTTTGGCGCAGATTAGCTAGCTCGGATAAATTGCTGCAGTCCTTGGTTGGTGGTCTTAATAGTTGCGATTTCTCCCTCGATAATGTGATTGAGTTGATGCAGATGCTGGTTCTTCTCAAAGGTCTTTGGGTAGTGCTTGCGGAGCGTATCTGAATGCTCGGTTGTGGTGCTGATGAAGGTCTTTGCTTGCTGCTGCAGTGCATTCACAAATGATTTTTCTGAATATCAGAGGGTGTACCTTTGGCGTTATTGTTTGATGCATGTTTGACCAATGGCGGTTGCGGTTGTGGGTTATATCCTCCCTGTTGGTTGTTGAATACAGAAGGCGATTGGTGTCCCTTGATCTACTGGCTGATGTAGTCGTCATCAACGATATCGAAGTCGAAGATCTTATTTGGCGGGGGGTTGATCTTCTTAGTGCTGGTAGGATTCCCGAAGCCAGTGTTGGGACCATCCTTATACATTTGTTAGAACGCCGGATTGCTAAATCCTGCGTGGTGTGGGGATTGGTAGTTTTGCGCATTGTTGTTGATACCATAGGGTTGGTATTGGTTGAGTGCAGGGTTGGGGTACATACCGCCACCGAAATGGTTTAGTTGTCCTTGGTAGTTGCCACCGAAGTTATTGTTGTAGTTTGGAATCACGTTGGTGTTCATGCCTCCTGGCGGTATGTAGGCGACGCCAGGAGGTTGGCTGAATCCGATATTGGAGCCGGGATACGCATTGGTTTTATAGGCATCCTCGTTGATGCCAGGATTGCCATAGGGAGATATGTTGTGCTGCTGTGCGTTATGATGCGATTGGTAGGTACTCGGATTCTTTCGTTTCTTAAAAGGGAATTTCTGTCCGAGCAATTGTTTGAGATCATCCACAATATTAATGAGCCCAGCTTCACAGGGCTGCCAGTACTGCAGGGTTTGAAGGCTGTTAATGATGTAGGAATGAGGTGCTGCCTTGGATTCCATGGAGGCATAGTGACTATCCACCTCATTGATCGACGCTGGGTAAACTCACACTTACGATTCTCGTTGACTATTCGGAGACATGGCGGTTGTGTTGGATAGTTTCTGGGCAGCATCAGACATATCCGTACTCCGCATAGGCTTCCCTTGAAGTTTACAGAAACTACCTAACTAACATCGTACCTTTGCCTTGAATTTATAGGAATCGGCATGGTTGGTTGTACTCAGCTACATCATTGAGAGGGCTTACTGAACGAGATCATTTCGCAATCAAGAGCGGTGTACTTGCTCAGCAACGCCTCTGCAGAACTAGCGACATAGTTGTATGCACTGCATCAAACCGCAAGTACTGGTCGGGGTACGTGCACTGCTGCAGGATGTTGGTGAGCTTGGCTGAACGCTCATCACCTTGCGGTCTATGATTGTTATGCATGTGGGTTATTAAACAAATTATGCTTCTCCTCGACGCCTGTAATCCCGACCTTACACAGTCATTGTAGTGGGACCCGTGCTGGGGTACATCTAGCAGTATCGGATGGTGCAGCGTACGGGTTCAGTGGGAAGCTTCAGTATTGACATCTGTGCCATCCTGCTCATAGCCAACATTCTGAGAGTCTACTTCTGGTTTGCTTCTGGATTCGGCACACCGTTGCTTCTTCAGGCCTTCTTCATGATAGCTGCGCAGGTAAGCTTACTGGCTTAGGAAGTTGCTGCTACTGAAGGCATGCGTTGATGCCAATCATAAGACTCTCCAACAAAAGGAAAACACACGTGAACGTACACTTGGAGTGAGGTAGGTGACTTTAGCTTGGAGAGCTTCTGGCGATGGGATACGTTCGAGCACTACGGTAATGCAGGGCTGATTCAGTGAGATTCTTAGTTGGGTTGGCTGCAGTCTTTGCCGTTTCGACCCTAGTGATGTCGGGACTTCTGCAGAGCGTGGTCTACGGCGAGCTCGTGGGCTACCTATCTCTCTCTATCGAGGTAATCCATATGGAATATAGGCAACACTGGGACTACCACAGCTCCTAAAGAACGCACAAGCGAAATCAGTTTAGGGGCTAAGCATCAGCCTGATCCTCTCATGGCTGGTCGGCGACCTCTTCAAAACCATCTACTTCATAAAAGACGGCCAACCCATACCTTTCGTGATGTGTGGATGCATACAAATCACAGTGGACTTGCTGATCATGATGCAGATCTACTACTACAGCAGAGGCAGCAGCAGTAAACAGCCATATGAACCCACCGACTCTCTGTGATAGCTTGAATAATGCTTTGGTAGTGCTTTGATTTTTGGGGTCGCCCTCAACGTCACTATATTGATTATTTCAATTGACGCAGTGTCAACATCAACTGAGTAGAGCTCAACTAGCTGCCGCAGCTCAGAATATTAGAGCACTCGCGCTATATAAATCAGATGAGTTGGGGGTGGCAGTTCTGCCAGCGTGATTCCTTCGACCTCTTCATTGGTGTACTCAGGGCCTTGCCGGCCGAATCATTTTCCTTCTCGCCGTAGCCGTAGTGCTGCAGGAGGTCTTGAATCTGCCGAATCATCACCTTCTCAGGGTTTTACGAAGCCTAGCTTTCTCTACTGAAGTTGTAGCTGGAAATCTCGCCGATAACGCGGTCGAAGCTGCAGGGTTAGTTGCCCCTGTGCATGCTGTTGACAAAGGTTGAGAAGCTTTGCTGTTCGATGCTTATCCCAAGGAGCTTGGCCAGCCTAAAGTACTCTAACAGTCGGTGAGCGTGATGCCTCTTTTGTATGATGGAGGCCACTTCCGCCACGAATATCCGAGGGATATCCTTGTGGTACTCGAAAAGCTTGATGGTTTGTAACAGACGGCCGGGGTGAGTGGCTGGTGGTTGAAAGCTTCGAAGGGTCTCCCTCTCCGATATTAGACATTGTAGGCTCGTGAAGTTGATGCTGAGGCTATTGGAGTCTCCCCGTCGTACCAAAGAGTTGGTTAGGCTGAGGTAGTAGTGGTTTTGAGATCCAGAGTATTTTCGATATAATGCCCTGGGTATCGCAAGCGTCTCCAGCTGTCCGCGCTTTCCCTGACACACCCGGCAGGTCCGCATAACTTGCCGCTCCTTGCTCCGGGACCGAGATTTACCCTTGCTCATACTTTTCCTTTTCATATCCCTTTCGGATTAATTTAAATTCAGCCCTTTCGACCATGCTCAAAACATATAACGATTGGGTTGCTGCATGCTGTCATCTCGAGGTTTCACCAAGCCAGCATTGTTGAGGGTAACAGCAATCATAGACTACCTAGATGACGGTAATCGCTCGTCATATGCGATGATCAGTGCCTCCAGCAATCTAAATTGACCTCTAGATGGCCAGGGGAAAAGAATTGGAAGCTACCCCAGCCGGATACTGTTCAGGGGAGCTGTGACTACTCTCCCGGGAGGTTGGCAAAGCTCCTCGATCAAGTTCGATGCGACCAATTAATCGTCCATTTCGAAATCCAACGTAACTCTCCCAAACCTGCAGCACTAGTTGTCTAGTTGTTGCTGAAGGTGTGCCCGCCACGCAGTTCAACATCGGCGGTAATTGATTTCAAACGTACAGTTCAATTTGTTATAACTGTCAGTGTCTCATCATCTTAGAATAGTACGGGATAACGTTGCCCTTCGCTATCAACGACTGTTACAGCGGGTGCTTGGCGCATCTATAGACATTCAAGATGAAAGGGTAAGCAAACCGGCACTGCAATTCCAACAACAAAGATCAACAAGCGCCTCAGATCTGGTCAAAGCGCTTCAGAGCGAACTGCATGTTCCTCTTGGACTTAACAATAAGGTTGGTGTGATGCAGCATATGCTCGATATTGTCCTCGGGGTAGGCCTTATAGCCGATTGTTGATAGACTGTCGTAGGCATTAGAGCGCATGGCTGTGTTGGTTTCGTTGACTGCCGAGAGGTACTTCTTGAAGCAGACCTCCTGGCATTTCTTCTTGGTTCCACACATTTCGTAGCATGTTGCCGTGAGTTTCTACGGCATTAAAGCATTCGTACTTTCTGTACGTTGTTCAGAAACGTCGCTCGGTCTTCCTCCAACATCAAATAATATGCACAGCAGCTTAAACACGAACAATCACAATTTGAGGCCCTTCTCGGCATAGAAGTTGCGTGCACGTTGGATGTCCTCTTTCAGGCTACGCTCCTCTTCGGGGAAGTCCTTGAGTATTGCCACGCTTTTTAAAATCGTGAACAGGGAGTAGAAGCCGAACAGTCCGAGCGGGATCAACGGAAGTGCCAGCCAGACCCACTGCGAATCTACCTGACCAGCCAGCCACAGCCATACCACCAATGCTGTTAGCAAAGCGATCAAAGCAGAATGCGCTCGTTTCATCCTCAATTAATTTTTGTAGTGTAGGCACCATCAATACTCGTTTAGTTCCTCGTTCTTCTCCACTCCGCTCAGAGAACTCAACGAGCTGCAGTCTTCAAGATCAATGTCGGAACCCTCGGCCTCCATTTTATCGGGTTGCTTATCGAGTTATGGTTTCAGCTATTCCACTGGTGGCTTGGGTTGGTCACCCTGAGCAAACTTAGCGATACACTCCTTGACCTTCTGTGCATACTTCTATTGGTTTTCGCTATAAAGTTTAGCGGCTTCGTGGTTCAACGGGGAAACTGGATTGGGGTAGGTGAGCAGCTGAGGCAGAAAAATCTACCAACACTAACCGCTGTACCTCGAAGATGTTCACTAACTCGTACATTGGAGTCCATGTTTGATTGATAACGTCTAGACAGACTGACCCTGAACTATATTACATGTGCAGCGCTACACGAAGTCCACGTTAGGATGGTAGACCTTGTTCGCGAACCCAACTGATGGGCTTTTGTAGGGATAGTCTTCCGGAAGGTAGAGCAGGATACGCCAGCTACCGCTCTCGTACGGCGTCTCTTTCGGTCCTAATTCGAAATCAGCTGGTACCTCGAAAAATCACTTCGTAAGTGTCCTTCTCTTCAGAATTACGCACTTCGTAACCGGAAGTCTTGAGCTTAGCAATGTCTCGCTCTTTGCGTTTAGCTGCTGCTGCGGGATTCGGTTTGGCTGTGGACATCAATAATAATTGTATAAATAGGAATGAACAACGTCAACCTCACCAGTGATACGAGCATGGCAGAGATGCGCGAACTCGACTACGTGAGGTAGCAGAAAGTTCATGCAGACCCATGGGAGCATTCAAACCCCACTTCTAAGGTCATCCGGACGACTACTTCCCAGTTACCTGGTGGGACATCCTCGCTTCAGTGATACTACTGATACTGTACATAGGAGGTACCCTTGGCATGATGGTGGGCTTTTGCTATTGGGTTATGGCTGACAGTGTGGAGAAGTTTACTCAAATCTGGAGCCTCGTTGCCATTGCCTTCGTTACGGTGGTGCTAATCGGCATATTCTTCGGGGTACGCAATAAGATTCGAATTGAAAGGCAGATGATCCAGAAGAAGCTACGCCTGGAAAGGGAGAAGCTCAAGAAGGAGCATTGATACGCTATTCGAACACACGCCATCTGCAATTTTCATCGGGAAGGGTGGTGTTGACAGTTATTACTGGAGTATTGAGAATAATTCTGCGTTTTGAATCTTTAAATATGCGTCCATCAGAAGTCGAAGAGACCTCCCATGTCCACACCTTCCTCCTCAGCGGGGGGTGGGGGAGCAACGACAGCGGGTTTCTTATCTTCCTTCTTCTTATCGTCTTTCTTGTCTTCCTTGGCAGCATCCTTGCCCTTGGCAGCGGGAGCGGCATCACCAGCGGGGGCAGCAGCTCCACCAGTCACGCAGAAGCTATCGATGGGCCTGCCCTCGAGCACCTTGCCGAACTGTCCGACCCATGCCTTGTCGACCTGCACTCCAGCGGCGTCGAGCACAGCCTGGAGGGAAGTTGCATTAATCTTGGCTCCAGAGTCACCCAGCACGAATGCAGCGTAGGAAAGGGCAAGCTGTTGGAGCTCTGCCTTGGAGAGTTTGTCGATGGCGGTGGCCGACATTGGATGATGAAAAATATTATATTAATTTCCTTGGGAATATTTAATTATTAAGTGCTGCTGGAAGGTCACTCCCACCATTGACCATCCCCTACCGCCAGAGACTAATAGCCGAAACTGCCAACCCACCACGCAATAATTAAAGCAGTCGTGAATAAATAATAAATGAAGTCGGTGGGTAAGTACCAGAGCACCCGACTCATCCGCATCGTCGAGATCGAACAGGAACATATGAAGCATCGGAAGCGATTAGCGGAGATTCGCAGCGTCGTCAAGTTTGATCGCCAGCAGGAATTGAGATAGTAGAAACACTAACACCGTCAGCTGAAGAAGAGGAGGAAAGCAGCAAAGAATTTCCGGTTAAAGCTTGATCAAGACCGTATTCAGCACTAGAACGGCTTGCTCCATGATCACTTGAAGAAGGTGTACACTCGCAATGTAAGTTCAACCCACGAGCTAAGTCGAGAAGAGCTAAAACCCACTCTGTCATAACGGTCAACTATCATGAAGAAGGTGCGTACGGAGGCTCGCCGCGAAATTGAACACTAGAACCTGAGAATTCACGAAAAGCTAATTGGTGTGCAAAGTCAACTGAACAAAGATCGGTTCGACGAAGACTATAGCAACATCTGCAGCATCCGAAGCAGACTGCAGTCGAGTTCGCCACGCAAACACTAAACTCTACGATAAGTCATCAAACAGAAGTTTCATATTGTACCGTCAGTGATGCTGCCGCACATCAAACGACGTAAACGAGGTTTCATGGATACGCAAGCAAGCAGCCATCGCAACCCCGAACTAACATCCAATTTTTAGTTCTGATGAGGATTATATGCATGCTATTCCAAGAGCTGTGATGGAGAACACGAATGGGGTATGAGCCTGATGTGGGTATGGAACTAGTTGGTAATAGCGGGTGGACGTCTCGGGTACAGCCGAAAGGAGTGGCAGAAGAGCAAACAGAAATGAGGCAGAAATTCCAAGAAGTCTCAAACTCCGGTTGCTATTGCCGCACCGTTGGAGTTTCACCATTGTATGGGCTTAAAAATGAATTTCGGCTAATAGGGATCATCTGAAATTGTGGTTTCCCTCTGGGCACTGAGCGCTGTTTCCTCCTGGTGGAGCCTTGCCGGTAGCGATGCTCCTGTTACACTGCTTGCAAAGATTAGCTCCGCAATTCTTGCAGTTGAAGGTGCTGCTGGATCCGCATCCTGATGACCACTTGCACATGATATCCAATTTATTATAATCCGATGATCTCGCGCGAAGCATAAATAAAGCTGTATGGACAAATAGGTTCAGCAGCCAATACCTTGGATGTGTAGCAAGTACTACCAGCCGTAGTAGATCTGGGTAACGATAATATTTGGGATGACTCCGATGATGCTGATAAGCGACAGGACGATGAGGATGATTATGATCTTTCCTTCGCCTTTGTCTTCCAATTTGTCGAAGTAACGGTAAGCGATGATGCTCAGTATGAATGAACCAACGAGACTGAGCAAGAGGAAGAACAAAAACGGTTGCCATGTGAGCGATCCCTGTACAAGTGCCTGTATCGTTGAGGATGCGCCGATGAACATTACCTGGTAGCCTGAGGTAGCGGATGCAACCTTCGGATTCACATTGAGAGCCAGCATGGTGAGAATGAGAATGTGACCACACCCGGCTGCGATGATGCCGGTGACTAACCCAGCGAGGGTGGCTCCTAAGCACAGAAGAATGTAGTTCCGCTTCTCCGAAAGGTCAATTTCGAATTTGTACTGAATCTGCATCAACCTTTGACTTTACCTTCGCGTAATGCGCGTATTTCGTCTTTTCGTGGTTGAAGTAGATGACCAGGTAGATGATGAAGATCAGCACGAAGACCGCAAACAACAGAAAGAAGATGCTCTCACACACGTTAAAGGGTATAAGTTTACCCTCACACAATAGCGACATTGCTTCGAAGAAGACGAAGATGAGGATGCTCTTCCCGACATTCTTCAGTCGCATCCCTTCGTCCTCCTTCAACAGTACTTCGAGTTCGGGGTCTACTGCATGAAATACCTCCGACTATGTTTCCTGACATTCGTTGATCTTTGTGAGCTATAACAGTGCCTATTTTGATCGTTCTTATCTTCGGAATGAGCCCCGGCTTTTTGTGAGTTGCTCACTCAGCTCACCTGACTTGATCTTGTAGTTGATCAGGTACTCTTTGTACTTAATGATGAACTTATACGCGATGAAGGCGAATACCACCATCACCAGAATGTCCAGGCCGAGCTATGGGATTAGCAGGTTGCATAGCACGCCAATGGTTGAGCCGAAGATTACGCATGGCAGCAGCACGTTCACCAAGTTGTAGTCGATCAGTGGTCGCTGCAGAGTTGGATGGCGTTGCGGTACCAGCAAGAAGAAGTTCGCCATACCACCTCCGAGGATCATTGGGTAGGTGTAGAATGTTGCGGTGGTCTCGGGGTAGTTTAAGAGGTCCATAAGCAGCGGTACCTTGAGATAGCCTCCGGAGACGCCTCCAATATTGGCGAGAGCCAGAAAGAACGGGATGAGTATAAACACGAAGGTCGTGTAGGCTGTCGGAGGGAGCAGCGGATTGTGTTGGCAGAACCCCTAGACACAGCTGTAGAGGTATGGGCAAGTGGAGGTCTGGACACAAGCCAATATGTCCGACATATTTATATTCCAACCTCCGAGCGGTTATGTCAGTAGTGACGTACTACTGGTGTCGAATTCGCTGGTGTAATTTCAAGGAAGTATTTCAAAGAGAGTATCGTCTGGATCGATATCGAACGGATAGAGAAACCAGCGAACTGGCAACCGGAGTGCCGAGTAATCTTTTCACCTGTCAATAGAATCCCCTTCTATGTGCATTGTTCATAATTAGTTGCATAGCCAATACCTAACCAAATACCGATGAGCAGCCCGTACAAACGGATGAATGACGACGCTAGAAGCAATGCACGCAACGCCGACCAGATGGGATATCCAGTGCTACCTGGCTCTGCCAACACTGACTCTGTACTCTCGATTCCAAGGGGTGTGGCAGTACAGCCGAGCATACATTACGGCGAACCAGTCGAGTAAGAATATAACAACCGAGCACGACCAGCACAGTATGCTCCCGTAACCGAATACAACGAAAACGACCAAGGAATGTTCGCACATCCCATCGTCGATGGGTAAAGTAGGCAACGTCGAAACAACAAGGCCAGGTGGTGCACTATCTTGCTAGCCATCGCGCTGATCGGTGGGGGAGTATACCTCGTATTGTACCTCATGGGGAAACACTGATG
>ERZ724527.1739-NODE-1739-length-10188-cov-4.376789_pt1 | contig 10188 bp, 9 predicted proteins | sample MGYA00376060_ERZ724527 | MGnify/ENA primary metagenome ERZ724527 (study PRJEB28724, sample SAMN07190886) | activated sludge metagenome | isolation source: activated sludge of sewage treatment plant in Hong Hong | place: USA: Christiansburg, Virginia | collected...
CCCAGGGCGGCAGGTAGATCGGCGCGGCGATGTAGCCGCTGTCGAACCAGGGTTCGAGGGCGATGACATCGTGCAGGGTCATCTTGCCGGCAAACAGGTAGCGACAGAGTTTCAGCTTCTGGTTCTTGAGTGCCCAACGGAAGAACGTGTGCACCGAGAGCAGCCCGTGCAGGTAGACCGTGTCCTTGGTGAAGGCGGCGCCGCCCTCGACCGGCACGCCGCGGAAGATGCGCGCGGCCGAGGCGAAGCTGTCGTTGTCGTTCTGGCCGGAGTCCAGAAAGAAACGGAACACGTCGATGAAGTCGGCACCGTTCTGCGCCTTCTCGATGGCGAGGATGCGCAGCGAGATGCGCTTCATGCGCTGGATGTCGATCGCCCCGGTGATCAGCTCGGCGAAGGTCGCGAGACCTTCCTGCGTGGCGGTGATACGCGGCGAATTGCGCGCCATCGACGCCAGATGCGGTTGCGCACGGCCATTCAGTGCCGTCAGCGAGTGCACGAAGGCTTCATGCTCGAGCAACTGGTGGCGATCGTATTCGGTGAACCCGGTGTCGGCGCGAAGACGAATGCGGGTGGTGCCGGCCGCCGCCTTCGCAGTGAGCCTCGGATCGATCTCGACGCGCACCTTGTGGTGTTCGAAGAACGCGTCCAGCCGCGCCTGCAGTTCTTCCTGCATCGTCGTGGCCGAAATCACGTAGTCGGACTCCTGCGTCGCCAGCTCCTTCGACAACTCGTCGGCGAGCGCGATGAAATGTTCGGCGGCATCGATGTTGTGATAATCGGATCCGGGCAGGAAGTCGCCCGGCTTGCCGAACAGCGCGGCCGAATGCACGCTGACGTCGCGCGTGCCGATCGATTCCAGCAAGCGTGTCGCGATCTCCCACGACTCCGCGGTGCGGCGCACATAGCCGCCGATCGGATGATCCGACGTGGCATGCGCCTCGTGCTGGATCGCGTCGAGTTCCTCGCGCACCGCGCTGTAGTCGAACTGCTCGTATTCGATCTTCGGCAGGTCCAGTCGACCGTTGCGCCAGCGCTCCAGGAACTTGCGCTGGACCGACGCCGGCCAACTGATCGCATCGAGCAGGCGGATGCCACGCACCGCCACCACCAGCCGCCGATCGAGCGCCGCGAAATAGGCGAGATCGGCGGGGTCCTGCATGTCAGCGCTTCCCGTACTTGTCGATCAGCCGCGCGCCGAGCGCCTTGTTCTGGACCCGGTCGGCGGCGCGCTTCTCATGCTCGGCGGCACGCAATTTCGCGGCATCGCGTTCCTGCAGCAATTTCAGATAGCCCTCGTAGCGGCGTTCCTCGATGCGTCCGTCGGCGATCGCCGCGCGCACCGCGCAGCCCGGTTCCTTGCCGTGCGCGCAATCGCGGAAGCGACACTGTCCGAGCAGGTCTTCGATGTCGGTGAAACTGGTTTCTTCGACCGGCTCCTCGCCAGTGAGCTTGATCTCGCGCATGCCCGGCGTATCGATGATGCAACCGCCACCGGGCAACTGGATCAGGGCGCGAAAGGTCGTGGTGTGGCGACCACGCGAATCGTTTTCGCGCACGGTGTTCGTGCGCATCTTCTCGACCCCGAGCAGGCTGTTGGTCAGGGTCGACTTGCCGGCGCCGCTGGATCCGACCAGCACCGCAGTGGCGCCCAGCCCGAGCCAGGGCGACAGCACGGCGACTTGCTCGCGGTCCTTGGCATTCAGCGTGAAGACGTGCCCGCTGTCTCCGGCGAGCCTGCGCAATTCGTCGTGGCAGGCCTGCGCATCGTCGGCGCGATCGGCCTTCGTCAACACGATCACCGGCGTAGCCCCGGACTCGCCGACGATGGCGAGGTAGCGCTCGATGCGTTTCGGATTGAAGTCGCCATCCAGGCCGCAGACGATCAGCACGGTGTCGATGTTCGCGGCGATGATCTGTTCGCGCCCGGACTCTCCGGCGGCGAGGCGGCGCAACTGGCTGTGTCGCGGCAACAGTGATTCGATCTGCCACTCGTCGTTGATGGCCGCGCTCATCCACACCCAGTCGCCGACCGAGGGCCGCACCGCATCTTCCACATCCTTGCGCCGTGCCGAAGACTTGGTACGCGCCCACAGCACCTCGCGGCCATCATGCGTTTCGAAGGCGTTGCGATGCTGCACGATCACCCGTGCCAATTTGGCATCGACGAAAGGCGCTGCAGGCAGGTGCTCGTCGCGCCAGCCGATGCGGCGCAGGGCAGACAGGTGTTCGGCGTCGGTCATGGCGGCATTGTAGGCGCAGGGCTGCGCATGCGCGCATTTCACCGCTGCGGCCCTAAGCTCCGGGCACGAGGTGAATCATGCGCATTCTGGTACCGCTGTTGTTGGGGCTGTCCGGCCTGTCCTTTCTGGGGTTCGGCATCGCCTTCCTGATCGCGCCGCGCGAGACCCTGGCGCTGGCCGGCGTCGCCACCGAAGGCGCCATCGCGGCCACCGAACTGCGTGCGTTCTACGGCGGCGTCGAGGTGGCGCTGGGCGGCTTGATCCTGTTCTGCGCGACGCGTCCATCGCGCTGGCGCGACGGCCTTTGGCTGACCTTGTACTGCTACGGCGCGATTGGCCTCACCCGCGTCGTCGGCATGGGCATCGACGGCAGCGACTCGTTCTTCCTGCGTTTTGCGGCCAGCACCGAGGCCGGATTTGCACTGGCCGCTGCATTGCTGCTGAGGCTGAAGCAAAAAGCCTAGGGCACGATCCCTGTGCCCGCGGCCTGGGGGAGACTTACGGTGCGCTGCGGGCCGCAGCGGGTGAGACGTTCGCGGCGGTGCGATTGACGATCGTGACTGCATCACCCTCGCTCAACTGCGACTGGCCGAGGCTCACGACATGCGTGCCTTCGGCGAGTCCGCCCAGCAACTGCACCCAACCATCCTGCTCGCCGCCCAGCACTACCGGCTGACGGTGGGCCTTGCCGGCCGCGACCGTGAACACCTCCGGCTGGCGACCGTCCATCAGCAGGGCCGACTTCGGCAGCAGCAGGGCATCGGCAATGCGTTCGCGTTCGATCGCGATGCGCACGAACTGACCCGGACGCAACGGCGTGTCGGCTTCGGTGACGTCGATGCGCACATTCGCCGTGCCGCTGGCCGCGTCGACGATGGCACCAATGCGTTCGACCTGACCGAGAAATTCACCCTCGCGGAACGCATCGGCCGTGACCGCGACCGGCTGGCCTGCACGCAAACCCGCCAGTTCCTTTTCCGGCACCGGCACGTCGGCGACCAGATCGTCGAAATCGGCGATCTCGAAGGCCAGACCGTTCGGTGCCAGCCATTGGCCCGATTTGATGTGGCGGCGCGTGATCACGCCAGCATAGGGCGCGCGGATCTCGCTCTTGCTCAGGCTGAGTGCGGCCAGGTCGACCGCGGCGCGCTGCGCGTCACGCTCGAAGCGCGCGCGCTCGACGGCATCGGCCGCGATCATGTGCTTGTCCAGCAACTGGTCGGCGCGTTGGGCCTCATGGTCGAGGCGCTTGGCGACACTGGCGGTCTGCGCTAGGGCGAGCCGGGCACGTTCGCCATCGATGCGGGCCAGCACCTGGCCGGCGGCCACGCGATCACCTTCCTCGACATAAATCTTCAGAACTTCGCCGCCGTTCTCGCTGACCAGATTCGCAGCGCGTTCGGCGGCCAAGGTTGCAGTGCCCGAGAACACGCGCACCAGTTCGCCACGCTTCGGCTGCACGGTTTCCACCGCGATGGCCGAGTCGGCGCCTTCGGCTGCCGTGGTCGCCTTGGCATCACTCTGGCTGCAGCCGCTCAGGCCCAGGCCGAAAGCAGCCACAATCGCAATGGAAATCAGCAGCTTGCGCATATCAGCGATACTCGGCATCGGTGTCGTTGGCGACGTCGGCCGCCGAGCGGGCCTCGATTTCGGTGTCGTGCCAGACCTTGTCCATCACGTCCATCAGGGCGTCGAACAGGACCTTCTCAAACGTGTTCATGGCGTTCTCCTCTGGTGTTGTAGGCAACTATAACACCAACAAACAGGGTGGCTATGGGCCTGAAGTCATGCTCGCCAGCGTGTTGCCTGCTGTTCAGATGCAGCCGGGTGGCGGAAGGTTTCCCGCCATCGGTCATGGGTGACGAGAGTTGGGTCCCGAAGCGGTCACGGCGCGGACGGGCAATCTGCGGGCAGTTCAGCGACGGCGGGGTTTTCGGCGCGGCTGGATCACGCACTCGGTGGGCGCTTGGTTACGATCCGGCCATTGCACGCCATCACGAGCCCGCCATGTCGCACCAGATCGAAACCGCCACGCGCCTGACTGAAGTCCGCTACGAGATCCGCGGCGAACTGGCCCGGCGAGCACTGGAACTGGAGCAACAGGGCCGGCACATCGTGAAGCTCAACATCGGCAATCCGGGCCTGTTCGGCTTCGATACGCCGACCCACCTGCGCGAAGCAATCCGCGACAATCTGCCGAAGTCCGATCCTTACTGCCACCAGCAAGGTCTGGCCGCGGCGCGCGAAGCGATTGCGATGCGCGAGATCGCGCGCGGTGCGCCGAATGCCTCGCCGGATGGCGTCTTCGTCGGCAATGGCGTGTCCGAACTGATCGACCTCGCCCTGCGCGGCCTGCTCAATCCCGGCGACGAGGTGCTGGTGCCCTCGCCCGACTATCCGTTGTGGACCGCAGCGGTGATCCTCAATGGCGGCAATGCCGTGCATTACCCCTGCAAGCCCGGCAACGGCTTCGTGCCGGAGATCGCCGACATCGAGTCGCGCATCACGCCGCGCACGCGCGCGATCGTGGTGATCAACCCGAACAACCCGACCGGCGCGGTCTACCCGCGCGCGCTGCTCGAACAGATTGCGGAACTCGCCGCGCGCCATCGTCTGGTGGTGATGGCCGACGAGATCTACGACGAGATTCTGTACGACGGCGCCGAGTTCGTGCCGATGGCGACCGTCGCCACCGAAACCGTCTGCCTGACGTTTTCCGGGCTGTCCAAGGTGCATCGGGCCTGCGGCTGGCGCGTTGGCTGGCTGAGCCTGTCCGGATACCTGAAGCGCGCGCAGGACTATCGCCACGCCCTCGACCTGCTGGCCGCCTTGCGCCTGTGCAGCAACGTCACCGCGCAATGGACAATTCAGCCGGCGCTGTTCGGCCCGAACACCATCGCTGCGCTTACCGCACCCGGCGGCCGCTTGCATGAAACCCGGCGCGCCGTCGTCGAGGCCTGTGCACGCAGCCGGTTCCTGAACCTGGTGCAGCCGACCGGCGCGCTGTACGCATTCCCGGGCGTCGACACGACCCTGCTGCCGAGCTTCGACGACCATCGCTTCGCACTCGAGCTGCTCGAATCCGAGGACGTGCTGCTGGTGCCCGGCAGCAGCTTCAACGTACCGTATCGCACCCACTTCCGGCTCACCTTGCTGCCGCAGGCCGAACTCGTCGACGACGTGTTCGCCCGCATCGAGCGTGCGCTCGAACGGGCATCGCAGCAGGCCCACCTGCACATGGCGGTGGCGTGAGCGCACCGCCCTATCTCGCCCTCGGCGACTCGTACACGATCGGCGAAGGCGTGCCGGCATCGGGGCGCTGGCCGGCACAGTTGGCGACCCGGTTGGGCTGGGCCGCACCAACGATCGTGGCTCAGACCGGCTGGACGACCGACGAGCTGGCGCTGGCGATCGATGCCGCCGGGCTCGCCTCGGTCTACGACCGCGTGTCCTTGCTGATTGGCGTCAACAACCAGTATCGCGGGCGCACGGTCGCGAACTACGCGGCCGAGTTCCGCGTGCTGCTGGATCGCTCTGTCGCGCTGGCCGGCGGCGACGCGAAGCGCGCGTTCGTCGTGTCGATCCCGGACTGGGGAGTGACGGCGTTCGCGGCGCGTGATGACCGTGGCCGCGCCCGCATCGGCCGCGAGATCGATGCCTTCAATGCCGCCGCGCGCGCGGTGAGCGAGGCACGCGGCGTGCGCTACATCGACATCACGCCGACCTCGCGCGATCGCGGCGGCGATCCGGCCATGCTTGCCGACGACGGCCTGCATCCCTCGGCCGCGATGTACACGCGCTGGGTCGACGACATCGTGCACACGCTGCCGGTGGCCGGGCCCGGCTAAACTGCAACGATGAACCCGACGCCCGATTCGCTGTCCCCATTGCGTGCCCGCCTCGGCGCCGTGCTCGAAACCGTGTTGAATCTCGCCGCGCGCATCGATCCCGACCTGCACGCCGATCTCGCCACGCTCGAAGGCCGTTCGATCGCACTGACCTGGTCGGCGCCGCAGTGGTCGCTGCGCCTGTCGGTCGAACAGGGCGCCCTCAAGGTCGGTCCGAACCGCGGCGAGTCCGATTTGTCGCTGGCGACCACGCTGTCCGGCCTGATCGGCCTGCTGCGCCCGGAAGCCAAAGGCAGCCTGCCGGTGGGGCGCGTGAACATCTCCGGCGATGCCGAGCTGCTGCGCCGAGTCGAGCAGATCGCGAAACGCTTTGCCCCGGACTGGGACGCCGCGTTCGCGCGCCATCTCGGACCCGTGCTCGGTCCGCAGATTGGTCGTGCGCTCGCCGAGGGCTTGCGCGCGGCGCGATCGGGCGCGACCTCGTTCGCCGAAACCACGTCCGAGTATTTGCGCGAAGAGAGCCGGGACGTCGCGACGCGTGAGGAACTCGCTGCATTCGCGGATGAGGTCGATCACCTCCGTGATGGCGTCGATCGTCTCGATGCACGGCTGAATCGCATCGCCAAGGCACGTGCATGAGTCGTGCAGCATTCCGGCTGATCGGCATCGGCACGACGCTGGCGCGCTACCGCCTCGACGAATTGCTTGATCTGTTGCCCGGCCTGCGCCTGCTGCGCTGGCTGCGCGGATTCATTCCGGCCCCGCGCGGCGATCTGGCCGCGCTGTCGCGCGGCGCCCGCTTGCGACTGGCGTTGCAGGAACTCGGCCCGCTGTTCGTGAAGTTCGGGCAGATCCTGTCGACCCGACGCGATCTGTTGCCGAACGACATCGCCGAGGAACTGACCCTGCTGCAGGACCGCGTCGCACCGTTCCCGGGCGTCGAGGCGCAGCGGGTGATCGAGGCGGAACTCGGTCAGCCGATCGATCGCCTGTTCCGCCGTTTCGAGGTCGAGCCGCTGGCCTCGGCCTCGATCGCGCAAGTGCATGCCGCGGAACTGCCGGATGGCAGCGAGGTGGTGATCAAGGTGCTGCGCCCGGGCATCGAACAACGCATCACCGCTGACCTCGCCCTGCTCAAGGCCCTCGCCGCATTGTTCGAACGCCATGCCTCCGCTCGCGCCGACAAGCTGCAGCCGCGCGAGATCGTCGCCGAGATCGAGCGCACCTTGCGCGGCGAGGTTGACCTGCAACGCGAAGGCGCGAACGCCAGCCTGCTGCGACGCAATTTCGAGAATTCGCCGGACTTGTACGTGCCACGCGTCTATTGGGACTGGTCGAAGCAGCGCGTGCTGACGCTCGAGCGCGTGCGCGGCATCCCGTCCGACAATCTCGCCGAGATCGACAAGGCCGGCATCGATCGCATCAAGCTCGCCGAGAAGGGCGTGCGCCTGTTCTACACCCAGGTGTTCCGCGACAACTTCTTCCACGCCGATGCGCATCCCGGCAACATCTGGGTCGACCTGACGCGCAAGGACGATCCGCGCTTCATCGCGCTCGACTTCGGCATCATGGGTGCCCTGCCCGATGCCGACCTGCGCCACCTCGCCGAGAATTTCCGCGCCATGTTCGAGCGCGATTATCGGCGCGTGGCCGAGCTGCATCTCGAGGCCGGCTGGATGCCCGCGCATGTCCGCATCGACGAACTCGAAGCCGCCGTGCGTTCGGTCTGCGAGCCCTATTTCACGCGGCCGCTGGCGGAAATCTCGATCGGCGAAGTCGTCGTGAAGCTGTTCAAGCTCGCGCATCGCTACGAATTGACGATCCAGCCGCAGTTGCTGTTGTTGCAGAAGACGCTGCTGAACGTCGAAGGCGTCGGTCGCCTGCTGCACCCGAAGCTCGATATCTGGGCGGTGGCGCAACCCGTGCTCGCCGACCTGATGGGCAAGCGTTATGGCCTGAATGAATTGCGCGACCGCTTCCGCGACCGCCTGCCGGAAATCCTCGAACAGGCCCCCGAACTGCCGCGCCTGCTGCACACCTGGTTGCGCCAGGCGGTGGATGGTGAAGCCCGTTCGCACATCCGCTCGGAAGACCTGCGGCGTCTCGCCGATGTCTCCGAACGCGGTCAGCGTCGCGTGGTCTGGGCGGTGATCGGTGCCGCGTTGCTGATCGCCGCGACCCTGCTGTATGCGCTGGAAGCCGGTGGCACGCACTGGTTCGGCCAGCCAGCCGGGCTGTGGATCGCGCTGACCGGGGGCGTGATGGCCTTTGTCGCGGCCTTGCGCAGCCGATGAGCGCGGCATCGCTGCAGGTGCTCGACGAAGCGTTCGAACACGCCGAGCAACTGCGCGCCTCCTGGCAACTGGATGCCGCCGAAGATGCCTACCGAGCGTTGCCGCAGGACGAGCGCCTGCGCCCGCGCGTGCTCACCGAGATCGCGATCACGCTGGCGCACCAGGGCCGCGGCGCCGAAGCGCTGGCGGCGATCGCCGAGGCGGAAATGCTGGCGCCGCAGGACGCCACCATCGCGCAGAACCGGCTGATCCTCGAGAAACTGCGCGAGCCGGAAGACCCCGACCTGTTCCTCACCCTGCATCGACGCTATGGCGAGCGCTTCGTGCCGACGCGCGCCGAATTGTTCAAGCAGCAGCGACAGCGCGGCGACGGTCCGCTACGCATCGCCTATCTCGGCGTCGACGCACATACCGCGCTGGCGCGCTTCGTGCCGATGCTCGCCACGCATCACGATCGATCGCGATGTCATGCAGCATTTTTCTACGGTGCCAGTGACGAGGCCCGGATCAATGATGCCCGCCGCCGATTCCCGCAGGTCGCGCATGTGTCGATCAAGGACATCGCGCCGCGCGATCTCGCCATCGCGCTCGCCCGCGGCGGTGTCGACATCGCCGTCGACCTGATCGGCCATGGCCATGGCTGCGTGCTCGACGCGCTGGCCTACCGGCCGGCGCCGCTGCAGGTGACCTGGCTGGACTATGTCGCCACGACCGGCGTCGCGGCGATCGATGCCCGCGTCTGTGATCGCTGGACCGACCCGGTGGACGCGAGTTCATGGTGCACCGAACAGCCGCTGCGCCTCGACATTCCGCAATGGTGCGCCGCACCGCCGCCACGATCGGCGGCCCGCCGTCCGGATGCGGGCGACGCGCGCGTGCTCGGCATCGTCAATGCCACCAACAAGGCTTCTCCGAAACTGTATGCGCTCGCAGCGCGCGTGCTGGAACAGGTGCCGGCAGCGCGCCTGCGCGTGATCGGCGTCGCCGGCCAGCGTGCCCGAAGTGCCGCGCTCGCAGCTCTGCCGGCGGCCCTGCATGGGCGTGTCGAACTGATCGATCGCGTCGACGAAGCGGCGTACCACGCACTCGTGGCCGGCATCGACGTCGCGCTCGACCCGTTGGTGTTCAGCGGCGCCACGACCACGCTCGACTGCCTGCATGGCGGCCTGCCGGTGATCACCCGGCCCGGCACGCTGCCGCATACACGCTCCAGTCTCGCGATCCTGGCGCACCTCGGTCTCGATGAACTGATCGCGCACAACGATGAAGACCTGGTCCGCCGCGCCGTCGATCTGCTGCGCGACGACCCGCGCCGCCAAGCGTTGTCGGCTCGCCTGCCAGGCCGGGTTACGGATTCGTCGCTGACCGATCCGGCCCGTTTCATGCCGGCCTTCGAAGCCGCCCTGCTCTCGGCCCATGCCCGCACGCGGCCGCCATGAGCGCGACCGAGCCGCTGGATCTGCTGCATCTCGATGACCATCTGCTGGTTGTCGACAAGCCGGCCGGACTGCTCGCACATGCCAGCCGCATGGCCGCCGATGTCGACGAGGATTTGCTCGACCAATTGCGACACCAGGTTGGCGGCGAGGTGTTCCTGGTGCATCGACTCGATCGCGCGACCAGTGGCCTGGTACTCGCCGCACGCACGCGCGAAGCGGCCGGCGAACTCGGCAAGCAGTTCATGGCGCGCACGGTCGAGAAGACCTATCTGGCCGTCTGTCGCGGCTGGCCGGCGGAGACCGGCGAGATCGACTACGCGCTCGGCGACGTGCGTCCGAACTCGCCGAAGAAGCCGGCATTGAC
>ERZ724527.1744-NODE-1744-length-10175-cov-3.326976_pt1 | contig 10175 bp, 16 predicted proteins | sample MGYA00376060_ERZ724527 | MGnify/ENA primary metagenome ERZ724527 (study PRJEB28724, sample SAMN07190886) | activated sludge metagenome | isolation source: activated sludge of sewage treatment plant in Hong Hong | place: USA: Christiansburg, Virginia | collected...
GCTTCTTTTTGGTAAGGAACTCATAAAGGCGGTAGAGCAGGCTCAAAGCTTGATCGGGTCCAAGGTTGGCTATGCCTTCGTACTCTTCCTTCTCAAGCTTGAACTCCTTCTTGCTGAGCACTACGTTAGTCAGTTACACATTGACGATGGAAGCCGAAGCCCACACCAACAAGCCACTTACCTTTTTGAATCTGCTCCCAGTTGTTCATGCGTTTGTCCTTCGCCTGGTTGTTGTAGTAGGTATAGATACTGACCTCCTTTGGGTAGTAGCGACTGAGCATCTCTGCGATGATGTAGCCGTTGGCTAGGTCGGCCCGTGGATTCTTCACACTGAAGCTGAGGTCCAGCGAATCCAGCCATTTGAAGATTTCACGGGGCATCACACACCCGCCGGTGGTAGCGTTGAGCATACAGGTTATAATATCGAAAGTCACTCAATCTATCGACGTGGTACACCGTCGGCGAGCTCCTCGTCATTAAAGTTGCTGTACTGTGGCGGTTTCTTCTCAAGTTACTCTTACTGCTTCCCGTGTTTGCGGAACTACTCGATGTTCTGCTTGAACTGCTACTCATTTAGCTGCAGGTGGGTGGTTCGTTTGCGAGTTCGCTCTTGGCGGCGACGATGTCGAACCACCAACAACACTGGAAGCAGAAACAACACGATTCCGGCAAGAATGCTGACTAGAATGATCAGTAGCTGTTCCTCCCTACCTTCCAACATTATTAGGGGATTATAGTTCGCAGCCCAAAAGCTATTCACTAACTGTCGTTAATTTCAAAATCATGTTTAAGGGTGGCAGGCATAACAAACAGTCTCCAACGAGGACCGGTCAGCAGGTGGGACACCTTGAGGAAACTCCGCCAGTGCAGCGCAAGGTGCGTGAGGTTCGGCTTCCGTTCAACAATGAAAACCGGGATGTGAGCAACTTCAACCTTGGAAGGCGAGGTGGTGAGTACTGTGAGTTTGTGTGCAACGAGGACTACAAGAACAGTTTTGAATGCTAGGATATGGTGAAGCATAGCATCAACATTCAGCCGATGTGTCTAAGCCATAGTCAGGATAACTTTTTGAAGCTCACGCACAGTCAGTAGAACATTCTGAGGAGGCCGGTGGTCAACGATAGAGTATACGGTGGCCAACCGACCAACGTACCGATGAACAAGAGTCTAACATTTGGGTCAATGAAGATGGGAATGCTCAAGAACAGTTTGGGTGCGAATAAGGAGTTTTTGGAGGACAAGAAGATGAAGAACGAGATCCTCGATGAGATTATCCGCAACGCTTCCAAGCAGAACTTTAAATCCCAAGAATTCAAGTCGCAGGATTTCGGAAAGAAGACTTCTCGTGGAGAACTAATGCCGAGCTGCGTCAATCACGAGGGTAAGAAGGTAAGCCAATCGATTAAGTCAGGGCAAGTACAGGATCGTCGGCGATGAGGAAAGCAGAGCATACTGCTCGAAGTGTTCGATTCAGCTATTGCAGCAAGGTATTGCTGTCGAGGAAGCTGGAGCTATTCGGCGGCCTGAACTAATCAAACGCCGCAAGGAGTTTGAGTATCTCGTTGGCAAGGTGGGAATGCAGCAGACGAAGCTGAAGATCCAACTGGATGCCGCTGAGGAGCAAGAGTGCAGCTACGATTTCCAAGGAGCTCGAGCATGGATGGAATAAACCTACGACATTATTGCTTTCACTGTCGAACAGATGAAGATTCGAGACTTCGAAAGTCTTGCCACGATGGAGCAGGAGGTAACCCGGTGAAAGATTCAGACCCATTCTCGAAGAAAGCAGGAGCAAGCGCGGCTGCATGACAAATATACTCGGCTCGAGTCTATTCGCGATGATCTCGACCAAATAATAGCGTCAGACTTGGCGAACCTTACTGAAGGTCAGTTAACAGCTACCTTCGAAAGCTACTCTTCGTCAATCAAAGCAGTGGAATCTCAGGAACCTGATAGCTTCTGCATCAAGATCGAGACTATAGACGAGAAGATGGGGAGGCTGGTGTCCGAGGTCAAGCAGAACTTCGACAACCGTTCGGAATCTCGGATCAAGGAGGAAAGCAGCATTATTAGCCGACTCGACGAGAAGCTATCGGAGGTGCCACGGGAGCGCAACCCCTTTCGGAATCTCTTCGCTGAGGACTAATCGTCCAACCGAATGACATACACCCAAAACAATGAGCAGGAAGAGCCTTTGGGCGTCACAAGATTTTCGCCAAAGTTCCGCAAGCTTTATTGATATGCATTGGAAAGCAGATGGCAGTAAACTGTCACGAACGCGGTGGCTTATGGCTGGGAGCGGTCTTATCGCGTAGACTATCGAGCCGCTTCTGCTTCGATTAGATAAAACGGAGACTCGCTGACTTCGGTAAGGGAGCAGGTGGCTCCTCATAGTTGCTACGAACTGGCTGCGCAGGACGGATGCGAGTTTCGCTGGTGGAATTGGGTCCTCGGTATAGAGATTTTCGCATCTAGCGCAGTTTACTTGCTTCCCTCTTGAGCTATTGAGATACTTGACCAATTTTTTGGAGAAGTGGAGACTGTGCTGGTCTGCTAATTGGTAGTGGAGGCTTTGTTTCCATTTTTAGCTTCTTCTGGAGCTGTTCGAACAGTGACTAAGGTTTGATGGGATCAGGCGATCTCATCTACACCAAATCTTCTTCATCCTATTCGTCCCTTTGCGTTGATATTTTTGTTCGATGATGCTCTGGCACAGGTGGTTTTGGTCTTGCGCGACCCGGTCCCGTCACGAACTCTCTAATATCAGGTGGAATTATTGTCCGAGGAGGCTCTCGATCTGTAAAGTTAGTATTCGGTTAGGTAAACTTCCCCAATAATCCATGCTTCTCGATGATAGCGATTCCCATCTCATGCAGCTTCATGTACTACTTGGCGAGGGTCGTTGATTGATCGGCTCTGCTTGCCAACACTTCTGCCTATGCCCGATACTTTTCATTTCGCTTCCGCACTTTTCCAATCATGCGCTCAAATACGGGTTTGGACCTCTCAACCCTATCCTTCATATCGTCGAGCTCAAACGCCGTTCGCGATGCTAAGTTCTTGAGTGCGTCAATCCTTGTGGACTGGTCTTGGTACTTCCGGTTGAGTGCATCAACCTCAGCCTGCGTGATTTTTATTTTATTCTTCATCGGAACTAACAGTTTTAAAATTATCATTAAGCTGTTGAGGCTCGAAACGGGTGGAGCAATTGGCGGCTCAATGTATTGATAGTTCGATTAGGAAACTAGCTAAGTAATGTATGCAAGTTCAGAAGTGTTTTTAGATTTTTTGTGCGATTGGAGCTCGTTTATGCCCGAACTCAGCTGGCTCGATATCCAGGCAAGCGACTTTGGCCTTCACGTAGTCTATGAGCTTGCTGTCGATGTCCCTCTCATAGGGGGCGCGTTCAGTGTACTTCAGTCCGTTTTTCCTCCGATCTACGTACTCTTCGATACGGCTGAGGGCTTCGAATTCCAACTGTTTTGCTCTTTTTCTCAGGTCTTAAGGAGACAAACTCTCAGTCCTGTTTACCTTTGGTTGCTTTACAAGGGGGATGTAGTCAATGTATTTCGGAGTTATAGTCGGCTACTGCACTGAGGGTTCTGTTTTCACCTTCTTTGCGAGCTTCCGAGCTTGCAACATGTACTCGTTTCCGAGGTGAACCAGGGTCTCTTTCTCCTTCAATTCCACATCCTTTGCCAAACAAATATCCTTCGCGGACATGTTGATCTGCCCCAAACGACGATACTTCGCTGGGTGTGCCTTTTTGTCTTGTTCCACTTTCCACTCAAGAAGCTTCTCGAAGTTTAATGGCTTCTCAGGGTTGTGTTCATCATCCTTCCGAATTCTATTATAGTAAGACTCTCGACGATGAATGCGTCTCCTGGCCTCATCGTCTTTGCTGTAGTCTTTGTTGTTAATCTAGAATTTCGGGCGAGTTGGCTGAAATACTCTTTGGAGCATCGGTTTGAGAGGGTTGGCTTTGTTTGTAGGCTTGGGTGTGTCTCCCTATGGTTCGATGATGATTTCCTCGGGTATTTGCTTCTCTAAGGGCACCTCCATAATGGGATCCAGCTTTGGCTCAATGACCTCAGAGATCTCAGCTTCGTTGTTGGTAAGTGGCGACATCAATACCTGCCTGGAAAGCTAGAGGAACTCATTAGTGCTTGCTCGAGCTGTTTGTGCAATCTCCTCCACAGGTTTGGCACTGATCACTGCATTCGTTACCACATGATGCTTTTACAGCTTGTTACGTTTACGAAGCTCAGCCCTGATTCGTTGTTCCTCAGCTTCGAACTTCCTTGCCTCGTCGATTTATCTGAGTTTGCGATACTTGAACTGCGTCTTCATGTCATCGGACTCTGAGTGCTTCATAGCCCATGGTTCTACAGCTCTTCCTGGCGGAGATACCTTCATTTCAGTCGGCTTAGGGTTTGTCCTTCGCTGCTATTGGTTTCTGACCGGTTCAGTGATCATTCTGGGGCTCAACCGATCAGCAAATTTTGTGGTTTGGGTTTATTTCATTGATTACAGCAGTGACAATAGTCAATTCTAACGACTTGGCTGATGTCGGACTGGAAGAGAACAAAACTGAAGCAGAAAGGCAACTACCGGGCAGATAGCAAGACAAATATAATGCTCACTTCCAAGATCGGTGGGCTGCCACAGGAATGGATAGATTAGACGCCAACACTTCCGAATCTCTCAAAGAAATTTAAGAATAACTTAAGTTCTGCATATCTCGTATGATAGAAGAAGCGCTGGTAGGGAGGTTAGTAGTGAGAAGGGTTGATTTTTCACTATGCAAACTGCTTCTCGCTCTGTACGTTCCTTGCGCAATTGATGAGTACAAGAGAGGCCTCGCCCCCCTGCCTCTCGGAACCCGCAGGCCCAGGGGCAGGAGAGGTCCGGCCTTGGTTGGTGTTCTCATTTTTGTTATTGTTGTTCGGGGAGTCTGCGGTCCAGCGTTGCTCTGCTGGAGAATCGTTGTCCCTGTCCTGATATCCGCTCCGTGATGATGTCGAGGGTCCGGTTGACCTAATTTCGACGCCGTTTGAGCTGGTAGTTAGTTAGCAAGCTGACTATGTCTAACTGGATACCGTGAATTGCCAGTTCAGCCCTATTCATAACCCTGTTGTGCTCTGTGCACGCACTGCGGTACATAGCATCAAACAGTCCGTAGAGTTTGCTTGGGACATGTTTGTAGTACGACGCGTCGGTTGGTAGGACCACTGGGTGGTAAGGTGCTCCATCAGCAATGAGCTTGTTGCATGCTTCCCTGCTGACTTCCATGGCAAGTTGCGCGAGGTCTCCCAGTAGGAGGTTAATCACCTCGTTAGGCAAACACTTTGGTAAGTAACAAATGTTATAACGCTCTTAGTGCCGCCTGACTTGATGAGCATCCTAACACATCAGATTCTTTGTGGTCGTTATCAGTTCTTCATCTAAAAGATCGATTTATAATTTGTTTGAATCCTATGAGAAGACTTGCATTCGTAACCTTGATGGTCTTATCATGTGTTACTGCAGCGTCTGTCCGTTCGACAAACGTTGATACTCTCTACGTTAATGGAACCATCATCACCATGGCAGGCAACTAACCGGCCTACGTTGAGGCTGTGGCAGTCACCAACAGTCTCATTTCCTTCGCTGGAAAGGAGCAGCAAGCCAGGAAAGCGTGTAACGCCAGGACAAAGATCGTCGATTTGCAGGGAAAGACCATGTTACCAGGATTCATCGAAGCACATTCACATTTTACTTTGACTTCCATTATGGGTCTGTTTGGCGATCTGTCTGCTCCACCAGTTGGCAGTGTTTCTAGTCACGCTTAAATCGTGAAAACTATGAAAGAATGGGTAAAAAACAACGATTAGTTCATTCAAAAAACAGGATGGATAGTGGGTTACAACTATGACGAGCTGTCATATGAAGGACATCTACAACCAGACAGGGATCTCCTCGATCAGATTTCCACACAATACCCAATTATCATCGTATAATAGTCCATCCACATGGGCTCTGTGAACTCCAAAACTCTCTAGCTTCTAGGCATTGATGATAAGTACGTTGATCCCCCCAACGGTGTGGCTAGGAGAAAGCCCGGGACCACCATTCCGAACGGTGTCATTGAAGAATCTGTTTTCTTCAGGGTTTTCGCTGAAATGTCGCAACACATGTCTTATGAACTGATTGCTCGTTCTTTTGTGAAATTCGAGCAGAAGTACTATTCACACGGCTTCACAACAGTTACGGATGGTCGCACTGATAATATCAGCCTAATCTCACTCATCAGATTCGCTAACGAAAAACGTCTGAAACTGGATGTGGTAGCTTACATTGATTTTATTGCATTTACCCAAAATGACTCGTTCAAGAATTTCAGCAACTACACCAGCAAGTACAACTACACCAACCACATGAGAATTGGAGGAGGGAAGCTCGCTATGGATGGTTCTGTTCAAGCCTTTACTGCATGGTTGAGTCAACCATATTACCACACTCCAGATAGCAAAAGTGCAGATTATAGAGGCTATCCAAGCTTCAACAGTACTCAGGAGGTTGCTAACCTTATGACTATTCTGAGAAAGAACGATATGCAGATAAACGTACATGCCAACGGAGATGCTGCAGTTCAAAGGTTGATTGAAGCCGTTGAAGAATCGAGAAAGGACTACAAAACTACAATCAATATACCTTCAAGTGAGCCGTTTAACTTTACCAATCTCGACGATGAACGTGTGGTCTGTGTGCATTGTCAGGTCACTTCCCCCGATCAGACACTCAGGATGAAGGAAAACAACATCATTCCTTCTTATTTCAATGCACATACTCAATTCTGGGGTGATTTCCATAAAAATGAGTCCCTTGGTCCCGAACGTGCCAAGAGGTTGAGTGTTGCGGGAGAAGCACACAACTATGGAATGCTCTTCACTTCTCATTTAGACTCTCCGGTCGTGCCACCCGATGCCGCATATATCATTTCATCACTCGTCAACAGGAAGACTGCAAGCGGTGTTACTCTCGGAGAGTAATACATAGTATCAACCTATCAAGCGTTGTTAGCCATCACCAAATACGCCGCCTACCAAATCTTTGAGGAGAAGACGAAGGGAAGTATTGAAGTAGGCCAAGTGGCAGACTTTGTTATCCTTTCAGAGAATCCTTTGAATATGAAAAGCGAGGATCTTGTCAATATCAAGGTGTTGAGGACAATAAAGAGCAATGTTGATCTTCCGTTCGCGGAAAGCCAGAGTCATTTGAAGGTTTCCCATAGAAAGCACAGTGAGAGCCTTCACCAATATGCCACCAAACACTATATGATGCAAAAGGATCGACGAAAGAAGTGGTCCTTTGATTAATGAGTCGTCAATCATTATACATATATATCAGGTTCGAAGCAGTTTGTATAATCTACTCCTTTCAGTGAGAATTACTTCTGCCATCCGTAAGATCCCGCGTAAATATATAAATGTTAGTGGAAGAACCCAAGCAACAGCCACTTCAGTCATAACCAGACCCAACTCTCCAGTTCTATCGCCCAATCGTTCTCGAAGAGCTCGGCTCTGAGGACATACCGGAAAGGGCTCGGGTAATGTGCCACGGTTACGTCACTCAAGTACTCATCAACGCTAAGTTTGTCAACTTCAGACGTACTTTTGACTTGAATTGTAGTGTGTGATGCCACCTCCGAGCGGGAGTGTTCTGTGTTCTTCAACTTCACTGAGGATGAGCAATCACCGCTTGACGATCATTCGCAAATCGTACTTGATAGTCAACGTAGAAAATAGGAGCATTCCTAACAGTAATGGCAGCCAAAGAGACCAGATAGTTTCGAGGTGAAACCCATAGCAAACTCAAGGTGCAGCGCTACAGAGGTACCCACAGTTGCCAAATTAGTCATCAAAGATGTCGACTAGCAAATGCACTGGGCTATATCGACTCTCAAGACATCCAGGGAGCGCGTCCGCACTGCCCTGTTAAGACCGCGCCCGAAGCCGGTTCGACCTGTTGTTGTTGACCTTCCGCTACAATACCGGACTCTCCTCTTAAAGTGCCTATTCAAGATCGTGGAAGAAACACCGTAGCTCAACCAGATAACGATATCCCTGAACACGTTATTGAAGAACCGAGAGTTGATCGACTGGTGCCGAACAACCTCGACAGAGGCAGCGACAGTGGAGGATTGCTTAAAGGAAAGTCTCAGAGAGTACGCTGATGTGCACTTTCTGGAGATAAAGGAACAGCCACAACGGCCAACCAAATATATCATACATCACCGGATATTCCGGGAGTTGCTCTCAAAGATTTGCAGCTTCATAAAAAGTAACTGTGCAAGTTATTAAGGTTACGAGGCCACTGGAATTGATCCGTAGACTGTGCATGCATACACTCAACGCGAGATCTTTGGCACGAACATCCGCACCGAGCATCTATTCAATATGGAAGGGTTGTACCTGATGCTACGCAAGCTGCAGAACGACCGTAGAATCTACCGAACTTCCGACGGCAGGTTGTTCTCACTGAACACCTCCTCGGAGCAATGATAATTAAAGTTATGATGAATTACTGCTTCAGAGCTGTCCGTAGGTTTGGTGCCAAGAAGTTCGTTTACAAGCCTAAGGTGAACAAAGAGGGGAAAGAAGCAGCTCCAGTCAGCAACGATATCAACGAGATTCTCAAAAGGTCGGTGGATGATCACCTCAAAAAGTTAGGAGTAGACCAAAGCAAGCTGGCCAGTCCCGCTACTGAATAACCGACCGGCAAGGTGAAGGATGATAGTGCCACCACTGTGCAACCCAAGAAGTACGCGTACTGTAGCATGCAGGAAAGAAAGTTTAGTGGCACGACTTAAAAAACTCACTGGTGTTGACAACCCTACCTTCGAGCAGCCGAAGGGGTAAATCAGCGGACTCTACTCCGACATGGTTTCCAAACAGCTTGAGCTGAGCAGATAGCGTAGCGAGAAAGAGATTGATATCTACTCCAAAGGTGAAGCGGGCATTGAAGTGACACCTGCAGCATCACTCTTCAGCGTTCGGTACAAGCGCTTCATAAACTAAATACAGCGAATGGAAAAGAAGATCACTCTCAACAGGGAAGATGTATTGAATAAGGTATTTGTGTCATCGGCAGAACGCGCAAAGCGAATCCGCGACTACCGCTAAATCTTCGTCAACTATTCGCTGGAAGAGGATATTCTTAAGTTGAATGCTGTAGTCGAGAACTACCCTGGAAGCAAACTTGGACCACTTCCCGAGGATGACCTCGATAGCTTCTTAGGCTTCATCAGCGCCAATGCTCCCAGATCAATGATCAAGCTTATGAAGCTCAACCAAGAAGAACAGGAGACAGTTCTGAGGCGACTCGAGGAGGGCAAGAGTGTTAATCTCGACGATTATGCAGAGATAGATGAGTCAGATCTTCCGTACATCGATACGTACGACCCTCCCGAAGCAATCCCACTTGAGAATAGTACCGATGCCGACGATAACTACACGTTCGAGGGTGAGATGCTGAGCTATGGCAAACCATCTGCCTTCTTCGAGACACCTCTGAATATTCCCGAATTCTCAACAGAGGAAGCCCAGATTAAGTACTTAGAAACCCACTACATACCCGATGATATGGAGGACATTCCATCACTGCCAAAGTTCAAATTCAAGAGCTACCAGGAAATGTGGCCAACCATCATCGATTGGGTTAACTTCCGCACGGCCAACGATTACAACACCATTCATGCATACGTCAATGATGCCATGGTGTTGACAGCCACCTCCTTGTTAACTTCTCCTGTCAAGCCGGAACCTGTGAAGATAGGCAGCTTGTACTACTACTACAAAACACTGCCGAAGGAGTTCCAGGAAATGCAACCCATAAAGGATATTTATCTTGGACTGGAGTATAGCTGCCCAGACAAAACTCTGGAGGAGAAGGAGAAGGCACTTAACTTCGCAGTCTTTAAAATGCTGCCAATGGACCCACGTACTTTCCCATTCTATCTTAGTCTCTTAAGACATCATCCGGGAGCATCTTTCATAGGTAGACAAGTACCAACCGAACCCCGATGAAGTCGAAAAGGTGTACAATATGAAACCCGAATTCACTTGGGACATCGTTGAATACATGAAGGAGATTAAGGAGGAGAGACTGCGTGGTGAGTCTCAAGTTCAAGAGAA
>ERZ724527.1745-NODE-1745-length-10160-cov-5.590599_pt1 | contig 10160 bp, 10 predicted proteins | sample MGYA00376060_ERZ724527 | MGnify/ENA primary metagenome ERZ724527 (study PRJEB28724, sample SAMN07190886) | activated sludge metagenome | isolation source: activated sludge of sewage treatment plant in Hong Hong | place: USA: Christiansburg, Virginia | collected...
CCATCGCCGGAAAATTCGAAACCGGCATTCCAGTCCGGCGGCGGACGGAAATCCTGCCCGGCCTTCCAGTTGCTGCCCAATTGGTCATAGGCCGCCCGTTTTTCGAGATCTTTCAGTACGGCATTGGCCTCGCCCAGCTCCTTGAAGCGGACTTCGGCATCCGGATCCTTGCTGACATCGGGATGATATTTGCGCGCCAGCGTGCGGTAGGCGCGCTTGATTTCATCCTGGCTCGCATCACGCGCCACACCCATGATCTTGTAGTAGTCCTTGAATTCCATTTAGAGGCGATCTCGAATTAATTTGATGATCAAGTCTTCTTGACCCACAAACCACACCAGCCCTCGGCGCTGATCTGCCCCTCAACCACCTTGCAGCTATTCGACCCGGCAATGAAATTCAGACAAGCCGAACATTTCTGTTCTCCCTTTGGCTGCACCTGATAGTGCACGCTTCCCTGGGGCGCTTTTTTGGTCGCCGCTGGCGCTACCGGGGAACTGGCGGAACCGCTTCCTTTCTTGGGATCATCAGCCGATAAGGCGATTGGCATCCATAGACTGCACCCGGCGGCCAGTGCGGCGCGCAATACGGTCCGGCGCGGTGGAATTGTTTCGTTCACAATGCATTCTCCTTCGGCCAAAAAATGATCAACTGGCTTAAGCATGGCCGGTCCGCTTATTCAAGGTGAAGCCTATCCGGCACCACGGTGCGCCGTCGGTGTGCTAGCGAACATAGAAATCGCGGAACCTGACCAGACAATGCCGACAAGCAGAAGCGCAGCAGCACGGCAATCAAATGGGTGAAATAGCCGGATCGTTTTTCGTTCCTCGTTGTCAGAAGGCACACAACCGCTCTAACTTCTTCAAAAGCGCCCAGTGTTGCGAAGTGACCGGGCTTAGCCGGAGCCTTCCATGGATGCTTTACCCAACGACAACGAAGCACGGCAAAGCACGGGTCAGGCCTCCTGCCCACTCTTATCGACGGCACCGGGTGGCGCGCAGCTCGGCGAGGATTCATTCCGTCGAGTCGTCGAGTGGGCGCCAAGCGCGATGGTCATGATTGACCGCGACGGCATCATGGTGATGGTCAACGCGCAGACCGAGCGAATGTTCAATTACAGCCGTCAGGCACTGATCGGGCAATCCGTCGAGATGCTCGTGCCGGCGCGTTTCCGTCATCAGCATGTCCTCTTCCGTGCCGGCTTCTTTGGCGATTCAAAGCCACGCCCGATGGGCGTCGGGCGTGATCTTGCCGGCTGCCGCGCCGACGGCAGCGAGTTCCCGGTTGAAATCGGGCTCAATCCAATTGATACCGAGGCCGGCGTCATGGTGTTGGCCTCAATCATCGACATTACCGAGCGCCAGCGCGCCCAACAAAGACTAGAAGATGCGCTGCGCGAAAAGACCGTGTTGCTCAACGAAGTCCACCACCGCGTCAAAAACAATCTGCAGGTGATTACCAGCCTGCTCAATCTGCAAGCCGACCATGCTGCCGATCCGCGCCTGCGCGCCATGCTGGCTGAGAGTTGCGGGCGGGTAAAGGCGATGGCGCTTACCCACCAGTTGCTCTACGAGCGCAAGGATTTTTCGCGCCTGGATCTCGGCGATTACCTTGAACGCTTGATGCATTCGATCCGGGCAACTTATCGCGGCACCGGCGACCGCATCAAGCTGCGCCTGGCGCTACCTGAAGAAAGTGTTCCACTCGATCTGGAACGGACAATTCCCTGCGGCCTCTTGCTCAATGAACTGGTTACGAATTCCTACAAACATGCCTTCCCCGGGGAACGTTGCGGTGAAATTCTGATCGAACTGAGTGAGGATGGCGATGGTCTGGTTCGCTTCAGCATTGCTGACGACGGCATCGGTTTGCCACCGGAAACCGAACTGGCCTCGCGCGTCTCGCTGGGCTTGCAACTAGTGCCATTGCTGGTCGAGCAACTACATGGCACGCTGGAAATCATTCGGGAGCGCGGGACACGATTTTCCGTCTGTTTCCCAATTCACCTTGTCGTAAAGGAAGCTTCATGAGTGCAAGATTGCCGATCAATTTGATGCTGGTCGAAGACGAACGCATTGTCGCGTTTGACCTGAAAAGACAGTTGCAGGGCCTCGGCTATATCGTCAGTTCAGTCGTTGCCAGCGGGGAGCAGGCAGTCAGCCGTATCGCCACCGAAAAACCGGATCTAGTGCTGATGGACATCCACCTTGAAGGCGCGATGGACGGCATTGAGGCCGCCATCCAGATTCGCACCAGACACCAGATTCCCGTCATCTTTCTGACCGCCTTTGCCGAGGACGACACCCTGCGCCGGGCGCTCGACAGTCGTCCCTTTGGTTATCTGATCAAACCCTGTGAAGGGCGCGAGCTACACGCCACCATCCAGATGGCCATGGCCCGCCGTGAAGACGAGATGGCTGTCGAGCAAAGCGAAGAACGACTGCAACTCGCCCTCAATGCGGGCGCACTGGGTGTACTTGAGTGGAGCCCGGACGCAAACCGCATGCAAGGTGACATCCGCCTCGGCAAGCTCTTTGGCAATCAACTGATGCCGCTCGACGAACCCTGGGAAACCTTTATCGCCCGTGTTGACGCAGCGGATCGGGAACGCGTGCGTTTGGCGCTGAACCCCACCCTGTATAGTGCCGAAGCCACGCAAGTTGAATTTCGTACAGTCAGCAACCATTCCCCGCCGCGCCAGATGGAGGCGCATGCCAAGGCCTATGGCAGCGCCGGGAGCGTCCGTCGCGTCGTCGGCATCCTGCGCGATGTCACACAACGGCACAAGGACGACGAGCAACTCCGGCAATCCAGCGTCGTTTTCCATGCCACGGCAGAAGCCATCGTGATTACCGATGCCGAGCGGCGGACTGTTGCGGTCAACACCGCATTTTCACGAATTACCGGCTATAGCGAAGACGAGGTCATTGGCCTCGACCCAGAAATACTGTTGCGCGTCAGCCCCGGCCCGGAACGCTATGCCGCCTGCCTGAAGCTTGATGCCCCCGGTTTCTGGCATGGCGAAGTGAATTGCCAGCGGCGGAATGGCGAAGCATTTCCCGCCTGGCAGAGCATCAGCACCGTCCGCAACATCGTCGGCCAGATCACCCATTTCGTCACCGCATTTTCCGACGTCACCGCCATTTACAATGCCCAGCAACAGCTGCACCATCTGGCGCACCACGATCCGCTGACCGGCTTGCCTAACCGCTTGCTGTTCAATGACCGGCTGGAGAACGCCATCGAACTGGCAGCGCGCAACGAGCAGCGTTGCCTGCTGCTCTTTCTCGACCTCGACGGCTTCAAGTTGATTAACGACACGCTCGGGCATGCCGTTGGGGATCAATTGCTGCGGCACGTTGGCGAACGCCTGAAAGATGTCTTGCGCAGCAGCGATACAGTTGCCCGCCTCGGCGGTGATGAGTTCGTGATCCTGGCGGGCAGTGCCAACCCAGATTACGCAGCACAACTGGCGCAGAAAATTCTTGAGCAACTACGCCTGCCGATTTTGGTAGGTGGGCAGTCAATTTCCATCTCCGGCAGCCTTGGCATCGCCGTATTTCCCGACAATGGTACTGACACTCAGCAATTGATGCGTGCCGCCGACATGGCCATGTACACCGCCAAAAGCAATGGGCGCAATCGCTACCATTTCTACGCTGAGAACATGTCAGCGTCAGCCGCCGAACGCATGGATGTCGAACAAGGCCTGCGCCGCGCCATCGCCACCAACGAGTTGCTTGTCTATTACCAGCCACGCCTTGATCTCGCCGAGCGCCGGATCGTCGGCGTCGAGGCGCTGGTCCGCTGGCAGCACCCGGAGCGCGGCCTGGTGTTACCGGGTGGCTTCATCGCCATCGCCGAAGAAAGTGACCTGATCGAAGACCTCGGCAGATGGGTGTTGCAGCGCGCTTGTCGCGAGATGCTGGATTTTATCCAGACCAAGGCGCCGGGCGAAATCTTCCATCTGGCCGTCAATGTCTCGGCACGCCAGTTTCACAGTACCGACTTCGTCGCCATCGTCAAATCGGTCCTGGCTGAAACCGGCTTTCCGGCCACGGCGCTGGAACTGGAAATCACCGAAAGCACGCTGCAGGCGACTGAACGCAGCCTGCACATCCTCAAGACGCTTGAGGCGCTCGGGGTCGCCATCAGCATTGATGATTTCGGCACCGGCTATTCGTCACTCAGTGTCCTGCGCGATCTGCCGATCAAACGGATAAAGATTGATCGCTCATTCATTGTTGACCTGCCGCTTAGCGAAAACCAGCGGGCGGTCGTTGAGGCCATTGTCGCGCTCAGCCGGGCCATGCACATGACCATTACCGTCGAAGGTATCGAACGCACGGAACAGGCCGATTTGCTGCAACAGATGGGCTGCGAGGAAGGCCAGGGCTTTCTTTTCGCACCACCACTACCGTTTGAACAGTTGCTCAGCCTGTTCTCACCCCCTTCAAGCCACTAACGACTGAACTGATAGTCGCCTGCCGCATACAATTTCCAGCCGCCATCGCCAGTCAGTTCAAGCACCTGCGGGTGAAACTTGAGGATCGACGGACGATGGCCGACGCTGACCATAGTCGTTTCACTGGCCGCCAGTTCCTTGTAGAGACTTTCTTCATTGGCGATATCCAGCGCGCTGGTCGCTTCATCGAGAATCACGTAGCGCGGTGCGGCAAGTAGCACACGGGCAAAGGCAACGCGCTGCTGTTCGCCTACGGAAAGTACTTTGGCCCAGTCCAGCTCGGCATCAAGGCCACCGAAACGTGCTGTCAATTCCGGCAGATTTACGCGGACCAGTAATTCCTGAAGCGCCTCATCGGTGATCTTCATATCGAGGTGCGGATAGAGCAACTGGCTACGCAAGCTGCTCAACAACATATAGGGACGCTGCGGCAGGAACAGCATTTCACCCGCTTCCGGGCGGCAGATCTGGCCGCTGCCGGTCCGCCACAATCCGGCGAGTGCGCGCAGCAGCGAGCTTTTCCCGCAACCACTGGCACCGACGATCATGACGCCTTGGCCGGGATTGATGGTCATTGAAAGCCCCTCAATCAGCGTGCGCGTATGGTTGGGCGTTTGCAGGGTGAGGTTCTTGATCTCCAAATGAGAATTCTGGACCAACTCAATACGCTGCCCAGACTGTTGCGGTCCACCGTCTTTTTTGGCCAGAAATTTGGCAAAGCTATCCAGACGATCGATCCCGGCAGCAAAGCGGCTGAAGCTTTCAAAGTTATCGACAATCACCGTCAGCGCACTAAGGATGGCAGCAAAGGCACCGGCTGCCTGAATCGCCCGCCCGACTTCCAGTTCCCCCGCCAGCACCTGCCCGGCAATGATCGAGTAAGGCAAAATGATGGTCATAAAGCTGTAGCTGTACTGAAACAGGTTCAGATTCAGTTGCGCCCGGATCAGCTTGTTGAAGTTGCTAAAGGCGGCGTTGAAATACTGGCCGATCTGCCATGACTCCTGCGCTTCGCCTCGATAGAAGGCGATGGCTTCGGCATTTTCACGGATACGCACCAGGCTGAAACGGAAATCTGCCTCACGCCGCAACTGGTAAAAATTGAGGCCAATCAGCACTTTGCCAAACACCAGCAAGGTAATCGTCGTCCCGGCAACCGCATAAATAACCAGAAATAAAACGAGAGCCTTGGAAATCGACCAAAGGACACCGCTGAACGCCAGCAACTGCAAGATTGCGCCAACCAGGATCAACAAAAAATACAGCGAACGCTGGGTAAAGGTGTTGATGTCCTCGGCAATCCGTTGATCAGGGTTGTCGATATCGGGATCAGCATTCAGTTCGTAATAAGCACGATTGCTGAAATAGCGTCCGAGATAATCCTGCGTCAACCAGCGCCGCCAGAACAGGCCAAGCTTGTCGCGCACATAGAAGTAAAAGGCATAGATAGGCACCGCGACGACCAGAATCCCGAGGCACTGGGAAATCGATTTCCAGAAACGATCTGCATCCTTAGCCGCCAGCGATGAGGTGAACTCACCCGTCAACTCATTGAACAGCACCGCGAAGCCGGTCTGCCCGAGCAGCAACACGACCAGCAACAGCAGCAAACCTCGCGCCTGCCATTTCTGATCGCGGAACCAGTACGGCGCCGCGATCGTCCGAAAGCGCTGCCACAGGCGAAGGTCAAAGTGGATCATGAGCAATAGTCGACGAGTAAGTTATTGGCGTGCCCACCGTCTTGCTCATTTCCCGATGGCGACAAATGACACCCTGGCCGGCTCCTCATTGGTGCCCGCCCTGATCTGCTTGTTATGCCATGCGCCATCAAACTGGGCGGCAATCAGGTAAGAACCGGGTGGCAACTTCAGGTAAAGCAAAGGCCCTGCACTCACCCCGGAATACAGTTCGCGACCATTAAGGCTGCGCACTGAGAACGGAATACCCGCCAGATAGGCACCCTGCCGGTCACTGAACACCAGATGCACGCTATAGGCGGCTGCCGCCTTGCGCATTTCATCCCGAGCTTCATCACCGATCCCGCCGCTCATCCACGGCACATCAGCCTGAGGCGAACTGATGGTGTTTCGTTTTGCCGCATCCCCGATCTCCCCGGCCACAACGGGCGCACATGGAAGCCCAATGAGGAGCGCCAGGACGCCATATTTGATCAGTAAACGCGAGATGGGCTGACAAAGCTGAGTGGTACTTGCTAACCGCCGATTGGTCATAGTTTTCTCCAGAAATCAACCATGGGCATCGGCGAACAAGCTATTCGCCAATACCAGTGCGGCTAGGTGCCGAACGCGCCGGTCGTCAGGTGATTGTCTCTAGATGCGCCAGCCTCGTCTGTACGTCATCGCACAAACATCCGAAGGCCCCGTACGCGACTAGGAGGCTGAACTAAAATTCCAATCCGGGATTCTGAAATTGCAACTGCTCCACGCCGCTAGCCGAAGCCGGCGCACCAAAGCACATCAGGCCACTGCCAAAGAGCGACAACTCCTTGCGATGGACCAAAATCTCGGCTTGCCCATCAAATTTAATAAAGGTGCCGTTAGTACTGCGATCAACAAAGACAAAACGGTCGAGACGGCGTTCAATCGTGCCGTGAATGCGTGAACAGCGGGAATCGCGCATGACCATATCGCTACTTGGCAGGCGCCCTATGCTGGTTACCGGTCGAGTTTCATCAAGCAGGAGCGTGCTGCCATGATGATGGACAAATAGCTGCCCTGCGGTGCGTCCAAATTGCGAAAGCGCCAAGCGTAGCGCCACCGGATCACGCTCCTGCCAGCCAACATCGAATACGCCGAGCCGTCTTTTGCCACAATTCAGCGCAAGGTCAGGCACACCTTCCAGATACAGTTGCAACCAGTCAAACACCTTGGCACGCTTAGGTACGCTGAGCAGAATTTGCCCGGAATCGGTGGCCGCCGAGAGGCTGACTGCCGGGTTTGGGCCTTGACTCGGAAAATAGCGCTCTTCCTTGGCTTCATGGCCAGTGCAAATACCAACCCGCACCCCCAGCGGAATGCCGGATGACGGAGGGAGAGCAAGGACACGCTGCTGCATTTCAATTGCCGACTGGAGCGCATCCAGGTTGTTGTTGAAGAAAGCCATCAAGCCGCCACTCTGACGCCTGATCAGGTCTCCCCCATGACTTTCCACCGAGCGCTGTATGCGTTTCTCACAGCGCCCCACCGCATAGGCCACCTCAGGGGCGTCTGAACAATGAGAAAGCCTTGTGCCACCGACAACATCAGCACTAATAACCGACAACCCGGCGTTTTGACTCAACAAACCTAGCAACTTACCCTCGCAGACTTAATGACAAAAACCTATTTACCGGGGATCATCCCACGAATTTACGGTCTTCACCACCATGCCCTAATAGTGGGCATCTTCAGCCTATTGAATTAATTTGGCATACAACCGGCAGTCGATACAAGATTTTCTCAGTGCTTGCCGCCATGACCATGATCATCGCCGCCATGGCCTTTATATCGATCATCATGCCGCTCGTCACGGTGATCGTCCGGACGGGAGTGACGGCCATCGAAATGGTTTTGCCGGTACTGCGGTGCGTATTGCCGCTGGTACCAATTGTTCTGCACAAAATAAACACGCTCGTTGCAGGCATCGTATCTGCCGCAATACTTGCGCCAATTTTTCGCGTGCCCCGGTGGGACACGCAGGTAAATCGGTTCACGTTCAACGGGTACGTTATAGATCATCCGTGGCTGGCGATAAATAACCTGCGGTGGCGGATAACCACCAATGTCCAGCTGCCCGTAAAAGCCAGGCTGACCGATGCTCACCGAAACGCCGAGTTCGGCGCTCAATGCCATCGTCGCGGTTGCGGCCAAGCAGGCAGCAATTAGTATTTTTTTCACTTTGAGGCCTCTGTTGTTGGGTTTTAGCCAATCGAGATGTGCATACATCCCGTCCGGCAAACGTGATCGCCTTACTTTTTGTCGCCCTTGGCCGCATCCTTGAGGCTGTTACCGGCGTTTTCTATCTTCTGCCCGACTTTTTCAGCTGCTTTATCGACTTCCTTGCCAGCCTTTTCGACCGGCCCTTCCTGCTTTTGGCAGGCCGGCAAGGCGACCAGCAAAACCCCCATAAGCAGGGCACTACCGACGGTATTGATGAGTTTCATGGCACTATCTCCAAATGGTTAAATGACTAGGTTATTTCGGCTTATTGACTTCATGACCGATGACTCCGCCAACAACTGCGCCGCCTATCGTTCCCGCCGCACTACCACCGGTCAGAACAGATCCGCCAACCGCACCAACGCCAGCACCGATCGCTGTGCTTTTATCCTGCGACGACATCCCGCTACACCCACCAAGGCCGAGCAGCACTGCTGCAGCAACCGTACTGAGTAAAAAATTTCTCATGTTTTTCATGGAATTGCCTCTTTATCAAACATTGCTTTATTGCTGCCGCGTACCTGCGCAGACCGCTTACTTGCTGTAACGCACCTTGGCCTTGTCTACGCAGCTATCCTTGGCTGCACCTGAGTAGGTGTCGCATTTTTCCTTGGCTACGGCGTACTGGGCGTCGGTTTTATCTGCAGAAGCATCCATACGAGCATCATTGCTTTTTTTACTGGCATCAACCTGCGCATCACTTGTCTTCTCATTGGCTATCGCATTGGCATCCGCTGTCTTCATCTTGGCTTTTGCATCAGCCCGGGCAGTAGTCTCGACGGCCTCAGCTTCTTTCACACAAACATCCTTGGCATTCCCGGATTTATCGTCACAACGCTCCTTGGCTACCTTGAAATTGGCTTTTGCGGTCACAACCTGAACTTCATAGCGATTTTTTTCGGTCGGCTTGTAGGTCGCTTCAAGTTCAGCCTTGGCAATATTTTCCTTGCCCTTGGCTTCAAGCACGCAGACATCATTGGCATTTGCAGACAGTGAATCGCAAGCCGTCTTGGCCGCCTTGTATTCGCCTGAGATTTTTTCCTTGCTGGCCTTGTAGTCCACCTTGGTCATGCCCTCAGCCATTGCACCCGCAGTAAAGGCCAGGGAAATGGCAAGGGCGACTGAATTGATGATGAGTTTGTTCATTTTGATTCCTTCAATTAGTGATGAATGATCTTGCGGCGAATACCTCGGCAAGTTCTACCGGATACCGTTTCCTCATTGCCTGGATGACGCCGCTATTAACAAAGGCATATCGCTGCAGGGCAAAAACCGCACTGCTTTTGGCTCCGATAAATTGAGCTTATCGAGTCAACGCAAGCTGCTCTGTCCGTTGGCGCACATATCAATTCATTTAATTCAGGGAACCGGGCAAACACGATGGATAGCTAATGCCAGACAAAAAAACGCTCGGAACAGATTTACCGTTCCGAGCCAACTCTGGATGACGTTCTTCAAAAAAGGGGAGGTGAAGAACGCCCATGGACAGAATGCCTTGCCCTGAACATCGATTCCGTACGCTGTCGCACCTAGAAGAAAAGCAGTTGCCTACTCACGGAGCGACGCCAAACAACGCCCCCACCCCAGCGGTCATCGCCATGGCGAGTGCTCCCCAAAAAGTTACGCGAGTCGCTGCTTTGATAACCGGAGCGCCCCCGGCGCGCGCCGCCAGTGAGCCCAGTAGCGCCAGCGATAGCAGGGCACTGCCCGAAACGGCCCAGAGTAAGGTGCTTGGTGGCACCAGCAGGACAATAAGC